>Ga0209831_1003410_pt1 | contig 13164 bp, 2 predicted proteins | sample Maine_Asex4_meta_FD_187451 | JGI IMG/M metagenome (GOLD analysis project Ga0209831, IMG submission 187451) | Marine algal microbial communities from Maine, USA - Maine_Asex4_metaG (SPAdes) (version 2) | ecosystem: Host-associated > Algae > Red algae > Unclassified | place: Maine, USA | collected...
TCCTCGAGCGTCCAGTTTTTCTTTGGCCATCCCAACCGATGCTTCGTGTACGTCTTCATTGAGCCGCGCTAAAATGGCTCCCGTTTCGATTGTCTGACCTTCTTCAACCTCGATATGGGAGATCGTCCCCATTTCTGCTGCGGCTACCTCGATCGAGCGATAAGGTTCGGTGAATCCACTGATCGACGAATACTCCTGGTCGAACGATTGCGCGCAGCATAGAACCGTAGGTAAGCAAAACGTTGCCAAACAGGTCGCTAGAAATAGATAGTTTCGAATCATGACAAATAAAAACGTTGGTGATAGATGAGGCCGAGCGAGGAGAGGTAGACCGATGAAATTTACCTTACAAATTGCTACGTAAGGTGTCAGCAAGCCATTCGCGGAGGATCTTTGCGCGACTTTGGGCGACAGAGTGCAGATTGTACGTTTTAGTCAACCTTTGCGTGTTACACGCATTGCAACAAATGCTACTCGGTTACCGACGTTTCGATCAGAGCGGTCTGGCTGGCTCGGCAAAGATCCAATAACTCAATCGTGGACATGATCAAATCGTAGTTTTCGTCGTCTTCTGTTTTCTCATCGTTGAGTTTGGAGATCAGTTTCGCCTTCTCAGCGATTTGCGAAGCACCACCCTTCTCAGCCGTTCTGGCCAATTTCAAGGCAATGGCCTCAATCCCATCTGCATCTAACTTGTCCAAAGCTATGGAGAGTTGCTCGATCTGTAAACCAATGCCCAACGCGGCTTCCTTGGAAACAATCTCTCGATGTTGAGGGAGTTCAAGTGACATCGACATCAATTTTTCTGCGCACTTTTTAACGAGCTCGGGATCGAATTGCTCTCCAGAGCACCTTGTAAGTTCGTCAATAGCCTCCGCGGGCGTCATTGCATCGCGAAAGGTTGAAATTGATGTCATTGATACATAAGCATCCACGATTGCCAAAATCTTCGCACTTATCGCGAGATCGCTCGTCCCTTTTTCTGATTCGCAATACGGGACTCGAAAGGTCTCTACGATCTCGCTGAGTCTTGGACAGGCGAAAGAAGTTCGTATTAATTCGGCTCCGAACGTCTCGTATTGCCGCATGACTTTCCACTCAGCCTTGGTTAGTTTATCACGCTTAAGTAGGATCGAATCAGGTAATCCAATTTTGCCAATATCATGCAGTAGCCCTGCAACTTCAAGCGTATAACATGTAGTAAGTGGCAGCAGGTCCTCACCAATCGCCACACACAAGTCGGCAACACGTCGGCAGTGATTGGCTGTTTGTGGATCTCTAAACGCCAACGAAGCAATCAGCGCGGTAACAGCATGAAAAGGAATCGCACGCTCATCTCCATCTAGAGTCACGCGGCTTATTTCGGATTCGTCGACTTCGACATCGTCTGGCACATTGTCCCATCTACATACTTGGTCTCGCCCGCTTCGCTTGGCGACATAGAGGGATTTGTCCGCCTGCTCCAGTAGGTCTTGAGGTGACAATGGTTTTTGGCAGCGGCTAGAAATGCCAAGGCTGGCGGTTATTGATAAATTCTCAAACTCTAACTTCGAGATAGCCAGTCGAAGCTGTTCCGCCACATGTTCGCCGAAATCCATATCGGCTTCCGGAAGCAAAATCGCAAACTCTTCGCCACCAAAACGGCAAACAACATCAGATTCCCGAGTGTTAGCCAGTAAAGCATGTGCAACTTGCCGCAAAACTTCATCACCGGTCGCATGTCCGTGATTATCGTTAACCGATTTAAAGTGGTCAATGTCGACCATTACCGCAGATAGTGGTTTATCATGGCGGTTCGCAGAGATCCACATCGCTTCAAACTTATCGAGAAACGATCGTCGATTGAAGCAATTGGTTAGAGGATCAATAGTGGCCAACCGCTCCAATTCTTGATTTTGCTGTTTAATCTCTTCGGTAGCGTTTGTTAGGTTGCCGACCAACATTTCCAATTCTGCACGCTGAGATTCGATGCGGGTAACATTCTCGAAACTTGCTAACGCTCCACGGTTGACGCCTTTGCCATCAAGAATTGGAGCGCAGCTCACAGAGAAAATTGGATTCTCTTCTCCCAGATCGAGTTCCATTACATAGCCGCGAATGGACTCGTTTGTTTTTAGTGTCTTCTTCCAAGGAGCATTTTTGTTTTCGGGATCCGTTGAGTTATTTGTGGTGAAGGGTAGCAGGCTTGCTCTTCGCCCCATCAGCGCGTCCATCGAAAGATTGGTGGCGTCTTGAAACGCTTTGTTCGCCAAGACGATTCGTTCCTTCGCGTCGAGCACCAACACACCCTCTGCTAACGCGTCAAACGCCATGCGAACGCGTTGAGGAATTACCTTACTAGGGTTTAACTGCTGAAGTACCGATCGAAGGTAGATGTAAAACACAAACAGCCCACAGACGCCAACGAAAGCGGACAACAAAATTTCGGGGTGGCCTAGTATTCCGATCACACCGGGCGTTGAGAGAGCGTCGAAACGAACTTCGACCGTTCCCCAGACCCCATTTTCGTCAAGCACTGGAATGTAGACTTCGGATTCTGTCGATTTGCTTGTGTGTGACAAACTCCAATGATTGAAGTGATCTCCCAACTCAAGCAATCGCGTGTCATCAACGCGCCGTATACCAATCGATACGACATCTGGATTCTGATCCGCAACACCTTCTAGGAATTTTTCGGTTTCCACCTGATCAGCGCGGGTTGTAAATGCAATTGCAATTGACTTACAAAGCTGATGACGTGAGTCAAGCTTTTCCGGTTTAAGGTTGGGAACCAAACCTAAGAATGAAGCGACGAAGATGATCGTGGTCGTAAGCGCAGCGAGGCCAATCGCGATACGAAAAGTTGGGTTGAGTTTGGGGAGTTTCATTATTTGCCAGAATTGACATCTACAATCTGCAGTAGTGACTCGTCATCGGTTTCTTCTTCATCCTTTTCCGATACGGCAACAATGGAAAGTGGATCCATCGAAGTCCATACTGGCAATACAGAAGTGAAGCTCGCCAGTAGCGATCCGCCACGAACCAACCAAAGAACGTAGCCCATAGAAAAGCTTGCCGTTGTAATGGCGTACGTCCCAGAGATCATTTTGTCCAGATTCTTGACAGGTGATTGTTCCGATTCTTCGTGATGTTCCGGAAAAACGACTGACAACGGCAGGCTCGCCAACAGCGAACCGGACTCCAGCATCGCTTGCTTCTTAAGATGCTTGAAACGGTCGTCTAAATCCATCAGGTCATTTGCCGATCGGCTTTTGTATGAAAACGAATCGTTGGCATTTAGTTCGACAGGAAAAGAGTCTGGCTCGGATTCAGTTTCGCTTTCAGTTTCGAATTCGGATTCCAAACCACTTTGACCGACGACCTGCGTGAACGACTTTGAGTTTCCTTCAGAAGTATTCTCTGCCGAAGTCACTACTACCAAACTTATCGGATTGCTAGAGGTCGTTAGAGTTATGGGGATAATTGGAGCACCCGTGTTTGGCTCGGTTGGATCGTTAGATCCCGCAGGTCCACCTGGCGAACCGGGTCCAGTAATGCCACCAACAGGTTCAATCACGATTTCAACCGTAGCAATATTGCCGGCAGTTCTTCCGTCAGAGACTTGATAGGTAAAGAAGTCGCTACCGACAAAAGTGCCGAGCGGAACGTAGACTACTGATCCATCTGGATTGAGCGTAAGAATTCCATGATTCGGTTCGGAAATTAATGATACGGTCAGACTATCTCCGTCTTGATCAACATCATTGAGCAAGACTCCCGATCCGAGAACCGTTACACTATCAAACTGTTCGACAGCGTAAGTGTCATTCTGGGCTACGGGGGCATCATTTGTATCCAGCACATTGATCGCCACCAATTCGGGTTCTGAGACTTGATTGCCGTTGGAGACCACAATTGACAGAGCGTAGGAAGTGGATTTTTCGAAGTCTAAATTCGTATTGTCAGCAACGCTGATCGCGCCAGTTAAAGGATTGATCGCAAAGTTCCCGTCTTCATTGCCACCTACGATTGCCCAGGGACCAAGCGACGTTGTCGTATCAACATCGACCGCAACAACATTTCCGATGGAGGTTCCATTGTTGCTGCTTTCAACAACAGAGAAATTTTGCTCGGGCTCAACCACAGGTGCATCGTCATCGGCGTCCGAAACGTTCAACGTGAGTGAGGCAACATCATCAGGACTTGTACCCAACGTTGCATCATCAACTTCAACGTTGACATCGTATTGAGTCGTCAATTCAAAATCTAAATTGGCACCAGAACGCAAACGTAGTTCATTGCCAACAATTTCGAACACACCTGCGTCAGTTCCAGACAAGGACAGATTATTTGTACCCAACGCATCATCGGTGACGACAATGTCGGCTATTCGAACACCGTTAGTTGTATCGGTGTCTTCTGAAACGGAGAACACGATGCCGGTAATTGCCACAGTTGGCGCTTCGTTGACGTCATTAATCTCAACGGTAAACACCTGATCCGTAAAGGATCCGTCTGAGGACTGAGCGCGGACGGTAATGTTCCGGCTTGCCCCTTCTGTTTCGAAATCAATATTGGCTGCCACAGTGACTTCGCCTGTGACGGAATCAATTTGAAAGCGTCCACCATCGTCGTCCTGCAATTGGTAAGTGATCGAGTTATTGGTTTGATCGGCATCCGATGCACTCGCAGTGATCCCAACTGTTGTACCAATGGCCGTGTGTTCGTCGATAGCGTTCAACGATGTATCAACATCGGAAACTGCTCCAACACCGAATTCGTTTAGGTCCCTAATTGCGATCGTGAATGCCTCAGTCGCGGCCGAACCGTCGCTCGAGGCCGCTTCGACAACGATCGTGCGCGTCGCACCATGTACTTCATAGTTCAATGCGGCAGCCGTTGTGACTTCGCCCGTGTTAGCGTCGATCTGAAACAGTCCATCAGGGTTACCGATCAAGCTGTACGTGACCGTGTTGTTGGTGGAATCGGAATCAAACGCATTGGCCGTCAAACCAACTGTGGTTCCAACGGCTACATTTTCGTCAACTTCATTCAAAGCAGCATCGCTGTCGATTGGTGTACTGACGGCGAATTCGTTAACGTCCGCGATTGTGATCGTAAACGCTTCGGTCGCGGCCGAACCGTCGCTCGAGGCCGCTTCGACAACGATCGTGCGCGTCGCACCATGTACTTCATAGTTCAATGCAGCAGCCGTTGTAACTTCGCCCGTGTTAACGTCGATCTGAAACAGTCCATCAGGGTTACCGATCAAGCTGTACGTGACCGTGTTGTTGGTGGAATCGGAATCAAACGCACTGGCCGTCAAACCAACAGTGGTTCCAACGGCTACATTTTCGTCAACTTCATTCAAAGTTGCATCGCTGTCGATTGGTGTACTGACGTCGAACTCGTTAACATCGGTGACGGTGACGGTAACGTTTTGACTGTCAGACAGCATAGTCATTCCATTGTCTGTGGCCACAACAGTGATTTCATAGACATTGTCAGCATTAACGTCTGCTGGCGCATCCGTGTCAGGTGCGGAAGCAAAAGAAACCTCTCCCACACTATTGATATTGAACAGCCCAGCATCAACCCCCGTCAGTGAATACGTCAACGGGTCTCCATCAATATCGCTGCCTGAAAAGGTCCCGACGGCGATTGTGTTTTCAGCAACAGTGACGCTCGTATCGGCGGGCATGACCGGAGCATCGTTGGCTGGAATTACATCTATCGTCGTTGCCGAGTTTGAAACAAGCGGCCCCCCTGCACCTGTATTGCCAAGATCGTTTATCACCACCGTTAGCAAGTCGCTTCCGAAATAATCTGATACGGGTTGATACTCAAGTCCGTCCAAAGCAGCGTTTATTTCTGTGACCGTACCACGGAAGGTCATCGAAGTATCTGAAACGCCAACGCCGTTGGTAAAGCTCAGGCCTGTCGTGCCATCAAGCGTAAGTTGGCCGTTGTAGACTGAAATCGTCACTTCAAGATCAGCGCCTGCAGCATCCACATCGTTGATGGAAATCAGATTCCCATTACCGGAACTGAAAATTAGAGCAGTGTCTTCTTGCGTTGTCTGCGCAACCGGTGACGTCACAAACTCCGGCGCGTCATTGACAGGCGAAACGGCAATTTTAAAGACTTGCCCGGTCAACGAGTTACCAGCGCCATCGTCGACGGCAAACGTAAAGCTGTCGGTTGCGAGTTCACTTCCATCATGGAGATAAACCACTTGACCTTGGTCGATTTGCTGCTGAGTAAAACTCGTAATGGGAGTTGAAGTGTCGCCGGCCGATGCCAGATAACCACTGCCTGGGCCGGCAGTAATCGTATAAGTAACTGAGCTGTTTGGCTGGAGACTGTCCGTGTACGACAATTCAAGCGTATCCAAGTTCCATTGTCCACCTTCGTCAACCGTGATGCCCGAGTTGTTTACTCCGATGGGCGCGGTTGAGTCGGGAATTAAAGAAACAGTTGTGGAAACAGCTGTGGATTGATTCACGCCATCAAAGACCGTGATAGTAATTACCCGTGGCGTCAGGTCAGGTGTGGTCGAGGCGTTATTATAGGTCAACGAGCGCAGGGCTTGTTCAAAATTTGCGACTGAGGCAGGCCCCGTTAACACGTAGGTGCCCGTTGCTGCGTCGTAACTCTCTAGCAGTCCCAAACCGCCGATCGTTGAATCGAGTCCTTCGTCCGTTCCATCCAACATATTCGTTATTTGAACAGTTAGAGATTGCAACGTTGGACTATCAACATCCGTCAAAATTGCGTCAGCAGTATCGACAATCGGTTGGTATCCGCCGCCCGCAGTGAAGGTCGTCTGGAATCCTGATCCCGTCGCGCCGCTACTGTCGTCTGCATCGAGGTCGATCATTGGCGCGTCGTTAATAGACGTGATATTAATCGTCGTTGTCGTTTGGACGATCTCTGAAGTTCCATCACCCGTCAGTCCAGGATCTGATCCGGTGTTGCCCAGATCGTTAACTGTCATCGTCAGCGTAGCCGTTGACGATGGCGAATCTGAATTGTTTTGATACGTAACATCCCCCGTTGTCGTACCAGCAAGTAAAGCGGAGATCTCAGTAACCGTTCCGGTGATTGTGGTGGTTCCCAAATTGTTAGAGACGGTAACGCCCGAGTCGCCGATGTCAGTGACCACCCCCCCTTCGCTGACGCTGAAAGAGAGTTGGATTTGTGACGAGTCACTATCGATATCACCAATCGTAAATCCGGCCCCTACGAGCGGCAATCCAATTTGCTCCGTCGCATTAAGCGTAGCCGGTGCAGTTGCGGTCGGTGTATCATTGACTGGAGTGATGTCAAGAGTCGCCGTTCCAGTAACGTTATTCGTTGCATCCGCAACGGTGTAGCTGAAGCTGACGTTGGCATCATCGTCCGCAGCAGGCGTGTAATTCCATGTTCCGTCACCGTTATCAACCAACGTTCCATTTCCGACACTGATCGCAAGCCCCGCTGCCGTCAGCAAGTCGCCTTCGACGTCACTGGCGTTGGCCAATAATTCAGCTTGCGTAATGACACGCACGCCGCTGTCTTCCGCGATTGCGGTTAATACAACGGGCGAAGTCGTCGGAGCATCGTTTGTGCCGTTGATCGTGACGGCTACCGTCTGAGTCGAACCGTCAGTTGCTGTGAATGTGTACGTATCATTGAGCGACTCACCCACACCCAACGCTTGAACCGCAGAATTTGCATTGTCCAGCATGTACGTCCAAGTGTTGCCAGTCATGACAAAGTTGCCATAACCATTGTCACCAGCAGTCGAAGCGACATCAATCCAGCTAACAGGATTGTCGCTGGAGTCAACATCAGTGATCGTCAACGCACCACTGTCAATCAATGTTCCGTCTTCGGCAACCGTTCCGGAGTTAACGCCACCAACAACTGATGCGTCATTGACACCGTTGACCGTGATGACAACCGAAGCGACTTCCTGATTGCCCAACCCGTCATCGTATGTGTAAGTGAACGTGTCAGTTGCGGTTTCCCCAACAGCCAAATTCTCGAATTGACCATTGGGATCATAGTCAAAACTTCCATCAGAGTTGACTGTCACATTTCCCAGCGTAGCACTGTCGTTGAAGCCTGCGACAAATGGCATCACCGATCCGCCCCCTGGGTTGGCAGCGTTGCTACTGATCGTGGCTGCATCCAATGCCTGATCGTGAATGCGGAAGTGTGCGATTTGTCCCACGAGGTCACCGATATATCCGCCAACGGTTGTACCGTTTGTTGTGCCTAACCCGAAGGGTCCCGGCGCCCAACTCACCAAGCTGCTGGAAACGCTCGCGATTTCGGTTCCATCAACGAAAACCTTAACGTTTTCAATGGCACTGGTCATATCCAATGTCAATGCGACGTGATGCCAGACACCTGCGGTCAGCCCGTTTGGCACGAAATCTGTGTCTATGTTGGCACCTTGGGCTGCGGCAAGAACCAGACTGTTTCCGCTGGTAAGAAGCGTGATTCCGCCTTGCCCGTTGCTACCAGTGTCAAAAATCATATTGTTGCCACTTAGAAAGTCAACATAGATCCAGGTTTCCAGCGTTGCCGATTGAGTTCCGTCGATTTCGGGAAGATCGTCCAAGGCTCCTGATGTCGCACCGCCTATTCCATAAAAATTAAACGCGGCCGTAATTCCAGCAGGCGGATTGTTCGGCGAAGTCGTATAAGTCACCCCAAAGGGAAGCGCCAATTCGAGCGTGCCAACCTCGCTGGTCCAGGTTGAGTTGCCATCGGTATCCGACGCCGCGTTTAATCCGACAACGACCGTTGGATTTCCGCCAAGTCCAGCGTCGTCGTTGGCTAACAAACCAGTCGTTGCGTCGTGGCTGATTGAGCTGTCCTCATCAGTCGTATAGCTGTCCGGCGTCGCGCCAAAGATTGCAACATTGAACGTTGCGGCAGCTTGAATCGCGCCATCTTCACCACCATCTTCAAGACTATAGTCGAAACTTCCGGTAGCGTCCGACAGCCCATCATGAACAAACGTCACATCGCCAGCATCAACATCAGCTTGGGTGAAAGTGGTGATTTCTGTTCCCGGATTGCCGGTCGCTTCGAGTCGACCATTTGCAGTTCCGGTGACCGTATAAGTCAACCCAGCCCCCGCGTCGTCGACGTCTCCTTCATTAAGCATCCCGCCGGTGATGACAACGCTGCCACCGATCCTCGTCGAAGCTCCTGTGTTCACAGCGATTTCTGGACTATCATTGACCGCGTTTACAGTGATCGTCGCAGTGTCAACTGCGACGCTTAGCGTTCCCGTCCCTCCACTGTTTGCTGCCATCGCCAAAGTTCCGCCCTCGGTGCCGGTTGTCTGGTCCCAAGCCTTGTAGCTGAATTGTGCTGTTCCGTTGAAGTCAGCGTCTGGCACGAATCGAACGAGCGCGTCTTCGCTCAGCAACAACGCGGCACTGGGTGAAGGAGTCCCAAAGCCAATCCAGTTTGTCCCGTCGGTTGAATACTCCCACATCCCGTTGGTCGCGTCGGCGGTGTAAACCGCGATTCCTTCGACAGGATTGGCATCCACATCCGTGATCGGATTGGGATTGCTCGTCGCACTGGCGAGGATACTGGCAACCGTGTCTCCGGCTGATGTAGAATTATCTTCGTTAATTGCAGTTAGCGTGTTCGCACCGGCGTTGTCCAAGACGGGCGCGTCATTGACGGAGATGATCGCGATGCGAGATTCCGCAACGAGGCTATCGTTCACACCGTCGCTTGCAAAAATCTCGATGACGCGAGTCGCTGTGAACGGACGATTATTGTTATTGACGTAAGTGATCGAACGAAGCACTTGCTCAAAATCGGCAACCGATTCGTTACCGTTGAGACCGGTAAGTGTGAGCACACCCGTGCCTACGTTATACGACGCGTCAATCGTCGTGCCTGCAGTATCTGCAGCAAGGACTTCGAAGTTCCCGTTGAGCGGATTGGTAATCGAGGCTATCACTGAAGAAAGGGTTGGGCTGTCCACGTCACTCAATATCGCGTCGGAGTCTGTAATGTTGACCGGGCCTGCGTCTTCAACGAACGTACCTTCATACGACAAACCAGGTCCATTGCTGTCGTTCGCATCAAGGTCCAATAATGGCACTTCGTTGACATCGTTGACCACGATCGACATGCCTTCACTGTACGTGTTGCCGGAAGCGTCGGTGACTTCGACCGTTACATTGTGCGAAGTATTGGTTTCGTAGTTCAACAGTGAGCCATCGGCGACCGTGATTTTGCCTGTGTTGGCGTCGATCGCAAAACGACCGTTGGCGTCGTCGGTCAACGAGTAAGTGAAATCGCCTGCAGTACCAGTTGTACCGATGTCATCGTGCGCAGCGAGAACATGACCGACAGTGGTTCCGTTGGCGCTGTTCTCGTCAATGTTCAGGTCTTCAACCGGTGTGCTGGCGGTGAACGTAGGCCCCGACGCATGCTGAACAATCAGGCTGTTGGCTCCACCGACCACTTCGTTGACTTCATTGGATCCGTTGAAGCCATCAAACTGCCAGTTAGCAATAAGACTTGCAGGCAAACTACCCACGCTCAGTTTTTGCCGGTAGTTCAGGGCAATCTCAGCATCACTACGGACTTCATCCCAAACTCGCACGTCGTAGAAAGTTCCCTCGGCCGCCTGAGTCGACGTCATTCCACTCGATGGCTGGCCTTGGCCAATGACAAGCGTTCCGGTTGGCCCAAGAGCATATCCTGCTCTGGTCGGCAGTATTCCGCTACTGGATAGTATTCCATCAACATAAAGTGTAATTGTTCCGATCGAATTATCCCAGGAAACGCTGACTTGATGCAAATCACCATCCCGAAGCTCTGCGTGTGAATTGCCAAAGAAAGTCTGGCCGCCAATTGAAACCGATAGTAGGTCAGTGGTCCCCAAGTAGATGTTAAATTCCTGCTCTTGCGTTGCCGTTGCATAGCTAACCAGATGCGGCGCGTTACCCGCCGCGTTGTCCAACTGGACACTGATTTCAACAGTTAATTCCGTTGCCCCACCAAAAACCGGATCGGCGGTTACGGCCTGAAAGAAAGCGTCATTCCCACCATCTGTGTTCAGTTCAATTCCACTGGAAAGATCCTCTGGGCCCTCAAACGGCGTCGCACCACGTTCAAACGCACCTATGTCAACCAGCCCATCGTCGCGGGTGTAGCCTCGTGCGTCAGTAGTCTGGCCCGTGTTTGTTCCGTCATTGATGCCCGCACTGCCGGCCAGCAATTCTTGCGTTCGAATGCGTCCACCGTTGTCCGCAAGTGCGCCCAACGCCAAAGCGGTCTCGTCTCGTGAATCGCTGGCGTCGTATCCGCTTCCACCAGCGGAGTCGCCAGCATCATTACCAATGATGTTGTAGCCAAGACTGTTGATCGTGCCGGAAACTTCGATCGCGAGAATCGCTACGTTATCGGCGATGATTGAGTTCTCAACAGTGACAACACCGCTGGAAACAAATGCCCCACCACCCTCGTTTCCACCCCTATTACCGGAGACTGTTGTGTGCGAGAGACTGGTCTGGGTGCCGAAAACAGCAAGTCCACCGCCCGATGTAATGGCCGAATTATTTGCGATCGTTGTATTGGTGATATCGAGTGCGCCTCCAAGGGCATAGATTCCCGCGCCAACAAAGTCTGAATCATTGCCGTAGACGACCGACTGGGTAATCGTTGTGGGGGCCGCTCCACCGTTGTCGTAAATCCCGCCACCATCATTTGTGGCTGAATTGGCAGAGATCGTCACGCCGGAGAGAATCAATTCCTGTCCAACGTTGGCTATCCCACCACCAAAATCTGCGGTATTACCAGTGATCGTCACGTCGGTAGCTACAAAGGAACCAGTATCAACAGGTCCAATGAGGCGAACTCCACCGCCCTCGGCGGACACGCCACCGGTGACCGTCACGTTTTGAAGGTTGAAGTCTGCTCCGGTGACGTCAAAAACGCGATCAAGATTGTTGGCGTCGATAATTGTCGTGTTCTGATCGTCGCCGCTGATTGTCAAATTTCCCCGGACATCCAGGTCACCAGTAGCCGACAGATCTTCGCCAGCTCCGGCAAGCGAAAATGTAAACGTTCCTGCCCCCAGAGTAATTTCATCGTCACCGGCAGTATTGTTGGCAGCAATGACGGCTTCACGTAATGAAATCCCATCACCTCCGTCGTTGGCAATCAAGTTCGCAATCGAAGATGTATCGCCTGTAACCGAATCAACGGTCGAATTTACGGAGACCGTTGCGAAAGTACCAAGATAGCTAGCTTGGATTGCGTCGCTGAAGGCAACCTCGGCCTCAATCAAACCGATGCTGTACTCAAAATCCCAGTCACCACCAAGAGATTCATGGCCCGTCAGGTCCTCGCTGGCTGCCACATCCGCTCCAGTCAATTCTCCCACCGCCTCGACAAGAAACTGGCCTTGCTCAGTCGCGGCTAGATCACAACCGTAGAACAAAATATCGGCAGACGATGTGAGTGAACCATTCCAAGTAGCGATCTGCCCCGCGTAGCGATCAAGAGTATCAGCGTTGAGGGCCGTGTTACCTAAACGAACTTCGCCATCGCTACCGTGGGAAACAATATGGACCGATTCAATGCCGGTATGCTGTGCAAGGTATTCTGTAATTTGATCGATGCCATCGGACTGGCTGTCGATCAGAACGACATCGGTATCTCCAGCTTCCTCACCGATGCCGTCGACTAATTGCTGGTAATCCTCAATGGAGGCATCAACAAAAACGATGTTGCTGATCGTCTGAGCTTGAGCATCATTTTGAGAATCTCCAGCCTCGGCACGCGCGTCTTCTGGGCACTGGACTGGGTCTACGACTGACGCATCAGCGACGACCGCCATCGGCGAAGCGCTCAGCATGATGCGTTGCTCGAGCGCGTCGAGGTTAGGAGAATCGTTATGTTGAAGCTCGGTTCTGCAAGCACTTGAGATAAAAGCGCGTAGTTCGAGACTTTTGACGATAGAGCGAGATACTAAATGTTTTAAATTCACCGTTACGTTCGCGAGAAGACAATGGATGCACAACCGCAACAGTTCTCTCGAAACCCAACAAGTAATGAAGGGAGTCAATAGGAAATGCCGCGATTAAAAGGGCCAAAAAAGGTTAGCACTTGTATCGAGGCGTACGGACTAAATAGCGTTTTCTCTTCAGGCGA
>Ga0209831_1003414_pt1 | contig 13155 bp, 7 predicted proteins | sample Maine_Asex4_meta_FD_187451 | JGI IMG/M metagenome (GOLD analysis project Ga0209831, IMG submission 187451) | Marine algal microbial communities from Maine, USA - Maine_Asex4_metaG (SPAdes) (version 2) | ecosystem: Host-associated > Algae > Red algae > Unclassified | place: Maine, USA | collected...
TACAAAATAATTTTAATTAATTAAAAAATGGCTATATTTCAGTGCGACCTTAGAAGAAAAAATTACGGCGCATTATGGAACAATTTATTTAATTTCTTTCATTTAATGATTAATCATTGCCTATCAACGTAACACAGACATTCCTGTCTGTGCTTCACGCAGTACAGACAGGGATGTCTGTATTACGTTTCATTGCAGTAATTCTTTTTTAAATTCTCGCAACCAACGGTTACGAAGTTCCAAATATAAGAGTTCGGCGGCTTGATTCATAATATTTTTCAATTCACTTTTATATCGTATTGTTTTTTCTTGAAATTGAGAAACAGCCGCCTCCAAATCTTTCGCCCCCATATTATATAAATTTTTAAATTGGTAAAAGCCATCAATCCACTCTGCTACGCCAGCTTTTAATTGCGCTTCATGCAGTATATGTAATGTATCATTTTTCACCTCCGTATACAAATAAAACACACAAAATGCGTGAAGCAATTTAAATGTAGGATGTTCGGGATACTGCTCGATCAGCATTTCAGTTGAAGTGCTTAACTGCCTGATATTCAACAAACTACTTCCCGATTTATCTGCATTAATCAAATCCATATACTTCCAAACCGTCTCCAATTCTACCAAATTCCCTTGCGAGGTATCCGTTTGTAAATTGGGGTGATGCGCCTGATGTGCATACTTTTTATCGTAAAAAAAAGCAGGCGAATTGTCCATCACCAAATCGGCAGTTATATGATATCCCTTCTCCAGTCGGCGAGCAATTCGCGCTCGTTGCGGTACCAATTTAGCATATTCAAATCGCAATAATATCCGCAAATAATCCGTCATTGACGCATGACCCGTTAGCCGTGTTTCTGTCTTTTCATCCATAATTAACGAAGGGTGTTCTTCTTCGATAATTGGTGTTTCGTAAGCTTTTCGCATCCACTTTTTCACGCTTTCACTCGTTACATAACGCGCAATGTATGCGTGTAGTATGCGTTCATATTCACTTTTTTCTTTTTTTGTAAAACGAAAAATAAATGTATCATTTTTTTCGTAAAAGTCGTCAATAATTCCCAATGATAATAAGCGCTTTAATGCCCTTCGTGTGTCTCGCAACCGCCTCATTTGGTGCAATAAATTAGCCACTGAACGACTCACTTTGCTTCCTTCGAGAATGTAAATATTGATATTGTAACCTTTGTATTTATGTCCTTTTTCCTTGTCTCTTATGCGTAACAATTTTTCATAATTTGTATTCAATAATTTGACAAAATCTTCCAAAGAAGCTGCTCGGTATGTCGCATCGTCCACCGCTCGGCTAAAAAGTTTTTCTTCGGGGCTGATGTCCATCGTCGCGCCATTATTCAGCAAAAGAGACATCTTGTAGACCACCGCTTCAGCATGAAAAAGATAATCAAAAATCTTTTCTACTTTTTCCGATAAATCATTAACACTTGGTATCGTTAAGCTATGCTCCTCTCCTACTTCCATGCCTTCCATTAGGCGCGAAATTCCGGACTGTGATTTGCCTTTAAAATACTGCCGTATCCAATCATTGAGTATCGTTGCTCTACCCCGATTTTCTTCTATAAATAGACGTGTAATATCTAAAATTTCATTTATTTTATTAGCTGACAATGAACTATTTAAAATATTTCCAGGTAAAGAATTTTTAGATAAATCTATTTGGGCGAATGGCGTTTTTATTTCATTTTCTAAATAAAAATATAATAAAAACCCCACTACACGTAATCTTACATTCGTCCTTATTTCCGCCTTTATTTTCTCCGTCAATTCGTTGGGAATTGTCAGGCGGCTCGGTGCGTCTATCTTGTGCAATAATTCATACAAAATCGCGTACTCCTTCGCTGCGCCGGGATAGCGGCGTTCATGCAATTCCATGACCTGCGAAAAAGATGAATCTACGTTCATAATGCTACAATGCGATAGTGCTTAAATGCGATAATAATTTTGAATGTTGAATGATTTTAAACCTAAAAATCAAAATATATTATTACACATTGGGTTTTGTAAAATATTACAAGCCCAAAAATAGCACTTTTTTTCCGTAGCGTCATCGCCACGTAGAGAAAATTCATGAATTTTCTCTACGTGAATTTTTATTTAACAAAAAACGTTATTCATAAAATCATATAACAAACCCCACATTTTACGTATTTTCGCGCTTCCAAACGTAAAACGGTTTTGTAAATCGTCCGCGAACACCCGTACCGACGACTTTAGCCAACCTGTGCGATTGAAATTACGCAATTCAAAAGGTACGTTATCCCGTATAGCTATCGGGAGACCGTACCTTAGTCCGTTGTTGTTTAGATTTTGCTGCAAACGGGGTCGATGCTAACGCATCTTGGCGAAATTTACCCTTGATTAATTTCAATCGCACAGCTCGACTTTAGCCGTCGCAGGATTGGAAAAAATATTTATACGTATTTGGTTTTTATTTAATAGATTTTATTTAGGAATATTTTGTATGCATGGAATTTTGTATTTTTTCGATAATAGAGCCTCATTTTGAGCTGCATACCCTACGGTACGGAGCGAAAAATAGGAGAAGAGTATCGGAAAAAGACAATGTTAGCTGCATACAAAATATTTCTAAATAAAGTCTAATTAAAAATTAAAATAAAAACCACTTGACAGCTAAAGCAGTCATTACGGAAAGTGTTACGTTCGACTTAAACTTAATTCTTAGACTTAAACTTAAAATGGATTACACACCACGCGACATAGAGCAAAAATGGCAACAGTATTGGGAAGAAAACGATACCTATAAGGTTTCTAACCAAAGTGATAAGCCGAAATATTACGTCTTAAATATGTTTCCGTATCCGTCGGGTGCGGGTTTGCATGTGGGGCATCCGCTGGGTTATATTGCATCTGATATTTTTGCGCGATACAAGCGACAGCAAGGCTTCAATGTGTTGAACCCGATGGGTTATGATGCCTTTGGATTGCCGGCAGAGGAGTACGCTTTGCAGACGGGGATTCACCCTGCCATTTCAACGAATGAGAATATCAAACGCTATAATGAACAGTTGCGGAGTTTGGGATTTTCCTTTGATTGGAGTCGGGAGGTGCGGACTTGTGACCCGAAATATTATAAGTGGACGCAGTGGATTTTTACGGAGTTGTTTCACTATTATTATGACCAAGCGGCGGATAAGGCTTTGCCAATCGCTGATTTGGTGCAAACCTTTGAAAAAGAAGGTAATACGACCGTAAAAGCCGCGACTACGCAAGAAGAAATATTCGATGCAGCAGCGTGGAGTGCCATGTCTAAATTGGAGAAAGAAGCCGTTTTGATGCGCTATCGTTTGGCATATCGAGAGGTCGGTTATGTGAATTGGTGTGAGGCTTTGGCGACGGTTTTGGCGAATGACCAAGTGAAAGATGGTATTTCGGAACGTGGTGGTCATCCGGTCATTCAGAAGGCAATGCCACAGTGGAATTTGCGGACAACAGCTTATGCCGAGCGTTTATTGGATGGCTTGAATGACATTGATTGGTCTTCGTCTTTAAAGGCGATTCAGCGCAATTGGATTGGGCGTTCGGAAGGGGCGCAGATGTTTTTTGATGTCGTGGATTCGGATGCGAAAATTGAAATTTATACGACGCGACCTGATACCATTTTTGGTGCTACATATATGGTCTTAGCTCCCGAACATGAATTGGTCGAAAAATTGACCACAGAAGGACAACGCGAGTCAATTGATGAATATTTAGCCTACGTAAAGTCGCGTTCAGAGGTGGAACGTATGGCAGATAAACAAGTGACGGGCGAGTTTACGGGTGCGTATGCGATTAATCCGTTTACCAATAAAAAAGTACCAATTTGGATTGCAGAATACGTCTTAATTGGCTACGGAACGGGGGCTATTATGGCAGTGCCGAGCGATGACGACCGCGATAAGACTTTTGCCGAAAAGTTTGGTTTGGAAATCATTGATGTGGTCGATAAATCGGATTATCCGGGCGCGACATTGAGTGATAAAATCGGTAAAATGATTAACTCCGATTACTTGAATGGCATGGAAGTCAAGGAGGCAATTGCGGAGATAAACAAGCGTGTCGGAACGATGGGTATTGGTGCGGCGAAGGTCAATTATAAGTTGCGCGATGCGGGTTTTAGTCGTCAGCGATATTGGGGCGAACCCTTTCCGATTGTGTATGATGCGAATGGTACGGCGGAGATGTTGCCTTTGGAAGAGTTGCCTTTAGAATTACCTGATACAGAGGATTTTAAGCCAGGGCAAGGCGGTCAATCGCCTTTATCACGCATGACGGATTGGGTCAATTCTAAGCCCGGTTATACCCGCGAAACAGATACGATGCCGGCGGTTGCAGGTTCGTCGTGGTACTTTTTGCGCTACATGGATCCGCATAATGACGAAGCATTCGCCGGACAAGATGCTATCAATTATTGGCAAGATATAGATTTGTATGTGGGCGGTGCGGAACACGCTGTCGCGCACTTGATGTATTCGCGTTTTTGGCACAAATTCTTGTACGACAAAGGATTAGTACCAACTCAAGAGCCGTTCAAAAAATTAGTTAATCAAGGGATGATTCAGGGGGTGTCTTTATATTCTGACAAACTTCGCTCTACATCTGAAAGTATAATTTATAGATATAGTGATGATGAAGATGCATTTAAAGCAATAGAACTTGATATTGAACCGACTAATATCTTCGTAAGTAGAGAATTAATTGACAGAAATTACCCAAGTTGTGAAGATGAACAATGCCCTTGCGAGACAGTTCTTTTTCCAGTCCCTATACTTTTCGCCGAAGGTTATGATAGTCAATATGATTGTTTAGGTGCAGAGGGCATAAAAAAATACTGCGATTGGAATGTCAAATTTAAAGATGCTGTTTTTGTAACACCTGCGGGCTATTTTCACAAAAATAAGTTTACCCCCTTTGAGGAAAGCTCTAATTCTGAGGTATGTTTCTTATTGAAACCTGTAGTCGAAAAAATGTCAAAATCAAAGTACAACGTGATAAACCCTGACGATGTAATTGACCAATATGGGACGGATTGTTTCCGCATGTACGAGATGTTTTTAGGTCCGATTGAAACCTCCAAACCCTGGGATATACAAGGCATCAGCGGCGTAGCGAAATTTTTACGCAGCTTTTGGAATTTGTTTTATAAAAATGAAACATTCACGATAACCGATACTGCACCAACGAAAGATGAATTAAAAGTTTTGCATACTTGTTTGAAGAAAGTCACCGCAGATATTGAACGTTTTTCCTTCAATACTTGCGTGAGTGCCTTTATGGTCGCTACAAATGAGTTGAAAAAATTGAATTGCAATAAACGCGCGATATTGGTGCCTTTGACGATTGCGATTGCTCCTTTCGCGCCGCATATTTCGGAAGAATTGTGGTCGAAAATGGAGGGAGAAGGCTCGGTAGTGGAAGCTCAATTTCCGGCTTTCGACGAATCGCATTTGGTGGAAGATACGGTGACTTACCCGATTTGTATTAATGGTAAAAAACGTACCGAAGCCACTTTTGCCGCTACCGCCTCTAAAGACGACATCGAAAAAATCGCCCGTGAAATGGACTTGACTAAGTGGATGGATGGTAAGAGTATTCGTAAAGTCATTGTAGTGCCGAAGCGAATGGTGAATATTGTAGTGGCGTAAGATTGTAATTCATTTCGATAAGAAAGCATCAAAAAAGTGATTTTTTTTGAAAAAATAACTTTTTTGATGTCAAATACTTGGAGTATTGAAAAAATAAAACTAATTTAGCGATATAATTTATTTTTAATAACAAAAAAAATCGTTATGAATTTACCACCACAATTAGAAAAATACCGTGAGGTTATAGAAAGCTCCAAACGTGATGCTATCAGTATTACTACATCTTATGATGAAAACTTAGGGCGGTTGGATAGCAAGTTAGGAGGCGAACCTTACTGGCCCAAGAATATGGACTATCCTACACATAGCCATCGTCCAACATTGCCTATGTTGCTATTCGCACAAATCAATTTTGAAGATTTACCAGAACAGGATATACTTCCGCGTAAAGGTATATTACAGTTTTTCACGACAGGTGTAGATTCGCCTTCTCAAGAAGATATTAAAGTTGTGCATCATTCAAAGATAGATGAATCGAATATGGTTGAAGATTTTGAAGAGATGTACCTATCTATTATTGAAGACGCTGAGGATGCGGAAGATTTAGAGATGATGATGGATGAAGTAGATGCCATTTTAGATGAAGCATTTGGTTTGGTAAAGTTAAATTTTGAATCTTCCTCTCAATGCGTTACAGCCGGAGATTATCGTTTCGCTTCATTTTTTGGAGAAGATAGTGGTTCGTTCTTTGGTAAGTTTGATGATAATCGTTCAACCTCAGAATTATACCATAAATTATCCACGCCACGCGGAAGCAGAATAGGGGGCTACATTGAGACTGTGCATGACGACCCTCGCCCCCATGAATGTCCTGAACATAAAACTTTATTGTTACAACTTGATTTATCAGAATATTCCGAGGGCGAATATTACCATTATCTTTTCATCAAACCCTCTGACCTCGCGAAACAAGACTTTTCTGATGTACATTTTTCGGAAGCACTGTATATATGAAAAAATTATTGGAAGCACTTGCAGACAATCGTCTCTACATAAAATGAAAAGAATAGGTTTACTCTCCGACACACATAGCTACCTTGATGAAAAGGTCTTCAAGTACTTCGAGGAATGCGACGAAATATGGCACGCCGGAGACATCGGCACGGTCGAACTCGCCGACCAACTCGAAGCCTTCAAACCGCTTCGTGCCGTTTATGGCAATATCGACGGCGCAGACCTCCGCCAACGCTATCCACTCAACCAACGCTTTGACTGTGAAGGACTTGACGTTTGGATAACACATATCGGCGGCTATCCGGGCAGGTACGATAAGCGCATTCATGAGGATATTCGTAAGAACCCGCCGGGGCTTTTTATCACCGGACATTCGCATATATTAAAGGTGATGCCGGATAAAAAACTAAAATTGCTACACATGAATCCGGGGGCTTGTGGTGTGCATGGTTTTCATCATGTGAAGACGCTGCTTCGCTTTTCCGTTCACGAAGGTCAAATTTTGGAGGTGCAAGCGATTGAGATTGGGAAACGAGGGGCGGTGTAGCACGGTACTTCCAGTCCGTGTCGCGTTCGGAACGCACCTAGTATACGCGAGACACGGACTAGAAGTGCTGTGCTACATTTTAACAATTCGCTTGGTAATAATCTCATTTTCTATTTGAATAGAAATAAAATATACGCCTTGTGTTTCCTGTGAAATGTTGATGGAAAGATTGTTTTGTATGTTACCGCTTTGAACAATTCGTCCTTGTGTATCGTGGATTTGATGCGTGCCTTGTGGGATGCCTTTTACTTGGAACATGCCTGTGCTTGGATTGGGAGAAATGGTGACTTGAGGTAAATCGTCGGGCGTAGAAGTGGAAACGATACAAGTATTTTCAATTCCCTCAGCACTACTACATCCCGCAGCATTATTGAATATTTCTGACTCCCCGTTGCTTTCAAGATAGTTGCAAATACTTGTAGTGTTGCAAACAGATAAATTATCATTAAATGTTAAAGTGAGATTGATAATACTCGTATGGTCAAGGTTATTCAAGGCGTTGAGGTTGGTCAATGCTGTATTTTTTGTAATAAAAATCTCACCGTTGATGCTATTTAGATTTTCGAGTCCGGTCAGGTCTGTCAGGGCGTGATTGCCGGTTTCGGTATCATATAAATTATAATAAAACTCGTAGTAATAACGATAAGCAAATTCAAGGTCGCCCCCGATAGTCGTCAGTGCTGACAAGCCGGATAAGTTCGCGATTTGGTTGTTCTCATAAAAATTAAAACTACCGCCTATAGATTGGAGTTGTTGGAGTGCGTCGATATTTGCCATCGCGTCGTTGTCGCCGATAGTGAAATTTCCACCAACGAAAGCAAGGCTATTCAGACCGGAAAGGCTGGTGAGATTATTGTTGCCCTCACGATAATGTTTATATAAGTCGGGTGCAACAGGCCCGAATACCGTTTCCAGTTGAATGCGTCCGACAGTCAAATTACCTCCTATATGCGTGAGATTTTCCAAACCTGAAAAATTAGATATATTGTAATTTTTAATAAATAAAAAATCGTCATCAATGGTCGTGAGATTATCTAAACCGGAGAGGTTGGTCAAGCCCGGATTTCCGATAATCATTAAATATTCTAAGCTGTCAATATTACTCAAAGTTGAAATATCCGTCAAAACGTCATTCCCCTCATAATGTATAAACATATTGTGTGTAGAACCGCAATATAAACTGCCGTATATCTTATGTACATCGCGCCGTCCGAGTTGCAGCCCTCCGCCGATAGTCAGCAAGTCATCCAAGCCGTTCAAATTGGCTAATTCGGGGTTTTCATAGATGATTAAATCTCCGCCAATCGTTTGTAGGCTCGACAAACCGTTCAAATCAGATAAGACATTGTTATGGTTGATGGTCAGATTTCCATGAATAGTGGTGATATTTCCGAGTGGTGTCAAGTCATCTATTGAGGAGTATGTCGTACTGCCGCCGTCGTCAGGATGTCCTATGGTTACATTTCCCATAAACTCGGTACAATGACTATATTGCACCACAAAATAATTGAGTTCTTGCTGGGTTTTCAAGACTGGTCAGCGCATTATTTTTATACAAATAGAGACTTCCCCCGATAGTATTCAAACCCGAAAGCGGAGAGAGCGAGGTCAATAGCGTATTGTCAACTATTAGTAAATCGCCATTGAGTGTTTCAAGATTTTCTAATCCCGATAAACTATTTAAATTGTGATTGCCCTTATAGGTGGAATTATTGAAGTTGTCCAAGATACAACAGGAGCTTGGATTGAAGTCACCAATGTATAAATTGCCTTGTATCGCAGTCAGATTTTCTAAGCCCGATAAGGTTTCTATGTTGGTTTCTTTGATAATCAGGTTGCCAAATATTGCTGTGATTTGGCTTAGTGCCTCCAAATTAGAGATGTCGCTTCCTTCGATAATTAAATTTTGGAGTTCAGTACAATTTGGATAGTTGATGACAAAATTATCTACTTGCTGCTGCGAGGATAGGGCTATATCTCCTTCAGGACATTGTGCCGATAACATACAGCTCAAAAACATAGCAATAAGTGTAAATGTAAATACCTGTAAATTTTTCATTTTATGTTGATGTTTGATTAAAGAAATAAGCGTAGCATCTGCGCTGACGCCCACTGCAAATTTCCAACATTTCAATGGGTAATATTGAGTAAAATTGGGTGATTTCGTTGTGGTGATATTTTTTAGGAATAGTGGTTCTTTGACAAATTCAGTGGTTGCTCGTTTTTCGCGTAAGGGATAGTAGGTGTTGTTTGAACGTAACGGAGCGATAGCGAGAGTGGAGAGAGTGCCGGATAGCCCGACCCCCGACTGATAAGGAGGGGGATACGCCCAAATTATTATTCATTTCACCGGATTTGTCAAAGAACCGGAATAGTGAATACATACAAGTTACAGGTATTTATTAGGAACAAAAAGTAACAGTTTGACCTCTTTTTACAAATCGAAACTTTTTTTATTGTAAAAAAAATATCAAATATTGTATCCCCTCACACACGAAGTAAAATATATTTTAACTTATAAAGATTTAATTGTCAATATTTTAAAAAAAACATAACACATAAAAACACTCACACACCAGTACGTAAGCACATCAGTACGTCAGCACGCCTACACGTCAGCACGAAAAACCTTATCTTTGTATTTTTTATCGCCACGACGACAAATACATGAAAAAAATTCTACAATACTTAGTTCTCGGCGTTTTGCTATTCGCCAACATCAACACCACCTTTGCCCAAGACCATTCGGTAGCACGCGAATGGAACGAGGTCTTACTCAATGCCATCAGAAATGACTTTGCCCGTCCGACGGTTCATGCTCGCAATTTGTGGCATAGTTCCGCAGCGATGTACGATATATGGGCGGTCTATGACGACAATGCCGAAACCTATTTTTTAGGCAAAACGGTGGGTGATTTTACCTGTTCATTCGATGGTATACCGACACCTTCCGACATAGAAGCCGCACGAGATGAAGCGATAAGTTATGCAATGTATCGTTTGATTAGACATCGTTTTCAGAATGCACCCGGTGTATTTTCTATTATCGCGGAAGCCAATAATAAATTGATAGAATTGGGCTATACGCCTGCATTTACCTCTACCAATTATACAACGGGCGAAGCTGCTGCATTGGGCAATTATGTTGCTCAATGCCTCATCGATTACGGCTTACAAGACAGCTCAAACGAACAAGGTTCTTATAATAATACCTACTATCAGCCCGTCAATCCGCCAATGATAACGGATAATCCGGGTAACTCTACCATCATCGACCCAAATCATTGGCAACCGCTGACGTTGGATGTTTTTATTGACCAATCCGGGAATGAAATACCCTTTAATACGCCTCCGTTTTTGGGTCCTGAATGGGGAAATGTTACGCCTTTTGCCATGACCGAAGACGACCTCACCGTACACCAAAGCAATGGCAACGATTATCTGGTTTATCATGACCCGGGCGATCCGCCTTACCTTGACACAAATCAGGTGACGCCGATTTCGGAAGAATATCAGTGGGGGTTCGCGCTTGTTTCTAAATGGTCGTCGCACCTCGACCCTTCGGATGGCGTGATTTGGGATATTTCGCCCGCCTCTATCGGCAATGTGCAAGATTATCCGACAACGATACCGGGCTTGCGCAACTTTTATGACGAAGTAAACGGCGGTGACCCAAGTATCGGACGCACTATCAATCCTGCCACAGGCGCACCTTACACGCCACAATTTGTGCCGCGTGGCGATTATACGCGCGTATTGGCAGAGTTTTGGGCAGATGGACCGGATTCGGAAACTCCGCCGGGGCATTGGTATACAATTTTAAATTATGTAAGTGATAATCCTCTTTTAGAGAAAAAATTTAGGGGAATCGTAGAGGTAGAGAGTGATTTGGAATGGGATGTCAAGAGTTATTTTATGCTGGGTGGCGCAATGCACGATTGCGCGATTGCGGCTTGGGGTGCAAAGGGTTGGTATGATTATATTCGTCCGATGAGTGCCATTCGATTTATGGCGGATAATGGACAGAGTAGTTTTCCGCTTTTTCCGGGTTTTCATCCGGCAGGAATGCAGCTTTCAACAGGTTTTGTAGAGCGTGTGACGGCTGGCGACCCACTGGCAGGAATGAATAATACCAACCTCGGCAAAATAAAAGTTCGTGCATGGCGCGGACCGGATTATATCAATAGCACTGCAACCAATACGGCGGGCGTTGATTGGATATTAGCCGAAGAATGGTGGCCCTACCAACGTCCATCTTTCGTCACGCCGCCTTTTGCGGGTTATGTTTCGGGACACTCGACCTACTCGCGTGCGGCTGCCGAAGTGCTAACAATGCTGACTGGTGATGAGTATTTCCCTGGCGGTATGGGCGAATTTCCGGTAGAAATGAATGACTTTTTGGTTTTTGAAGAAGGTCCGAGTCAGAGTTTTACGCTTCAATGGGCTACTTACCGCGATGCCTCCGACCAGTGTAGTTTGTCGCGTATTTGGGGCGGCATACACCCTCCGGCAGATGATATACCCGGTCGCTTGATGGGTATTGAAATTGGTACAGATGCCTTTTTGCTTGCCGAATCCTATTTTTATCGCGACCAAGATGGCGACGGCTATTACGAATACGAAGATTGTGATGATACCAATGCGGCGGTCTATCCGGGCGCACCCGAAATTTGTGACGCCTTGGACAATGACTGCAATGGCTTGGCAGATGACGGTATTCCAAAAAATACTTATTACTTTGATAATGACGGCGATGGCTTTGGCGACATCAGTATGTCGGTAGATACCTGCATCACTATACCGCCAACGGGCTGCGTTGTCAATGGTATGGACTGCAATGATACCAAATTTAATGTCAATCCTGACGCCACCGAAATATGTAATGGCATAGATGATAACTGCGATGGCTTAGTTGATGAAGGCTTGAGCGTAACGACGTATTTCTTAGATATAGATGGCGATGGTTTTGGTAGCGCTGCCGGAGGTGGAGGCGTTTCTTTGGACACCTGCCTAATAGTACCGCCAACGGGTTATGTTGCCAATGATTTCGATTGTGATGATACAGACGCAGATATTCACCCCGATTCACCGGAAGTTTGTGATGCCATTGACAATAACTGTAATGGCAAAGTCAATGATGGTTTGCCGCGTTTTATTTATTATTTTGATAATGACAGTGATGGTTTCGGAGATGAATTGATTAGCATTGACACTTGTACGACTGCCCCGCCAAATTACGTCTCTATTGCACTCGATTGTAATGATGAAGACGCAGCTATCAATCCCGACAGTCCCGAAATTTGCGATGCCATTGACAATGATTGCAATGGTTTGTTTGACGACGGACTCCCAAAGAATCGCTACTACATTGATGCCGACGGAGACAATTATGGTGACATCAATATCACCGTCGATACCTGCATTTTCGAGCCGCCGACGGGTTATGTTACAGATAATACGGATTGTGACGATACACGCAGCGACTCCTACCCTACCGCCCCCGAAGTTGCCGATGATGGTATCGACCAAGATTGTACCGGAAAAGACCTGTACGAACAGACCAAAATTTTCCCGAATCCTACACGCGGCAATGTGTCTGTGCATTACGCATATACAGGCGTAGCACGTCTGCAAATCGTGGATACGCATGGACGTATAGGCGATGAAGGGTTTATTAGCTTTGAGGATAATGAAACAACGATAGACGTAGGTTTTCTTCCATCCGGAATTTATTTCCTTCGCTTTTCTGATCTTGATGGTGAGCAGCTTTTTGTAGAGAAATTGGTTCGGTATTAACAAATAAAGGAAGAGGAAGAAAATAATCTACCCCAAATGAAGAAGTTATCTTTTTTATATGTTTCACTAAGTGAAACATATAAAAAAAAGAACAATTCAGACGGGTAGATTATTCTACTGAACAACGACTTTTTATAATTTGTATTTGATTAATTGTCAAGCAAATATACCATTCAATTTTAAGTGTAAAAT
>Ga0209831_1003421_pt1 | contig 13131 bp, 19 predicted proteins | sample Maine_Asex4_meta_FD_187451 | JGI IMG/M metagenome (GOLD analysis project Ga0209831, IMG submission 187451) | Marine algal microbial communities from Maine, USA - Maine_Asex4_metaG (SPAdes) (version 2) | ecosystem: Host-associated > Algae > Red algae > Unclassified | place: Maine, USA | collected...
CAGGCGCGGAAGTCGCGGGCTGCGCGCGGGGATGCGGGGAAAAAAGACACAAAAGGCAGGACAATACGCAGCGCTACTGCGCTTCCTACCTACAAGTGCCACAGCTCCAGCCTCGAGCGCACCAGCAATCCCTCCACCCTCCGGCTTAAACACACAATGGCCCCAATCACCCACCCTCGCAGATAAGAGAGAGCGAGCACTCAAAATCAAGGAGACAGAACTCGACGGGGCCAAATATAAAACAGAGAAGGCAATCGGGGAACCACAAAGCAGGAGTCACGAGGCTTTACTGAAAACCAGAAAGACAAGGAAGACACCAGACTCGAGCAAAGGGAGTAGCAAGTGCGGGCTCCAATGCGCCGCCCCATCCGGAGCGAGCACCAAGACAGCCAGTGCCACGGCGCACAAAACGGTCACGCAAAAGGAGCAGTTCGAAGCGCTGGTCCCAGACACTCGAGCAAACGCGAGCGAGCACGGCGACCCCCGTGGCCGGCGCACCAGGCGCCGCCACGGCACCCGGCGTCGCCGCCTCCGTCGCCGCGGCTGTCGCCGCCGCCCAAGTCCCCTCCGAGGTCACCTCTGCCGGAGCCAACGCCGTAACCTCCGCCGCGGCCACCACCGTGAACAGCGCCAGCAAGTGCGCGATCTTGTGAACGGCACGGCGTCATGCGGGAAGGAGAGTAGCTTCTCGTTGGTGGTGTCGTTGATGATCAGACCGTTCCAAGGAGCCCGGCTCTGCGGCACAACGCCTTCAGAGTCAGCACCTCCCATCACCAGCGGTCATACCAGCCACCGTCCAAGCCGTTGCGGCGGCCGATGCCGCCGCGCACTGTGAAGTGAGCGGTGGTTGGGTGGATGCGTTGGGGGATTGTTGAGGCAGCCCCCCAAGCCCGCGCAGGTAAGTCGGAGTTACCGCGGACTTAGGGGCCTGCCTCAACACTCCCCCAACGCATCCACCCAACTACCGCTCACTTCAAAGGTTATGGGCCCAGAACCTGTGAAGTGAGCGGTAGTTGGGTGGATGCGTTGCTTTACTCGAGAGCGGTGTTAGGTGCGAGGCCAGCAGGCTCTCAAGCCCTCCGTGTGCCTCTCTCGCCACGTTCTGCCGGCTCACTCCCCCGCCAGCGCAGTGCTCCCTCCCTGGGAGGGTACATGCTCTCACCACCCCACAAATCGCGACGCCCCTCGATGACCCCACGAGAATCTTTCCGAGCTCAGCTCTGAAAGGAGCTGCCCTCAATATACAAGTACTAGTAATAACATTACACACATACAGCAATGCATGACAATGGCACAGCCAAACAAGCCGATGACCGCATAAGTACTCCCGGAATTATCCAGGCAGTCCGCGGTAACTCCGACTTATCTGCGCGGGCTTGGGGGGCTGCCACAACACGCACAATGCGCTCCACAGCACAGTGCACAAAGTACGCGGCGAAGCGACGAGACCACACGCCGTCATAGCGCGAGGCTCATCCCCCACGTTAATGGGCTCCTTGATGCGGTCTGTGAAGGGGGGGTCCACAAAGATGGCCTTGACGGCAGCCACGATGCCCTTGATGCCGCGATCCGACGCCTCAAAGCGCGGCGTGACAAGCAGAGCGGCGCCGACGTCGATACGGCAGTTGCTGAGCCACTTGGTCTCCTCGGCCGGCTGCATTGCTTCGGCAATTTCTTTGTCTTCCTTCATTCACGCCGCCACCGCCTTCTTCTTGAGCTCCTCCCGCTCGTGGGCGTTGGCCTGCATGATAGGCTGGTAGGCGCGGACGGTCTTGACCTTGTTCTTTACCTTGTTCGTCACCTTACGGTTCGACGGGGGGCTGATATTGAAGATCAGGAAGTCGTTAGCGTTGCGCTCATCCATGTCGAGCTCGTCCATCGACTCTGCGACAATGACAATCCAGTCGGCCTCCGCGTCGTTGACGACATTGATGGTCGACGTCGTCCCGCCCACGCGGCCATGGGTGCGGATCTTGACACGACGGCGAACGCGGAGCATCTTGAGGGTGCCCTCCTGCAGGGGCGACAGCTTGTTGCCGTGTGACGCCGCAGCAGTTGAGTTCGTGGCCAGCTCAGCGCCGCCGAAGGTGCCCGTGCCGATGAAGGCCTTCAACTCCTCGTAGTCGGAGTACTTCTCAATTTCCGAGTCTTTGAAGCTGTGCGCTTGGATGATCTTCCGCTTTTTGAGGTCGTTTACCGCCAGCGCGAGGGTCTCCAGGCACTTCCCGTTACTCTGCACCTTCTCTTACAGCTTGCTCACGTTCGGTGACAGCATGCCAAGGGTCGTCAGCATGTCCTTGGCCGACGAGATGAACGTCATGAGCTTGCCCAAGCTCTCCTTGTCGAGCGCCAAGTTATGGCGCTCGTCCGCTTCGTCGTCCGAATCGTAATGCGCGTCCTCATTGGCGGCCGGCGGCTGCTAAGGGCTCGTCGTCGGCGCCTCGGCGGTGTCTGCAACGACAGACGTTTTGCGGGTGGCACGCTTTCCACCCTCCTTGCGCACGCTCTTGACAACCGTGCCGCTCGGTGCCGCACTTGCTGACCCCGCCGTCGTAGCCGCCACCTCCACCGCGATGGGAAAGGCCGCCACCGCCGTGGAGGCCATCTCCGCCAAGGTGGGAAGAGGTGCCGCGGCCGTGAAGGCCGCCGCTGTAGTCGGAGCTGTCGCCACAGCCATCGCGCTCGTCTGCACTACACCCGCACGGGACAGCGCCGGGGTTGCCGAGAAGTGCGGGTGGCGTCGAGCACCCACTCGACGACAAGCGAAGACATGCGCTGGCGGACCCACTGGACGATGGATCTCAGCGGTGGCCAAAGCCACCCCAGCCGGCGCCGTGCCCGTTACCGGCGCAGTCACACAAGCCAACCCGTTGGGCGCCGAGGAAGGGCCCATAGGCGGCAGGCTCGTAGACGCCGCCGGAGTCCCCAGGGACAGCTCCGATGCCTCCTCGGCGTCACTCATGATCTGAAACGCGTCTGCCACCCCACCCATCATTTGAAGGCCCGTCGCGCCGACGCCGTCAATCGCCGTCAACGGCGCGGTTGCGCCGGCCACGTCCGTCGGACCCGTGAGCGCCGACAACTTCGTCGGCCGCCAAGACGCCGCCAGCGCGCTTGTGCGCGGAGGGGCCGCCATGCCTGTCGTCTGCCCGTACGCCGTCGTGGGCGTGCCAGCGCCGGCCGAGCCGGCGCCGCCAAAGCCGTGCACGCTTGTGTACTGGCGGGTATACAGGGACATGCCGGGTGACGCCGGTAACGGCGGCAAGCGCGTGCCCCCTGCCAGGGAGCCGGAAAGGAGAAGCGACGGGTCAAACAGCGACGGAGTGGGGGGAGCAGAGGACTCCTGCATGGGCGGGGCGAAGCCGACTGTGCCCAAGGATGCCTACGTGGCCTGAGCCTCAGCCGCCATGACACGCATGTCCTCGTCGGCCTTGCGGTCGCCCTGCGTAGGCGGGCGCATCGTCGCCATCACGCGAGCCGCCTCGCGCACAGCACGACCGCGGGCCAAGACTGACGCAGAGGAGGGCAGCGGAAGCTTTTCTCCCCGGGCCGACATGGCTGGGCCCAAGGTAAGAAGAGGCTGAACGCCGCAGGAGGGGTAGGTCGAGTAACCGTGAGCGGCGCACGAGCAGGGAGGGTAGCGTTAGCGGAAGGCCGGCTTGGGTGTGGCCAGGAGCCGGTGTTGGAATGAAGAGCCTTCCGTGGCAACTAACGTCCCGACGGCGGCGTTCTTATGGCCCGGCCGGCGGACCAAGAACTGAGAATCCGCCGCCGGCAGGGCACAGCATAGAAGGAGGGATTCCGCACGGGAGTCACGGCAGAATCAGTCACCCGCCGTCGCGTACGCAGAAGCAACAGCAAGACAAAAGGGGTGCATGGCGGTCAGTCCTGACCTCCGTCTGGGACAGCGCAGCTTCGAGCGTGCCAAAATGGGAAGAAGGGGGATTCTCTGGGCCCCACGTTACTGACAGTCAGATGACCGGCTGCAGCGCCATCCGACAAGCGTCAAGACATACCACGCAACGCACGTCCCTCTGAATCTGGTGAGCATCAAAAATTGAGTGCCAGTGCCATCCTCAACAGACACGCATACACCTAGAAAGCGATGTGCAAGTCCACTTGGTCAGCAAGTCAGCTTCAAACAGTGCCCATGCCTTGAGCTCAACTTGAGCTGAGACACAGAACTGCTGCTGTATCACAGCAGCATGGGAAGCAAGGGGGCATGGGCGGCGTTCACTTGCCGCATGACACTGACGCCCGTCACCCTTAACGACAGGGTCACGTGTCCCCGGGCAAATACAACGACGGGCGCGTCTATGGGCCCCGGTGTCGTCAGTAGGGGGGGGGGCAGGTCGAGGCGGCAGCGAGTGGTGGTGAAGGAGATAGCGTCGAGTTCGTGACCCGTCACCGGCGGCCGTCATCGTTCACAACGGGGTCACGTATCCACGGGCAAAGAGGACGGCGAGCGCGTCGATGAGCCCCAAAGTCGTCAGTAGCAGGGGGGGTCGGGTCCAAAATTCAGCGCACGCTGGTGCTGGAGAGAGGGCGGAAAGTGGCCCGAGAGCGCGGAGGATCTCCGCCTGGTGCACCTTAACGAGAACGCACCGGTGCGTCGCAGGCAGTGCTGACCGTTCCTTCGTTGCGAATCTGCGATCAAATGACGCCGATCAATCGTATTTGACAAGCGTCGCGTGTTTCGAAGTACTAACGTAGCACCTGTAGCGGTTCTAGGCACAACCACGTTGGCTCTTCGTCTTTCCGAAGTGACCTCCTCATCAGCTCGGTCCGTCGGAGGAACTGCCCCGGAAATCGACCCACAGCCCAACCTTCTTCCAACGGGAGGAGAGGATCACGGCAAAGCCCAGGGGGGAATCGTAGTCCAAAGCACAGTTGGTTTTATCAAACGGCGACGGGGACGGCGTCTCCACGGTCAATAACCCCTTCCAAACCCGAACGCCGGCGGCCAAAGTCGCCGCCCCAAATGCGCCAAACAGATAAATCATTCCAAAGCGAAAAGTTCAAACAAGTAGTAGGGGGGCTGCGAAAACCACAGGAGAAAAGCCCCTCCCCCCCCGTCTGAATCCAATCTTCCCAAGTTCTGGACAGGTCATTCCCTTGCTGGCCCGGATGGGGATATTTTGGGACGGCCCCCAGGGGTGTGCTGTCCACAGCTGCGGGGCCACGACCCTTCCAACTGTGGGATCCCCGACCGCCACACAGCCCCCTCGTCGCGTTACGTGGCGTCCCTGCCCGTCCGGCGATGACCCCTGAGGAGGGGGTTCCGGCCCGGCCCCCTGGCCGGGTGCCGGCCACAACCGCCACCCCCCTCCGATCCTTGCCCCAGAGGGGTTGTCGAGGTCGGTCCGCGGACCGGATCGGGCCCACTCCACACTGGCGTGGCGTGGCGCGCGGCCCGCACCGGTGTCTCGCGGCCTTCACAACCCCCGTGGCGCACGGTGGCCCCACCTCCCTCCGTGGGCCCACACGCACACCCCGGTCTCGAGCCCCCCACGAGCGACTCCACGCCTCCTCCGCGCCACCCCGCGTCGTATCCTATCCGCGCTCGCTGCGACGCGATGTTCGCCGACCCTTTCCTCCGCCCACCCTACGACGTGCCGTCCACCCCCCCCCCCCTCCTTTACCACGCAGGTACCTTCGCCATCCCCTCGTCGGACCGAGGACCCGGCGGCCGCCCGACCACGAGGTGTCCGTGCCCGCGTCGTCTTCCGCGATGGCCGACGAGGAGATGCGCTACTCCAGCGACGTAGGCTTTCTGCCCGTGTTGTCCGACCCGTCGACGTGAGCGCCCGCGTGGGAACGCGAGCAGGCCCGCGTGGGCGTAGCGGACACGCTGGCCCACGCAACGTTCCGGGGCATCGACTCGATGCGCCCCGCCAACCCTTTCGCCAAAAAGATTTCCGCCATGCACACGCCCTCGTACCTTCCCTCGACGACCGAGCCTCATTAGTCATTTTGGTGCGGCGTGGCCGCGAGGTGGGCAACCGCCGTTCTTTCGTCGGCTTCATGAACGAACCCCGGATGAGCCCGCCTTTGGTGCTGACCCTCGACTACATCCTCACGTGCCCGCCCTTCATCAATGTATCGGACCCGGAGGGCGCCACGACGGTTCAGCTGACGACGGCCCGCAACCACCGGGGTGGCCTCACCGGACACCTCTTGGCTTGGCACCAGGCGGAGTACTTGAGCTTCGTTAAGGCGACCCGCTAGCGCTTCTACCTGCCGACTCCCGCGTGGTGGTCCGGGGTCGAGGTCCCGTACGGTTGCATGGTGGAACTCCCGTGGGTGCACTCCTACGCCACGGACGACCTCTACGCGGGACGGCGCACCCCGTGGACCGTTTGCCGTAGCGAGTGGGCTCTCGCGGGGGCCTTCGTTTTCCTAGAGACCTTCCGCACCCGTAGGGTCTTGTGGCGCTACCCCCCGCGTCTCCTCGATTGGATCCGCTCCGTCGGGCCGTTCAACATCTGCGTCAACGCCGCGGGTCCCGACGCGGAGGCGATTGACATCCTTGGGGCGTTGTTGGACCTCTCGGATCAACTCCCCGACACGGAAGCCTTTCTTCAGCGCCTCCGCGATCGTAGCACTGACCGTCGAAACCTCGAGGGTTGGATCTGGGCGTCCCTCGAGGTGGATGACGACTGAACCCGCGTCAAGGTCGCTGAGGATCTTCACTTGTTCGCCTTGCCCTACACCGCGGACATCCTCGAGGCGCGTGGCTACGGCTCTGCTCGTGAGGATTGGGCCGCCGCCGTCTCGGCCACCCGCAGCCAACGTTATCCCGGGGGTGGGATCCAGCCGCCTGCTTCCTCCGTGGTGACCAGCACCGCGGGGTCGTCTTCTCCGGGGCCGTCTTCACCTGCCGCCTCCGCCGCCCCATCCGTGGGCAACTCCGGGGATAGCGTAATTGTCTCGTCTGACCCCGTGGAACACCATGACATCCCCTACGTGGCCTTCGACCAACTCGATCACATCCCCTCGGATCGCGTCCCGCAGAAGTTGGCGCGCGTGGTGGCTTGTGACCCCGGGGAACTCCGCGGCTACACCACGGCAACCTTGGTAACCGGCTTGTGCCACTCCGGGGCGTATCTTGGCCACTAGATCGCCCAGTGGGCCCGCGAACACCCCGGGGTCCCGCGTCGTCACTTGGAGGAGCTGCTTCAACTTGTGGGTCGGCGTAAAACCCGCGCGGCTCTCCTTCGCAAGGTTGGCGTGGCCGCCAGTGGGGCCAACCGCCGCCAGCAGCATCAAGGCGACTGCGACGTCTACCACAATGCGCCACAGGCGCAGAGACCCCGTGGTCCACCAGTTCCCGGGTGGGGTGGGCCTTCGTCGGACCGCCGTTGACCAAAGGGGGAACATCAATGACAGGATGGGGGGGGCAGTGCCCTCAGGAGTCGTAGTCGAAGCGCGTAGCAGTGTAGGGGGTCTCGTAGTGTCAACGGTGCCGTACGGCGCGTCAGAGACCAATAAACGCCACGCGGGTCGTTTGCGTATTACCCTTAGGAGAGCCCCTTGTTCGTCAGGCCGAATCCCGATCCTCACTTGTGGTTCAACATCCGTTAGGTCCACGCCGGTCAGCCGTGGCGTACCATCACCGTCCCCTGAGACAGTCCATGCGGTCCGATCTCCTTGGTTCGCCCCCGGATGGCGGGTAAGGCTGCCGTCCCGCCATGCGGTAGGGACGGTCGCTACCACGGCCACGTGGCTCCGACCGAGGCACGTGTTGAAACCGAAAATCGGCAACGATTCGAGACTTCAAACCCACGTGTCCCGCATGGGAATTGTCTTAGGCGAAGAAGTCGACGACCGACCCGCTTTGACCTCTAAACATGCTTCTTCGACTTGTAGGCCCACACGTCGCGTGTACTGGTGCACCTTACGTCGGTCGAACCAACTGGCCAACTCGAGGGTGTCCTCCTCGGGGTGGTAGCCCTACCAGCGGGTCCACAGGCGTAGCGTACCATCGTCAGCGACTTCATGGCCCACGCAGGCCTCCCAGACGAATTTTTTGCCCGTGTGTTGATGCTCCTCGGGGACCACAATGTCTTGGGGCACGCCAAGGCTCTGCAGGAGCGTCTGCGGATTCCCCGGCGGGCCCAACGTTGCCGTCACGTGGTCGCTGCTCACCGTCTTCGGGTACCCACCGATATCCAACGAGAGTGTGCCTTCTCCACGGTCTATAACCTTGTACGGTCCGGCCGTGCGGGTCCCGAGCTTGTACTTGGTCCGCATGTGGCCATCGAAGAGCACTCAGTCGTTCATGTGGACGTTCTTGTTGACCGGCCTCACGCGGGCGTCGTTATTCCTCTTGTACCGCTGCTGTGCGAGCGTGAGGGACCACTGTATCTTGTGGATCAGGTTCCGCAGACGCGCCCGGATGACCTCGCGGATGGCTCTTGGGCTCCCGTCCGTCTCCTCGGGTGTCGGGGAGCCTACCATTCGTTCCACGGAGAGACTTCGTACACGCTCGGGAGTGACGAACTCGAGGGGCGCCACCCCGGTGCTCTGCTGCGGTCGACTGTTGTAGACCATTGTCAGCGTCGACGCCAGCTCATCTCATCGGACTTATTGGTCTTAGACGACCGTCCGCAGCTGCCCCACGATGGACCGGTTGTACCATTTCACTTGGACGTTCGTCGGCGGGTGGTACGTCGTGGAGTATCGGTTGGAGATGTTGAGGAGCGAACAAAACCCTTGGAAGAACGTGGAGCGGAACTGGGGACCATTGTCGAATAACACCGTCGCCGAAGGTCCGTACGCCGCCACCCGGTTGTGCAAAAAAATGCTGCCGTGATGGTCTCCGCGTCGATCCGCTGGAGGAGGATGGCCCGCGTCATCTTGGAGAACCGGTTCACGATGACCAACAGGTGTTCGTTCCCCGCCGCCGTCCAGGGGAGGGGACCGGGTGTTGAAACGCAGTGGGGATAGGGGTTGGGGGACCACGGTGAAGTTGTTTAGTGGCTTGAGCTTGTGTGTGTGTGTGCGAACGTGCTTTGTTGGTTGTCCTCAGGTTCGCCCGCCTCTCCCAACCGAGAGCACCTCTCAAATAGTCCCCACCGGCCCAAGTGCTCCCCCCTCTCGCGCCCACACCGACGCCCACGCCCTCGCACCAAATCGAATCACTCACCAAATCAAAAGCCACTAGAGAAAAGCGAAGATCAAATCCAAAACATGCCAAAAGTAACGCCCCAAGATCACCCAACACGAATGTGTGCAACTTGACCACGTCTTGCAAATGTACCATGTGGGGTACCATAAGAGTCACCGACCATCATCCATCCGCGAACCGCCAGTGGAGTCGGCGACGAGCATCACAGTCCAACACCGGGCAGGTTCATACACAGATCCGTCAGCAGTTCCGTCGGGGAAAAGGTATTGAGGTAGTTTGTTGTGCGTCGCTTGCCGATGCGGTTCCTTGCGCACTTGGTGCAGTTGGCCTCGAAGGTGTAGACGTACACCACCATAGACTCCCAATAAAACCACCATCGCATCGACGTGTACATCTTGTTCGCTGCCGGATGCCCGGATTGCGGCAGGTAGTGTTCCTGCATCATCACCACGTAGCGCATGTGGGTCGGCACGTAGACCTGCGCGGCCCCGTCCAACAGCGCCGTGCGCACCAAAAGGCCGTTCGGGTCCTCGTGAAACCGAGACTTATCGTTGCCGTCCATTGCCGCGCGGACCTCCTTGCACCGTCCGTCCTCCGCCTGTCCCTCGAGGAGCTCGGCGAGCGTAAGGGGGGATAGGAGCCCTCCCTTGGTCTCCTGCAGTAACTGCCACGCGGTCGACGAGTGAGGTAAAGCCACACAGAAAACCGCGTCGGGATTTGCCCCCTCGTCTCCCGCGGGTGTTGAAATGCGTGACGTCGTGATCGCCGCGTGCTGTGACGCCCCCAGCCGCGTCTGCAGCACGTATTCAACCTCCGCCAACCACAACCCCCGCTGTGCCAGCCTCTTGTGGACCCCGTCCATATGCAGCATCCACTGCGGTGCCGCGTGGTCCGTGCGCACCGTGAAGCGGGTTCCTTCGACGTAGGGGCGGAGGAGGAGGGACGCCCACACCACCGCGAGGCACTCCCGCTCCGCCGTGCTGTACTTCCGCTCCGCCGCGTTGAGGGAGCGGCTCCAATAGGCCACTGGCAGCGAAGATTCGTCGGTTTGTTCCTGCAGTAGGACCGCGCCGACTTGTCCCGCACTTGCGTCCGTGTCCCACGTGCAGGTCCCTTGACGCCGCGGTAAGGGCGAGGATGGGGGCCTCCGTGAGCCGCTTCTTGAGCTCCTCGAATGCCCCCAAGGCCTCGTCGGACAACGTCCCCCACCGGTCGGGCCTCTTTGAGCTCGTCATCACAGACAACGGCCGCGCCACTTGGGCGTAGTCCTTGACAAACCTCCGATAGACATTGCACATCCCGAGAAGCTACGTAGGTCCTTTTTGCACCGCGGGGAGGACGCCTTCTTGAGTCCGCGGATGTTCTTGTCTGGTACCTTCAGCTCCCGCCGGCCCACGATGTGGCCTAAACACTCCACCTCCTTTTGGAACAAGTGGGACTTCTTGGACTTCAAAGAGACACCCCCGCCTCGCAGCGCCGTGAAGACCTGCCGGAGGTGTTCCAGATGTTACCCCGCCGACTGCGAGAATACGATGATGCCTTCGAGGTACACGAAGCAGCTCTTCCACTTGAGTGCCCCGAGGATCATGTCGATGGCCCGTTGGAAGGACGCCGGGGAATTAGACAGACCGAAAGGAAGGCGGATGTAACGATAGGCACCCTCGTGGCAAACGAAGTTCTTCTTGTATCGGTCCCTGTCCGCCGCGGGGATCTGCCAATACCCCGAGTTGCAGTCAAGCGTCGAAAACACCTTGGCGTCCCCGAGGAAGTCGATATAAGCGTCCATACGTGGCAAAAGGTACAAGTCCCGCACCGTTACCTCGTTGAGTTGGCGGTAATTCACGCAGAACCGCATCGGCCCGGCGGGTTTTGGGAACAGGACCACAGGGAGGGCCCACTCGGCACTCGAGGGCGTGATTACCCCGAGGTCTCGTTGTCGTTGCACCTCCTTGGAGATGATATCCCTAGAGACATGGCTCGCCCGATTGGGTTGGGACCGCCGTGGCCGTGCCGCGGGGGTCACCTCGATCTGATGCGAGATGACGTCGACCTTGCCGAGTTGCAAGGCCCACAGAGCCCTATACTTCTTGAGGAGGTCGTCCACGGCACCGCGGAGCGTACCAGGAACGCCGTCCCAGTGGACCTCCGGCTTTGTACAGGTCTTGTCCGGCGGGTGAGGCGAGGGTTGTCCCTCGTCAATCACCTTCTCGGCTTGCCGGCCCGTCTTGACCTCCTCGACGGGCTTGTCACGGGTTTCCACCCCCATCGTTAGGACCGGCCCCGGTTCCTCCTCCTCCTCGAAGTCGTACAGCGGTCCATTGTAGGCCGTCGCGGTTCCAACGACATGGCCCTTGGTTAGGTGCACCGGCACATCCCCTATGCTCGTCAGGTAGAGGGACCGCGGAATGTTGGGAGAGAAATCCGCGACGGCGTTGTACAGCAGCACCTTTCGTCGGCTCACTTGGACGGGGCGTTCCCAAACCAGGTGGACCCCCTTGACGTTGCAGCACAATCGGACCGCCTGGACGCACCGTGTGCCCACGGGCACCCCTTGCCGAAGCCGGATGGTTCCAACTTGGGCCTTCGGCTTGTTTCCTCGACGTGGGGGCGCGGGCCGCGTGTTCCCCGTCCAACTCCGCGTCGCCACCGTTGACGTGTCATCGTCCCACTTGATCCCCTGCGTCTAGGGGGTGATGGTAACCGCGTACTTGCGCTGGAAGTCCCACCCGAGGATGAGCGTCACCGACAGTGCCTTGATCACGAGGAATTCAGACTCCATGGCGGTTCCCCCGACGTAGATGGTCAGAGACACTTCCGCGTTTACCATGAGCAGCAGCCCCAAGGTGTCGCTCACTTGGGTTCGGGCGATGCCCGCGATGCATACTCGGACCATTCCTCGGGCAACCTATCCGCGCGGATCACGCTGGGTCCAGCGCCATTGTCGACCACAGCCCTCGTGGGGATGGGGGTCCACCACGGCGCGAACTGGTACGACGCACTTATTTCAACAATCTCTTTCCGAAACAGCAAGAGCATCTCCATGAACCGCGGGCGGTGTCGCCCACGACGGCAGGGGCATCGGGCCGCGACAGGCCAAGTCGCTGTTATCCTCGTGGAGGCAAACGTGACGTGACGGGGGGCGACCAGTCAGTTGAGGCGGACAGGGGGGGTTGAAGCGGATGGCGACGCCACCCCCCCTACGCGTTTCCCGCCCCGCGGCGCGCCTTGGCCTGGGTTTCCATGGGCAAGGTGTCCCCCACTTGCGTCCTTGTTGACTCCGCGCCGCTCAACAGGTCGTTCCACAGCAGGAACACGACGCAGGTGCGATCCGGGGTGGCGCTCGCCCCCGCGTTTCTCTGTCGAGGGAAGGTGCTCCGCGCGGCTTTCACGAGGTCCCGCTGCTTGTCCGTCAGAATTGTCGTCGGTTCTGCCATCGCGCTTCTTTGGTTACTTTCAAGCAATTTGAGGGCGACACAGTGTGGTGCTCCAAGGAAACAGCAGCCTACGACTTGGAATGGCCGGTCGGGGATCTGGCTACCCAATTATTTGGTTCGGATGGCATGTCCAACGGCTAAGGCAACGAGAATCAAGCTCACACGGCCAAGTCACAGGCTTTTGTATCACTATAATGATGCAATTTCACAAAATCAGAAGGGGTCTCGCCCTCGGTGCACTCAGGCGAGATCACTGTCAGCACGGGATGGTGAGGACAGCAGCAGACCGGCGTCGGCGTTCGAGGTTGATCTGGACGCCAGGCCTTGTGCGGATCGTCAGCAATCTTGCACCGCAAATCGACAGCTGATTGGCTGGCACCGCCCGGCCGTGCAAGGCTGCCCCAGGACTCTATCAGAGCCAGAAAGGGCTTCGCGAGGCTTTAAAGCGAGGGCACGCCAGACGAACCTCAGCTCCTCGCAAAGGCTGTCTTCGCCCACTTCCTGCCCTTCGTCCTCCCCCACATCCTGCGCTGCCGCCGTCTATCCCCGCCCCCCCCCCTTCCACCC
>Ga0209831_1003423_pt1 | contig 13127 bp, 17 predicted proteins | sample Maine_Asex4_meta_FD_187451 | JGI IMG/M metagenome (GOLD analysis project Ga0209831, IMG submission 187451) | Marine algal microbial communities from Maine, USA - Maine_Asex4_metaG (SPAdes) (version 2) | ecosystem: Host-associated > Algae > Red algae > Unclassified | place: Maine, USA | collected...
ACAGTTGCGAGACGATCTGGCAGTCATGGAGATTCTCTGTAGTGCATCTGTGGGAATACTGGCGTGCCACAAAAGAGGCCCACCGCCAGAGACGTCGAGACGAGCCCAAGCTTGAGACGTGATCTGCGTAGTTTTAGCTCTGCGTTTGGAGAGCCAGTGACAGCACCACACGTTGTGCACACGTGGCCGTTGGGTTGGACGGTTGGCTCCATTGGTGGAGATGCTCTCAGCCTGCAGACGGTGCGCAGACGCACCTGTCTCGGAGGCTTCTCCCGCGACCACTGCCATCACGCTCCCGGCACCTGTCCTGGGCGCTTCACTCCATTCCCCCGCAAAGTCTGCCAAGCGGGGTCCCAGCGGACACCCATATGGGGGCATGGCAACGGCTCTCTCGCGGACCGGTTTCACTAGAGAGGTACCCTGCTGGTTACTGTGCACCAGTGGCGTGCTCTGGCGTCTCGCTCGTGCCTCTGCCCCCCCCCCGCGGCCTCTGCCAGGAGGTCTGGCTGCCCACCCTCTCCGCATAGATGGTGGCGGCCACTGCCGCGACGATGGTCTGGCGTCCCCTGGACGGCCGGCTGCCGTAGCAGCGCCCTCACCCCTGCCCCCGTGAGCGCCGAGCCGACCTACCCCGACACGGACAAGCAAGTCACCGTCGGGACGAGGGAGGCGGGTGACGGCAGCCTGCAGCTGGCTGACGCGTCGGCGGCGCTCAAGACGGCCGCAGCGGCGACCGCCAACACCGCCGTCGGCGCCACGTTGACCGACGCCGACGAGGTGGGCGCCAGAAAGACCGGGAAGGCGGGCGACGGCGGCCTGTCTGTCGCCTCTGCTGCGGTGGTTGACGCGCAGCTGGCCGTCGCGTCGGCGGGGTTAAGTACGGCCGCTGCGGCGACCTCCACGGCCGCCGTCGGCACCACGTCGACTGACGCCGACGGGGTGGACGCCGGCAAGACCGGGAAGGCGGGCGACGGCGGCCTGTCTGTCGCCTCTGCTGCGGTGGTTGACGCGCAGCTGGCCGTCGCGTCGGCGGGGTTGAGTACGGCCGCTGCGGCGACCTTCACGGCCGCCTTCGGCACCACGTCGACCGACGCCGACGAGGTGGACGCCGGAAAGACCGAGGAGGCGGGCCGCGGCAGCGTGTCGGTCTCCTCTGCAGCGGCGGTTGAGTCGCAGCTGGCCGACGCGTCGGCGAGGTTGAGCAGGGCCGCTGTGGCGACCGCCACCGCCGCCATCGGCACCACGTCGACCGACGCCGACGAGGTGGACGCCGGCAAGACCTGAGAGGCGGGCCGCGGCAGCCTGCCGGTCGCCTCTGCCACACAGTGCCGGTCGCCTCTGCCACTGCGGTCGACGTGCAGCCGGCCGACGCGTCGTCGGGGTTAAGGACGGCCGCTGCGGCGACCGCCACCGCCGCCGTCGGCGCCACGCCCACGGACGCCCAAGAGTTTGAACGCGTCAAGACCGGGGAGGAGGGCAGCGGCAGCCTGCTTGTGGCCTCTCCCTCGCCAGCCGACTCGCAGCCGGTCGACGTGCTGCCGACCTGCGCGGCGGTAGGGTGGGTGACGCACGTGGCTTCGGCCTCGGCCCCCACTGACGGTGCCGAGCCGACCGCCGCCGACGAGACGGTGGCCGCCAACAAAGGCTAGGCGGCCAACGGCAACCTGCCGATCTCGTAGGCCGCGCCGGCCGTCGTGCAGCCAGCCGAATTGGTGGTGGGGGTTGGGATGGATGTGGCGGCGACCACCGTTGCCGCCGTCTTGGCCGAGCCATCCGCCGCGGAGCAGGCGGTGGCCACCAACCAAGAGACGGCGGGCGGTACCCAAGTGCTGGTCCCGCGCGCCGCGCCCGCCGACGTGGAGCCGGCCGACGCTACAGGTGTGTTAGCGACGGAAGAGGCGGCAACTGCCGACGCCGCTATCGTCGCCAAGCGGACGGACGCCTATTTGGCGGTGGACGCCATCGACCGACAGGCGGCGTCGGGGAAGCTTCCAGTATTTTGAGGCACCCCCGGCAACGCGCAGCCGGTCAACGCGTTGCTGTGGGCGGGAAGTGACGACCCCCGCGTCACCTTTGGCCCCAAGCTGACCGTCACCGACGAGCCGCAGGGGTTGTGCTTGTCGGGCGAGTCATGGCGGAGCCCGTGCCCCTCGATGGTACGGGTGGCGATGATGGCGCGGCGCCGGCATCGAGCGGCTTTACTTTCTCTACCATAGCGTCGGTCTTTCCGCCCACAGACGATGCTGACCTGCAGCTTGACCGGTGGCGCAAGGTTCGCGTCTTCGTGTCGGCATTCTTGGCGGAGCCGGCTCTCAATGTGTTCAACGGTTGCGACATGCTTGACGTGGAGGTCTTGGCGCGGGCCCTCATCGCTGGGGTACCCAGTGAGTTTTGGCTCGACTACCTGGATTGTGTCCAGGGCGTCGTCTTCGTGTGGCAGTTCCTGTTGCTGATGAGCGACCAAATGGACGCGTCGCCGGCGCTGAGCCGCGCTGTTGGCGAGCTCCTGTTCTTTGCATGCCACACGGACGCGCAGGCGCTGGTACTTTGGGAGGCCAAGGCAGGCGAGGATGCCAAGGCGTTCAAGCAGGAGTGGGCGGAAGCGTCCGTCGAGAAGCACGAGGCGTGACTGATGAGCCAGGGCGTCCGCGACGCGGACACGCACGTTGTCGCCGTCGGGCCGAGCACCGTCCGCATCATCGAGCAATCCAACGAGCTGCGCTCCGGTCAGGTCTGGCCTGGCCGCAAGGCGGTTCGCGTCTTCCTAGAGGACTACACCGCCGAGCGGCAACGGAAGAAGGCGGCTGACAAGCGGGTGGCTGACCAGGCAGGCGGCAAGAAGGGCGGCAAGAGGGGCGGCAAGGGCGGGGACAAGGCCGGCAAGAAGAAGGAGCGCAAGGCGTGGGATGAGGATGACCAGGGCCTGAGGTGGATAAAGTAGAGCCAGACATATCCGCACATTTTACTCGAAATAATCCATAATCCATGCCGCAGCCGCGTATCCATATCGTACTCTATTCATTTACCGCCGGATAAAGTGAGCCTGAATGACTCTCCAAATGCCGGATATAATATAATCTGAATCGAATTTCCACCTCGCCTGATCCGGCTCACATATTCTGCGCCGCAGTGCTGGCGCGTGGGGATGCCTCCCCACCCTGTTCAACCGCCATCATCTGGCAGTGCCAAGCGGCGATCTTGGCGGAAAATTCCCGAACGGTTCTGTCCCGTGTCTGAAACCGCCTGCCTTGTTGTCACCGGCCCGCGCGAGAATCCGAACGGGCACCCCCGGGTGAGCACACGAGAGTTCCAACGATCACTACTGACGAGGACCGCTGCACCACCCAAATCAATTCCAACAACCAAATGATACTTGACGGCGGTTCATCGCAACAAACGCTTGTGAAGAGACACGCGTATTCAAAGCACATGTAAGACTGTACCTGGAGAGATGTCTCCTCTCATTTCATTTCGTTTCAATTTGAGTCTTCTTCCAGATCCATCATCCAAGAAAATATATTCAATCTGTCTATCCTAACTATATCCAAAATCGTACTAATTGAATATCCGACTATAATATTGATCCTGACTCTGTCCGCCCCAGCAAGATCTGATTTTGGATATTTGACCTCGTCAAATACTCAATCCAGAGTGCATGTGAGGGTATGTGGAATATATCCTAATGCAACCAAAAGTGCCTGATTCCAAAGCCCCTGAGGATGACTGCCGTCACCACTTCCCTGATAACGTCTTGCGGGCGCCCGGGGTTCTCACGTTTATGTGCGGATGTGGATACATTGTCGGCTTCGAGCTACTGCGGGAGACCGAGAGCCCAGCTCACGTCGTGTCATCGTTGGCGCAACGGTTTGTAAAGCTCCCTCGATTCGTTTATTTTGACACCGCTTGTCAAGCACAGCGCAACGCGCTTCGCCGTGTGCCGTGGCTTCTCCACCAGTCCCTGACGGCCTGGTTTGTCGACCGTTTTCACCGCGACGGCCACAACTGCTCGCCGGTGTTCAACGCCGACCAGTACCCGGTGCTCTCTCAGGGGCACGACACGTCGGGTGCCGAGAGGCAACACTCCATCAAGAAGAAGTATAAGAACGCCCTCACATACATGACGCAGCGGCGTTTCATCGTTCGCTCACGTTATATCGCGGCCCACAACAACATCCGCTTGTCGCAGAGGCGGCAAGCCCGCAAGCTGAACGCCGCCGGCCGTCTCCCGGGCGAGGCCAAGACGTCCAAGGAGATCCAACATCACCCAGTCGAAACGTATTTCCACTGGAATATCGTGGAGCACTGTGAGCGTGAAGGGTGCAACTGCCGTGCGGGCGAGATAGGGCAGGGTGAGGCGTTTGGGCTCGAAACTAAGTTGTAGCAACAGAGTGTTTTCCCCGGGTGCTCAAAGTACTCTCACCTCCATGAAGAAACACCCGCACGTAGTAGAAGGACTCTAGCGGGGTGCCGAAGGAAGGTGGGAGGTGCATCAGGCCGTGCTGACGGCAAGCTCGCCGAACGGAAATGCCGACCACTCCCTTTCGGGGTGATGCACTTCACACCGCCCCACCCTTTTGGGGCAGGCACCGACCACTGCACCCTGCTGGGATCGCCGACAGGAGGGACAAGCATGACGGCGCGAGCTCAGGGCAGCGGTATCCGGCACGCCGTCGGCGAAGGCGCTCAACTAGGCCCCGCCTGCTGCTGTTTAAAGTTGTTCTAAACAGAAAGGCAGCGGACAGCTCATGCTCTCTTTCTACGGATGTAGCCTGAATGTTGGCCTGGCCGTGAATGAGAGAACACGTTGTCCTTTTGTTGTCTATCCCCGTGGCTCCCTCTGCCCCCTTCGTTCCTTTCCTTGCATCTGCAGACTTCCGCAGGCTACCCCCTCCAACAGCACGCCTGAGCAGACGTCCGCACGCTCCTGTCTCCATCAGCACGTCTGGCACACACTCCCCCCGGCCCGCGCGGGCGCCTCCGCGCGGCGACAACATCTCACACAGCGCCTGCCCGCACGCGAGTCTCCTGCGTCCACCGCGTCCCTCCATTCGTCGCGGAGCGGTCGCGACGGCTCGCGTGCGTCGCCTTGCGCCGCGACGTCCCCCGGCGGGCGGGTGCCTCCCTTCCGGGGGAGCAGTCTCGAACATTCTCCCGGGCCATCACGCGCCCCCGCGCAGCGCACGGGCCGGTGCACGCCGTGCCGACGCAACGGGCGCCTTCACGCGAGCAGCCGCGTGCCCGTGTCCGCGCTGTGGCGCCAAAAGTATCACAGTGACCGAGCAGGGGATGTGCGGTGCCGACAGTCGCATACGGCCTGGAACGGCGGCCAATGGAGCACGTAAGAGCCGGTGACGCTGCCGTGCCGAAGGATCGGGTGGGTTCCTTTGTGGGCGTAGGAATACCTACGATCCGCCGGCACGGCGCCGTCATCTGGGTATACGGGCTCCATTGGCTGAGCCTGCCAATGCGGGACTCCTGGCCATGCAGAAAGTTTCTGGTTGGGGTCATGCCGCAGAGAGACGCAAGAACACAAGGAAAACGGCGCATGAGTATTCGCCAGCAGCCCAGGAGGCACCATGCCACTGGCAGGTGGATATACAATGGGGGACTGCAGCCGTAACCATGTGGGAAGGGGACGCACTCCTGGATGATAGTGGAGAAAAACGGCAGTGGGACGCTGCAAGATTCTCCTCGCAACGCTGTCCTGCCGTCTCACGTGACCCCGCCTCAGCTTGTTGGATCAGCCGGTTGCAAGGATCGTCGATGATCACAGCGATGACCGCAAAACAATGCTCTTAAGGCAACAACTTCTGACAGTAACTCTAGATCTCCATCCGGCAGTTTTTATATCTCACAAGATTAGATCCTGGCGTCGTCTTGAGTGCGGGCCTGATTGGCGGAAGAGGCTCGTGGCAGAATCAGTATCTAACACACCATTGCTGAAATGCGATCACAACAAGGGACTTGCCGCCGAAGCATGCCTGCCGACACCTGTTCAATTCCAGGTCAGCCGGGCTTCCACCGCCGGTTTGCTGCCGCTCAAGTGCCTGTTCTCATTAGATCAGAGTGTGGGGTGGAGGTGGCCACAATCTCGGCACCCCGTTCACGACACACACGCTGTTTTGCGCCACGCGTACGCGCGCCAGAATGGCCTGGCAGATCGCCACTGTGGCAGCGTTTACAATTTGTGTGGTCCCCCATTTACAGATTCGATGTCTTCATGCTGTCCCAAGAGTGCGCGCTTTTCTTGTAATGTCCTCACGCAAAGCCACTGGGCGGCTCCAAGCGGCAGTTGGGGGGCTCCAAGCGGCAGTCTGGGGGCCCCCAGCGGCTTCTTTTGGCGGGCCCGTCGAGGACCCTCGTTGGGCCCTGCCCTGGTGCGCCTCGGCGCCACACTCGTGGCCTCGGCAGCGGCCAGCCCGCTCCCCCGCATCACCGGGTTGCGACCTCCCGGCAGGTGCTCCGCGGTGCCGTGCCGCCGTCATGACGGCGCGGATCGGACCTCTTCCGTTTGTGGAGGTCGAACGTCTCACGGCAGCTGGCGCTGCCCACTAGGGTCTCCCGTCAGCCCTGCCGACACTGTGGCGTCCCCGAACGGCGTTTTCACCATCCCAGGTAATCCCACCGGGACTGCCGCAATCATGCACATTTACTCTACATTCTTCCCCCACCCCTCCACCTGGATACCCGACCCCGCCCGCCTGTCTACCCCCCCACCCCCCCGCTTCATACTCCCGTGCCCCGTCTTCTTGGTTCCACGGCGCCCCCGGACTTGCCACTCCCTCTCGCAAGGCCCACTCGCGAGGCGCCGCGTCGTAGCCGCTGCAGGTGAGCGAGCGTACGTGGCGGCGGTCGAAGCGAACGCGACCGCCGCGGAGATCATGGGCGGCTACCTCGTCGCCGCAGACACGGCGATGGTCACCACCATCCGAGAAGCGGCCCACGGCAGCCTGCCCGTCCCGGGAACGGCCCCTGGTGACCTGCGGCCTGACACCTCGGCGGCGGTGGAGGAGATGGCCGTAGCCGCGCCTGCCGCCTCCCACTTTCTTGCCAAGCGGACCGCCGCCGAAGAGGCGGTGGCCACCATCAAGGGAGAGGCGGCCGACGGTGATGAGCCTATCCCGCCGGCCGCGCCCGCCGACTTGTTGCGGGCTGACACGGCGGCAGTGGTGGGGACGAGCATGGCGCCGACCGACGCCCCCGCAGTCGGCGCCTATCCAACCGCCACCGAAGAGGTTGCGGCCTACAAGACGTTGGAGGTGGCCAACGGCAACCTGCCCGTGTGGTCGGCTACTCCCGTCTACGCGCAGCGTGCTGACGTCGTGGGTGCCCGTCTGGTCGGTCACGCCCGCCCTCCGACGTGTTACCAGCCGACGCGGCGGCAGCGGTGAGGACGGACGTGGCCGCGACCGCCGCCGCCCCAGACGTTGCCAAGCCGACCGGCGCCGACGAGGCGGTGGCCACCAAAAAGTGGGACGCTGCCGACGACAACCAGGTCATCCCGCCGCCGCCACCGTCGGCCCCTGACCGGCCGCCCCCGGCGAGGCTGTCGCCATCAAGACGGTGAACGCGGCCGACAGAAACCGGCCCGTCCCGTCCACCTTTAATACCAACATGCTGGCCGCCGACGCGGCGGTGGCGGCTGGCACGAAGGTTGCAACGACCGTCGCAGCCGTCGCTGGCGCTACGGAAGCCGCCGTCGACTGGTTGGAGGTCTTTGAGCACAGGGACGCGGCCGCAGGCTACCTCCCAGTCACGTCTGCCGTGCACGAAGACTAACTACCCGCGGACGCAGTGGTGGGGTGGGGGAGGGCGTGGCGGCGCCAGCTGCCGCCGCCGTCGGCGCCGACCCGCCGGCCGAAGACAAGCTGCCGGCCGCGTCAGCTGCTCCTGTGCACACGCTGCCAGCCGATGCGTCGGTGTGGGTGGGAACGGGCGTGGCCGGGACCGCCGCCGATCCCGTTGTCACACAGCCGACCGATGACAACCAGGTGTTGGCCATCACCACGGGGGAGGCGGCCAACGGAAACCAGTCGTCGCTTCCACAACGCCCGCCGACGTGTCGCCGGCTCACACTCCAGTGGTGGTGGAGTAGGCTGATGCGCTCACCGCCGCCGCCGTCATCGGCGGGAAGGCAGTCGGTGACGACAAGGTGGTGGCCTGCAACATGGGCGAAGTGGCTGATGGCGCGCTGATGTTGGTGTCTGCGGTGCCTGCCAACGCGCCGGCGCGCCGGCCGGCGCGCACCCTGCTGAGGTGTCGCCGTTGGCCGACAGACGAGTCACGCTGCTGCAGCCGTCGTCGGGGCCAATGACGCGCCAAGCCGACGGCATCCGACAAGGCGGTGGCCGTCTAGACGGAGGACGCGGCCGGCGGCAGTGTGCCGGTTGCGACTGCCGCGCACCCTGTCGTGCAGCGGGCGCACGTGCGCCGACTGGCGGCTGTGGTGGGGGCGGATGTCGTTGTGACCGTCGATATTGTCCGCCATAGCCGTCAGCGTGGCGGTGTTGGATGGCGAGCGGCTGCAGCTGTGCTACGCGAGTGGGATGCCGGACATAAAGTTGCTTCTCGTCGTCGCGAGCATGCGCTGCCGGTTGGGGGAGGACGGTGGGGAGTGGTAACGAGCGCCCGACTCATGATATAGCATGTATCCCCTGGGGCTCTCGAATGCAGCCAACATTAATGAGGTAGTGGACAAAGAAAATATGGACATATGTAACCAGACTCGTGCTACTCAAAGCAGGCGTGTGACTGCGGACGCACGTCGTCGTCCGCCCCCGCCGCACCTCCATGCTCCTTGCACGCACTGTCAGCGCGGTACATCAAGTCCCAGACACTACCCGCAAACTCAGCGACAACCCCGCGGAGGAGCCTACGATACTCGGTGTCTGATTCGCCCACCGGTACAAAATGCAGTTCACAGATCGTAATACAAAACACAGGACGCGAAAAGCACCCCTCCCGCACGGTCCGCAACAAACGCTGCGCCTTGAACATGTTCGCTTGGTTGGGTGGCGGCACCAGCTTGACGACGTGTGTTGCCACCATGCGCAAAACTTCGTGAGCGATGAAGGCGGTGACGGCTGGGTGCGCCTCCCCGCGCTTGACCGCCGCCAGGTACATCGGGTACTTCAAGGGCGCGGTGCGGTCAGTGTGGAGGCAGACCGGAATGTGGGAGGCGTCCATGGTCAGGGAGAGTGAAGTAAGAGGGAGGATGGGAAAGGCGGGGAATGAGGAAGCGAAGTGAAGTGCAGGAAACGGGGATGAGGGAGGGGGGGCCGAAAGAGAAGCGCACACATGAGCGGGGCAGATGGCGAGGGGCAAGGTGAGGATGCTGGGGACGAGCGAGGCCAGCCGGTGGCATGATATACTGCCCGATGGAGGCGGGTGCCTGCGACTACCGCGAGCGCCTCGAGGAACACCCGAGCAGCCCCCGCACCCGCCCCCTGGAACTCATGCTCTGGGGCAGCTCCCAAAAAGGCGGTAAACCGCTTCTTGCGTCCACCGCACTTTGGGGTCAGGCCTGCTTGATCATGTGAAGTGCTTGCCTGTGTATTTATATGCGACTGCTGCACTTCGACGAGTACGGAAACTAACTCCAGGAGAAAATACAAACCGCATCATCGTTGAACTCGTCTTCTTCCTGGAGCTGACTTGCGTTGTGTGTGAGTCCCACCTAGGAACCGTACGTTTGGCAGCCGAGCGCGGCGAGGCATGTTTTTCTGTCATTGAGCTGTCCATTGCTTGATTAAGAGCCTTCCATTGCCTACACACTCAATGCACAAAGCAGTCCAAAAGGTCAAGCGGAGAGGAACATGATGAACGCCAACAAAAACACAGCATGAACACGCCAGTCCGCATTTTCAACGCCCTTGACCTCCGCGCCCCGTCTTGCGGGGCGACCGTCGCAACGGCTTGGTCGCTGGCTCTTATGGCGCGGACTTGGCGGCCGACGCTCTGCGCAAAGACTTGGGGGCCGGTTCTTCCGCGTTGGCCACAGTGTCGCCAGGGCTGGCTCGTGGTCGCTTGGAAGCGCGACGACGGGCCGGCTGGTCCCCACCCCGTCCTGCTTTCGGGCTTGCGGAAGCCTCGCCGTCCTCCCCCGCCGACGTACCGCCGGTCGCTAGCCGTGGCGACGGGGTCATCGCCGTATTCATGGCAGCCGCTGCCGCCGCAATGCCGGAGAGTGAGGGACTTGGGGGGGACGCCGACGTGGCATTCGGCGCGCGGCTTCCACGCGCAACGGACGTCGGTGTAGTCGCGGTGTTTCGCTCTTGGGGCGCCGCCGCCGACGCTTTTGTGGTCCTTCGCGTCGCCATTGCGGGCGTCCCTTTTCGCAGGGTTGCCTTCATTGCGGCACGGGTTGTCCGCACGGCCGCTGCCGTTGCCCGCCTTGACTCCGTCGCCGTCGATGACCCGGCGGCCACCCGCATCGCCTTGGCGTGCGCACCCCTTGTTGATGGCGCGGCATTTGCCTTGCGCGGCAACGGCGCCTTGGTCGGCAGCGGCGGCTTCGATGCCACTCGCACCTTGCGCGCCACTGGCGGCTCGTCCGACGGCGGCTTGGGAACCGATGACAGCTTGGCCGGCGGCGGCGGCTTGGCCGCTGGCGGCGGCTGGATCGCCTGTGTGTGGGCCAAGGGCGGCTTGGGGACCGCTGGCGGCTTGGCCGGCAGCGGCGGCTTGGCCGCTGGCGGCCGTCTGAGGGCTGGCTGCGGTTTGGGTTCGCCAGCCGCAGCGGCTGCTGCCAGCTGCCTCGCTGCCATCGACCTGACGTAAGGGGCGGCAATTCTCGCCGACGTCCTTTCTGTCGCCCTTAGCCGCCGTGGTGTAGCTGTGGGCCGCTTTGGTGGCGGGGCAGGTGCACCCGCCAGATGTGCCGCGCCGCCCCTCTTGGCGGCCTCAGGCGGCTGCTCTTCGAGACGCTGCTCGTTGGGCGGCAGCTCGTCGTGCGGCAGCTCTTCGTGTGCTGGTAAATCGGCGAGAGGACTGCCGGGCTCCGGTGAGTTGGGCGTCGGGGAGACGGTAGACAGGGTGTCGGGGGGCGGCGCTTGGGGCTGTAGTTGCAGGGGAGCACCAAAAGCGCGCTCGGCAGCAGAGGCGGGAGCGCCTGCGTCTTTCGAGGTCGGCGACAGAGATGCGGAGGGCGGCCGCGCATGGACGCCAATGACGGCGGGCACCACCGGCAACACCGACAACGCCGTAGACGCAATCGGGGGTGGCTGGTGAGACGACGTTGCCGTCGTTGCCGACGGCGCCGCAGTTGACACGCTTGACTGCCCGTTCCTGCTCTCAGTTGAAGTAAAGGATGGCATCGCCCTCGCAGCGGCCGCCGATCCGACGGCACAAGAAGATCTTGGCAGCAGCGCGCGCGCCCACGGCAAATTTGCTGCCTGGATCTCTTGCGCCGTAGGGGGCAACCGTGCCCACGTGGAGTTTGGCACATTCGGCGTCGGCAGCGGAGGTGGCTGAGGAAGCTTTGTCGACGCCGGTGGTGCCGCCGTCGGAGGCCGCTGAGTACGCGACTGCGCAGCAGGCGACGGTTTCGTCGGCACCACCCCAGCCGCAGCGGCAACCGCAATGGTCGACGCCGGAGCCCCACGCACCCTTGGCGACCCCATCATGTGCGTCCCTGCCGCCCCCGCCCCTGCTACAGCTGCCCCTTCCACCGCAGAGCTTTCCGCCGACGACCTTGCCGCCGACAGCGTTGCCCCCGCCGTCCGCTCCGCCGTCGCCCTTGCCGCCGCCGTCGGTGCCACCGCCTCCCCTGGAGCCGCCGTCGATGCCGGTGCCGACGCACAGGTGCCACCACCGTCGGTTCCGCCGCCATCGGTGCCGCCGCCGTGCCTGAGAACGCCGTACTAGCAGGAGGCGGCCTTGCCGCCGCCGTTGGTGCCGCCGCCGTCCGTAACCCGGCCGTGCTTGCAGACGCTTTCTTTGCCGCTAATGGCCGTGCCGCTGCCATGGGTGATGCCGCCGTTGGCGGCGCCGCCGTGCTTTTGAACGACGACCCTGCAGCAGGCGGTATTGCCGCCACAGCTGGTAGCGCCGTCGGCGTTGCTGCCGCCGTAATTTTCAACGCCGTCGTTGCCGCCGGCGGCCTTGCCGCCGCCGTTGGTGCCGCCGGCGTCCTTGCCGCAGGTGGCCTTGCCGCCGTCGCTAATTCCGTCGCCGTCCTTACCACAGGCGGTCTTTCCGCCACCGTTGGTGCCGCCGCAGTCCTTGCGGCAGGCGGCCTTGCCGTCGCCGTTGGTGCCGCCGCCGTCTTTGCCGCAGGCGGTCCTGCCGCCGTCGGTGGTGCTGCCGCCGTCTTTGCCACAGGCGGCCTTGCCGCCGCCGTTGGTGCCGCTGCTGTCCTAGCCGCAGGCGGCCTTGCCGCCGCCGTTGGTGCCGCCGCCGTTGGTGCCATCGCCGTCTTTGCCTCAGGCGTCCTTGCCGCCGTCACTGGTGCCGCCGCCGTCCTTGCCACAGGCAGCCTTGCCGCCACCGTTGGTGCCGCCGACGTCCTTGCCGCAGGCGGCCTTGCCGCCGTCGCTGGTTCCGCCGCCGTCCTTGCCACAGGCGGCCGTGCCGCCACCGTTGGCGGCGCAGCTGCCCTAGCCGCAGGTGGCCTTGTCGCCGCCGTTGGTGCCACCGCCGTCCTTGCCGCGGGCGGCCTCGTCGCCGCCGTTGGTGCCGCCGCCGTCGATGCCCAAGACGTCCTTGCCGCCGCCGTTGGTGCCGCCGCCGGCCGTGCCGCCGCCGTGCTGCTGAAAGCGGTTCTCAGCGCAGACTGCCTTGCCACTGCAGTCCCTGTCGCCGCCGTCCCGGCCGCGGCGCCTTCTTCAATCGCGGCCTTGGCGGCCGCAAGCGCCTCGCGCACACGCGTCTGGTCGAACGCTGGTGCCACAGCACGTGGTACTTGCGACAGCCCAGAATCATGGGGCTCATATCTGGAGCCAGGTGCACTTCCTTGTGCTCTCTCGCTCGCCGCTGCAGCCGCGGCAAGCGATAGGCGGGCGCCCTTGGGACGCGAGACGGCAGCAAGTCCGGGTGCCGTGGGATGACCTTGTCCAGTGGGCGCTGAGGGCTGGCTGTGGCCGGCTGGCGCAGCGGGCTGGCCTTGGCCGGCAGGTTCTTCAGACGCA
>Ga0209831_1003424_pt1 | contig 13124 bp, 14 predicted proteins | sample Maine_Asex4_meta_FD_187451 | JGI IMG/M metagenome (GOLD analysis project Ga0209831, IMG submission 187451) | Marine algal microbial communities from Maine, USA - Maine_Asex4_metaG (SPAdes) (version 2) | ecosystem: Host-associated > Algae > Red algae > Unclassified | place: Maine, USA | collected...
GCTGCAGGCGCTCTTTTTGGCGCCGCCGACGCTAGGCGGCGCTTCTGGGGTCTCTGGGTGGGCCGCTGCGGGCTGCTGCGGGCGCGGGTTTTTGGCGCTGGCGCGCGCCGTGTCGAAGGGGGGCCTCGGCGGCGGTCTGGGGGAGGGGGGTTGTGGGCTCAATTTTGGGCGCGCTTTTTGGTGCTGCGGCGGCCGCCATGCGGTTGGGCTATCATGCGCGCCCCCTGGCCGTTTCGTGCCGCACGGGGTGCTATTGTATTCCTGTTGTGGTGCTCATCGTCGATGGTTGGAACCTGGTGCTCGCAGTGGATGCGGCGTCGGCGCTGCATGCTTTCTTGCGGGCACTCGCATCAATGGTGGCTGGCGTTCGCTGTTGCGGCGGCCCCTTTTTAGAGCCCCTCGAGCCTGCCTTCCGGAGCCACCACTTCGGCCATCAGCACCTGACACATTGCCCTGAGCCTTTTCCTTTCTCGGCCCCTCCTCTACTCCCTCTCCACCTTTGCCTCGGTTTTCTTTCTCCTCTCTGTCCCCTCTCCTCCCTCTCCCGTATCACGTGTTGTCGACGCCCCCCTTGCCCTGGATAATGGGTCCGGCGGAAGCACCTACCAACGACTCTCGGCGCCCAGGCGCTCCCGCCGTACGTGTCGTCTCCCCGGCGGTGCCCGCCGCCGTCGCTGCCTTCCGCATCGCCCCACGCCCTACCACCCCCGTCGTACGTGTCGTCGCCCCGGCCGTGTCCGCCGCCGTCGCTCCCCCCCGCCTCGCCACTCGCCCTATCAACCCCGTCCTTCGTGTCGTCGCTCCGGCCGTACCCGCCGCCGTCGCTCCCGTCCGCCGCGCTTCTCGCCCAACCACCCCCGTCGTTCGTGTCGTCGCCCCGGCCGTACCCGCCGCCGTCGCTCCCCCCCGCCTCGCTCCTCGCCCTACCACCCCTGTCGTTCGTGTCGTTGCCCCAACGGTGGCCTCAACCGTCGCGCCTTTCCGCCCCGCTGCTCGCCCTGCAGTCCCCGTCGTCGCTGCGGTTGCCCCGGCGGTGCCCTCCGCCGTCGCTCCCCTCCGCTTCGCTGCTCGTCCTGCCGCGCTCGTCGTCAATGCGGGAGCCCCGGTAGTGTCCATGCCCGTCGCGCCTCCCCAACCCGCTGCTCGCCTTGCAGTCCCGGTCGTCGCTGCGGTTGCGCCGGCGGTGCCGGCCGCCGTGGCTGCCCCCCTCCTCGCTCCTCGCCCCGCCGCGCCCGTCATCGGGGCGGTTGCCCCGGTGGTGGCCACGACCATCGCGCCTCCCCGCCCTGCTGCTCGCCCTGCTGTCCCCGTCGTCGCTGCGGTTGCCCCGGCTGTGACAGCCGCCATGGCTGCCCCCATCCTCGCTCCCCGCTCTGCCGCGCCCGTCGTCGGGGCAGTTGCCACGGTGATGGCCACGACCATCGCCCCTCCCCGCCCTACTGCTCGCCCTGCTGTCCCTGTCGTCGCTGCGTTTGCCCCGGCTGTGACGGCCGCCGTGGCTGCCCCTCTCCTCGCTCCTCGCCCTGCCGCGCCCGTCGTCGGGGCGGCTTCCACGGTGATGGCCACGACCATCGCGCCTCCCCGCCCCGCTGCTCGCCCTGCTGTCCCCGTCGTCGCTGCGGTTGCCCCGGCTGTGACGGCAGCCGTGGCTGCCCCCCTCCCCGCTCCCCGCCCTGCCGCGCCTGTTGTCGGGGCGGTTGCCACGGTGGTGGCCACGACCATCGCGCCTCCCCGTCCCGCTGCCCGCCCTGCAGTCCCCGTCGTCGGTGCAGGCGCTTCCGATGACGCTGTGCGAGCCCCAATGCCTGCCGCACCGGTGGCGATGGCGACGACAGCGGCCGCCTCGGGCGGCTCGGCGCCTGCCTCCATGGCTACCGTGCCTGTCACGCCGGTGATTCCGGCCACCGCTGCCCCAGCTACGCCGGCGGATCGCGGGGCGGCGTTTGTGCATGACGTGTCGGAGGACCCGCCTCTGGGTGCGCGCTTCAGCCTCGCCGAGCACACTCGCGTCCGTGCCCGGTCGCGTGCGGCGCGGGGCAGCCAGAATCCTGCGCTCCACAGGCTCTCCCGCTGGCCAGCACTATCTAGAAGATCAACCCCGAGATGCGACTGCTTGTCCACAGGTCTGGGGTAGACCCGGCCGGCAGCGTCGCATGGGCAAAAATCTATGGCGCCGGGCAGCCGGTTGACTCGGAATTGCTACGCGTTATGTCTCAAGTGCACCAATTCATCCGGGGACGAGACAGCCTGCGTGGCATCACGCTGCCGATCGGCGGCGAGCCTGCCCGCCTGGTGGATGACGACTCGATTATCGACGGGGTGCTGCCGGAGGGCATGACGACGAAGGACTACCTGGATATCATTACCTCAGCGGTGGATGCTGACCTTCAGGCGCCGCTGCGTATCCAGCGCATGGCGTGCCGCATGTCGCGCACCGCGGCGGGCTTGTCAATCGACAAGCTGAACTCGGAGAGCGACTCGTCTGGCTCTGAGGACTGGGTCCGACTGCCCTTCACCCTCGAGTCGGCGGACCCCCCACCACCGTACCAGCCCTCCGAGAAGGCGTGCAGCTTCATGGAGACGCTGATGGTCGTCAACCACACGACGGCGCTGCTCGTCCGCCTCACTCTCTGGGCGGCCGTCGCCCACCTGACAGGGCGGGTGCAGACGCTTCCTCGCTACGTGACCGAGTGCACCGCGCGATGGTGGCCGCACAAGCTGCCAGCAGCCGTCTTCCCCAACGATGGGCTGCCTGGGGGGCGGTGGCCAATCGGCGTGCTCGTCGACCGCCGGCTGCTTTCGGTGACGGCGCGGTCGCGGGACAACGGCGCGACGGGCGCTAAGCTGGTAACCCTGTTTGGGATCTCTGCCAACAAGGCGACCTGTACGCAAGACGAGGCGGTCGCGGCGATGCTCCTTTTGTGAGACAAGGAGCCCTCGGTGCACGCAACGATGCGTCACTGCCGCTTCCGAGCGGAAGTCGTGCAGCTGGGTCAAGACAACCTGGCGCAGGAGGAGGCGGCCGCTGCTGTGCAAAGGGCGTCCGCCGCCCTCGACGCCGCCGAGGCTGTCGAGTCCGCAGCTGTCGTTGCTGCCGCAACAGCGGTGAGTGTCCCATCTGCTGCGTCGGTGGGAGCGCCTGTCTCTGAAGTGCCTCCCTTGGAAGCGGCCATCACGATTGCGCCTCGGCCGGCCGTTACGGCGTCTGCGTCGCCGGCGCCGGCGGCAGCAAGCAGCGGCGTTGCGTCGGATGGGGTACTAGCAGCTCTAAGCGCACGCGCTGCATCTCGTGCCGCCGCCGCTGATGCGGCCGCCAAGGCCCCGCGCGCCACCCGTGGGAGGAGCAAGCGGGCGGCGGCTCCGTCCACTGTGACCGCCCCTGACAAGCGCACTCGTCGCACTCCGACCGGGGCCGGCCTCAACGCCGCTGTGCAGCTGGGGGCCGCCAGCCTACCTACTCGTAGGTGAGAACACGTGCTGGTGTACGTTTTTCTCGCTGTTGATATTGGCCTTACGTGTGCGGCCGAGCCTCTGGGCGACTGTCTCAGGGACCGTTGTAGGCCTCTCGTGCTTCTCCTTCGCTTTGTGTCTCTTGTGCCTCATTCGTAGTCCTTGACATACTGGTCAGTAAGTTATCGCGTATGAAAGTCTAGTGAACCGTTTGTCCTACCTTGTGCGTTTCCAAGCCCAAACCGCGGCGCTGTGTGGCATATTTCATGTTGCGTCGGAAGGGGGAGGTCGTGGGCGGTGTGGACGGCGAGTCGGGGGTCGCTCACACTGTTTCCGCCCCACTTGTCGTTGCGCTTGCTGCCGCCGCCGCCATCGCCGGCGACATGGCGGGTGGCGGCGGCGACGGCGACCACAGGGAGACGGTCTTCAGGGAGGCGCTGACGTCCTGGAGGAGGCTTTTGGCCGGGTTGTGGGCGGGGCTCCTGGCCGAGGCCATCGACAGTGGGGGTCAATAAATCCATGCAGGTGTGGGTGCGTGTATGGAGGGGGGGGATGACCCGGCGGGCGGCGCGGGCGCTGCGGTTTTGGGTCCTGAGTAGGCAGAGTCGTCGGCTAGATGACAGGTAGTGGCTAGCAAAGAGAATGGCACACGATGAGCGCTGCTTGGCACGTGATACTGAGGGTACAAGTATCTGCATCTGCAGCCTCATACTCTTGAGGCCAAAGGTTCGGAGGGCGTGTCACCAGACCGTACCACGGAAACGATGTAGATGCAATGAGACTTAAGAAAAGGGAAAAACACTACCGATGGCGGCTGGCTGCGGCCACGGCAATTGCTCCCAGCTGCCCACAACCAGCCCTGGCAGGGTTATATTCAAATCCCCATCGCGCCGCCCATGTCTGGAAACGTTGGGTGATGCCGCCACCACACGCGCTCGCGTGCAGCGCGCGGGTCGGCGGCCAGCAGGCTCCGGTTAGTGGGGCGCAGTGGGCGGGAACTGCATTGCGGGTGGCGAAACCGCCCGCGAGCGTGCCCGACTAGGCGGGGCCATGGGCAGAGTGCCGTGGGCGGTAAGGACAGATGGCAGGGGCCAGGTGTGTGCGCGTCCTGTGCGCAGAATGGTAGGGCAGGCGAGGCGGGAGTGGTGGATTGACTGGGGAGAGCGGCGAGGTCGGGTTGAGCGCTCGGCTCGTGTGAAGGGCGCGCGCGCGCTTTAGTCGCCGAGCCGTTAGGCGAGTCTCGTGACGTTCTTGCCGCTTGTCCGAACCGCTTCAAATGCATTGATTTGGGGGCCGGCTGTCGGGACAGCTGAAAGCCCGGAAGCATGCGGAATGGACAAATGGTCACGTGACATGGAGGCGGATAAGCCTGAGTCCTTCAGTTCAGTGGGTGGTGGATGAGCCTTACTCCTTCATATCAGAGGCTGATAGTCAATGGCGTACCATCCAGCGGATTTTCATTGGGCAGCACATCGAATCGGCGCGACGATACGATGCTGCTTGTGATTGTCATTGTCATCCCCCCGACGACTACAGCGAGCGGCAGCGCACGCGCCCCCCCCTGCCGCATCGCCATGCAAGGGTGGAGCACGACCGCGCAGCACGGGTAGCGGCGCCGGCGCGCCGCGCCTCGCCCTACGACCAGCGCCACCTACCAACAACGCGTCTGGTGGACGGCAACACAGCCGTGGCGTGGGCACAGCCCCCCGGTGATACTGGAGCACAAGCGTTGCGTGCATCACAGGTCCGAGATCCCGTGTACGTGCGCTGCCGTCACAAAGATTCCCCGACGGGATACTGGTGGCGCCGACCATCCTGGTCGTGCCCGCCGTCGATACAGGACCACAGACAGGCTTCTGGTCGGCCTGCATCTTTCTGTGCTGCTCTCTGCCCCCCAGACATCCGACATCTGGGGTACGATATCAGGCAGTCACCTACCGCTGTGCATGCGTCGGACGCGGCGGCTGACTCCTAGCGGTATTGGACAGGTGGGCTCTTCATGTCCCCGTGAGCGCTACGTCCGATACCAAGTGTATGCGGGAGCTTCTTGCTCGTGGTGCCGTGCTGTACACAAAGTGTACTCACCACGTTGTCAGGGATGAAGTAGGCTTTTGCTTGCTTTCAACTGTATCGCGAACAGGATCCCGTGCGCAGCTTGATAAACCTACACTTCCTCGGCCGCTTCGTCCTAGCATTGCTCGTGATGCTGAGTACATACGGTGGCTGAAATATGACGCCGTAGGTCACAATCCTATAAAACTCTACTCGGATGTCTTGATTGGCGTCGTTGGAATCTAGGCACGAAAGGGACAAGTGCCCTGTTCTTCACATCAATGAGCTGATACGATATAAGAGAGCCACCACCTTAGAGCCCATCCCATTCATGACGAAGCCTGCAACACAAAAGATTTTGTACTCAGTAGAAGTGTCTGTCTGAGTTCTGCTCCACTGGGATGGCCACCAGCAATGCGCACATGGTGCAGACTGGGTAACATGAACCTACCGTCCCATGCCACAACTGGCGTCTGTTGGATCACCTCCGAGGGCTGCTGACTCTAGAGTGATTCCCACGTGAATGTCACGTCGTACCAACCTTCGCGCATCAGGTTAAAACCCAGACCGGCAACGGCGCAGTGCCTTTCATGCCTCCAAACTGACTTACTCTTCGGCACATGTGCATGGCATCGTATCAACAGTCCAACACTGTGTGCCCTACCAAACCCGACGTGTCAGCGGTGGCGCGCTTTCCGATCTATCATCCAGTACTCTGTGTTGACTCTTCACCAATGAAGGCTAGTTTGAAGCGGTCCGGTAGCAGGGCTGTTGGGACTCTACTTTTCAACGACCACCTGTGTGGAGTGACCACACTGTCCCGCGCCAGTGCCCATGGCGCGTGCTCCCTACGGCACTGTTTCCATCTTTTCAAGCAGCAGGCGGCGCTGTTGTCCTACTACGCCTACTACTGACGGCTGCCCGTCAGACTTAAGACACCTGATACAGTGGATTTGACCGGCCCGGAGATTTCGGGAGATGCTCAAAAGAACGTTTTTGTTAGCTTTCATCGGCCGCATTCCAATCTCAACGAGGTCCAGTGGACGACGCTCAGGGCCGTTTCTGACCCACGCAGGGGCCAACGATCTGGTGGTTTCCCGCCCACGTTCCACCCGCTGTCACTCGCCGTCGGCCCCCTTGACGCTGTGCGCGGCCGACGCGTCACTGTCCCCCACGCCCCGTGCTTCCTGTCATTGATGCGACTCTGCGCGCTTGTCTTCGTGCTTGACCCAACCCTGCTCCTGCCGTCTGTGGGTAGGAATCGACGTGTTTGCTTTTCTGGGTCCCTCCCCCTCACTTGCACCTGTTTTTGATCCCCCCTCCCACCCACGTTCTCTTGGCGGATACCCGCTCCCCCTCCTGTGCGACATGCGCTACTGATTGAGCGCTATGGACGGGGGTGGGGATGACGCCGCAAGTCCCTTTGGCGGAGGAGCACCGCCCGTGGCCGGCGGGGACCCACATGTACCCCATTTGGCTTTGCGTCGCGTCGCCCTGGCCGCCCCATACATCGTGCCGCCCGGCCTACAAGCCGCCCTGCTGGAGGTGCCGCTGCCGCCAGAGAGGGCCTCTCGACCCTCAAGGGAGCGTCACCGGCGTGTGCGCCCACGCCCCAACCTCCCTGCGGCGGGCGCTCCGGCAGTGGCTCGCCGCCGAGTACCCGGCACTCGTGCCGCGGCGGACGGGTCGTCGAGCTCTCCGCCTCCCCCTGCCGCTCCGTTTGACGCTTTCGGCACGGCCCATGACGGGACGTCGTCAGCCGGGTCGGACGCGGACACGCGTGACATGAGCGCTCGCGTCCTCGGCCTTATCGACTTGTACAAGGACCGCATGGTGCGGGAGCTCGCAGCGGTATGGACCGGCGAGACGAGGACGATGCTGGACGGGGGCATGCTGCTCCGCGTTGCGTGTGTCGCCGGGGGTGCGGCGGTCGCTTTTTCGGAAGGGGAGCGGGCCTACGTGACATGGTGCACTAGTGTGCATGGCGCCGTGATCTACCTCTGCACCTGCGGAGGCCACGGCGGCGCCGAGTCGATCGAGGTGCGGTCGTTCGTAGGCACCTCCTCCACGTGCAGCCACGCTCGGGCGCTGAAGGCATCATTCGACGAGCTTGCGCTCGCGGTTGGAGTAGCCGACGACTTGGGGCTGATAGACGCATACCCGGTGCTCAACAACGCCGCTGTGGAGCCGTCGAACGAGTGCGCGGTCTACTTGGCGACCAAGACGGCGACCAAGATGGCCGTCTTTGCCGTACTGGACCAGGGGGCATGGGCGGCCGTGACGGTGCGGCGGCGGCTCGGCAAGAAGAGCAGAAGCAACAAGCGGACGCAGCTGCGCGCCGCCTGCACGCAGGTGAGCTGCGCCAAGCACCATTGGTGGTGCCCGCACGCGTCTGCTGCTTCCAGATGGAGCACCGAGCTGCGCGTCGCCGCGACATTGGCCGATGGGATGGGGGGCAACGCGCTACCTGACGGGCTCCATGACGTGCTCCTACCCGCCAGAGCGGCGTCAATGGCGCCCCTGTCGCCCAGTCAGCAAGGGGCCGCCGACGCGGCCTTCTCCGACGAAACGCGATGGCGCAACTCCGCAAACTTGCTCCCGTGTGAGGGGGAGGTGGATGACTGTTTGCTGTTTGACACGCTGGCGGCGGCCGGTCGGTCTGGCGGCAGCCCGTCGTTCCAACCCGAGGTGCTTTGCGAGGTGCATTGCTTCGCCTGCGGTGCCGCGTACAATGGTGTGGGCGTCAAGAACACCGGCGCGGTCTTGCACACGCTCCGCGGCCGGATCTCCGTCGCTCTGCGTCAGTGGGTCTGCTCGTGCGGCAAGGAGGTCCCGTACGACAAGGCGCACGAGGCGCTCTTCGCGTCGACGTCCAAGACGGTCTTCACGCGCACGTTCATGGACGTCATGTCGCAGATGGTCTTCACCGGCACAGTACGCTCTCGTCGGCCGCCTCGGTTCTCTGTTTTCTTTTGGAGGCCACCGACTCGCTCTCCGGAGCACCCTCTGGCTTGGCCCGCCAGACGCTCATCGCGGCGGCTCATCGGTACGCGCGTACCCTCCTCGTGCCGGCAGTCCTCTTCCGCTGCGACAAGTGCAAGGTGCTCGGCGACCGGCCGTATGTCGCCATCGTTGCTGACGGGGAGGTGCTCTCTATCCTTCGCAATCAGTCGCAGCCGCTCATCCGCGTGACGGAGGACGTTCGTGTTGTTCCAATGGACACCAACCACGGGTCGTGTGTGCCGGTTGCTGCCATCCGGGGGGCTGTGCGCAAGCGCTTGTCGGCAGACCGCGGTGCTGTGGTGTGGCTCACCAAAGATGAGCACGCCACGTTGTCGAGACTGGGGGAGGAGCTGCTCTCAGTTTCAGTGGCGCACACGGTTAAGGAGCAGCACAGCTCCCCGCGCGCCGTCATGTGCGCTGCAGCCTTCCTCTTCTGTTCTTTCTACACCAACGAGCAGGCGCACGAGTTGCCGGTGGTGGCAGGGGCCGCGGCGGGTGCAGACGACAACGCCGAGGCGGCAGGCACAGATCAAGGTGCCAATGTTGTGCCGGCTGTCGGCGCTCATGCCGGTGGTTTCAACCCTGGTGGCGGCGACGTGCCGATGTCCAACGCTGCAGCAGAAGGTGTCGCTGACGGTGTCCAAGGTGGTGCGGCTGCGGTACCTGGTGGTGCTGCTGCAGGCGCCGCCGCCCCCGTCGGCCCCAAGGTCTGTCTCAGCCGGCAGGTGACCGACGCGTTCGGCGGCATGGCCGACAAGGGGTGGCTGGCATATCAGTGGCGCGTCGTGCGGCGCTTCTTGACGACCTTTGTCGCGGAGCCGGTGCTCGGCGCCTTTGCCGGCCTGCACAAGAAGCGCATCCAGCGGCTCGCCAAGCAGCTTGTGCTTGGCAAGCCGGTCCCGGAGTGGCGCCCCAACGCCAAGGCCGTCAAGTCCGTAGGGGTCGTGTGGCCTTTTCTCCGGCTGATTGGAGAGGCCGATGAGGTCAACCCGCTGACGACCCGGGCGATAGGGGAGCTGCTGCTCTTCACGTGCGGCGTCGACGCCTACTGGGAGACTCTCTGGTGGTGGCAAGCGTCCGACGGCGCCAAGGCGTTTGAGGCGCAGTGGAAGGTGACGTCACCCGACAAGTACAAGGCGTGGCTCGCCTCTCGCCCCGACATCGTGCCGTCCAATCCGTTGCTGGCGCCCAGCGTGCACTCTCGCGCCCGCGCCGTCGCACAAGCCATGGAGGTGCGCAGCGGCCACGTGTGGCCCGACTTGGTGCCTGTCCGCCCGTTCATCACCGACGGCAAGGCGGACGCCGTCAACGCGGCGCGAGCGGCCAAGGCCAGCGCCGACCGGGAGAGACTGCAGGCGTTTTTGAGCAAGGAGCTCGGCGCGGACGATTGCCGCCACAGCTTCCTCCACTCGGAGACGTTCATGCCGGGTATCGAGACCTTCTTTTGTCCCTGCGGCTTGCTCATTGGATACGATTTCCTCGACCGCGCTGAGAGCCCGGCGCACGTGCTGGCATCGATCGCCCAGCGCTTCACCCTTCTACCGTCGGTCATCTACTTTGATACAGCGTGTCAACTGGCCCGCAATGCGTCGCGGCGCGTGCCATGGCTTGTCAACCGGTCGGATGCGGCATGCAGTGTGGATCGGGCGCACCACCAGAAGAAGCAGCACAAGTGCTCCCCGGTGTTTGACGCCGACGCCTACCCGTCGCGGTCGGTGCGGCATCGGACCGCATGCGCCGAAAGTCGGCACTCACTCAACAAGGCCTTCAAGACGCACTTGGTGCATCTACGTCAAGATCACTTCATCGTGCAAATGCGACTCCTGGGCGCAATGATCAACCTGCGCGTCAAGATGAGCAAGTCGCTGGGCAAAGAAACAAACCATCGGCGTATGTGCGCCATCTTCCATGAGCACGTCCAGTCGTACTGCGACCGCCGTAGCTGCACCTGCACTCACGGCCGACAACAAGAAGCTGACGCCGCCGCTGCTGTCGTGCCTGATGGAGCTGCCAACGACGCAACGCATACAAACAATGACGACGGCGCCGCCGCCGCCAACGGAGCGGCCGAAGGTGTTGGCGTTGCAGCAGGAGGTGCTGCCGCTGCAGATAACGCCAATGACTCGGCGGCTGGACAAGCTGGAGCTCCTGAAGTGGGTCGCGGCGCCCTCAAAGCTGTGCAAGATATGGTCGCCGATGCTGTCGTTGGAGCTGCGGCAACGGTTGTTGAGGAGGCTGTTCTAGCCGCCATTGCACCCATTGGTTACTCTGTGGGTCTTGCAGTTGGCCATGCCGTCGGACAAGCAGCAGTCGAGCGCGCATTTATGGCCGCTGGTGAAGCCGCTGTTCAAGTCGGCGCCATCGGTGCCCGCCGCGCGGTCGAGACGGCTGCTGGCAGCTCTGCCGCGTGCGCTGAAGCTCAACGCCCCGTGCACGCAGCGGTTCAAGCCGCCGTTGATGCGTCCCTCCAAGATGCCGCTCGTAGCGCCGGGCACGCCGCCGCTGTAGCCGCATGCCAACAGGCCGGTGTCGCTGCAGGACTCGCTGCTGCTGTTGCGCTTGCAAGCGATTCCCAGCGCATGGCTGCGGGCGACGGCGGTGCCGGCGCGGCGGGTCATGTTGGCGCCGCCGCCGCCCGCCAGGGCAGTGGTGTTGCAGGTGGTCAAGTTGCCGTCGCCGCTGCTGGCCAAGGCGGTGGTGTCGCCGGGGATCAAGGCGGTCTTGGCAACGATGCCGCACGGGTTGTCTTTGGCCAAGCCTCTGTACAAGCGGCTCTACGTGTCGCACTTCAAGTGCGACATAATGACGGAGATGACGACCGCCAAGACATGATTGGCATTGGGGCAAGCGTCGGTGGGGAAGATGCCGGCGATGGTGGGGACATGGCCGATGATGAGGGGCCTCGTTTCGTCGACGGCGTTGCCTCGGGTGTGAGCTCGAATGAGGGGGTGGACGTTGACAGAGGCGTGGGCACGGACGCAGGGGCGCCTGCCGATGAGGTGAGAGTTGACACGGGCAAGGAGGAAGCAGCGTTGTCATCCAGCGAGGACTTCTCGAGCTCCAGCGAGGAGGAGCACGTGACAGCCATTGGAGACACCTAGGACTAGTCAAGAGTGATGCATGTCTTGTTCTCTCTTGGACGTTTTCTTTACTTTGCATGGCGTTGCTTGTTTGCCCTTTTCTTGTGGTTTCTGCGTAGGCTCGGTCCCGTTCACTACGTAATAAGGTTACATGTTTTCCTGCCTTTGTCACCGCCCTCGTCTGTTCCATCGATAGTCCTTACGATATGGCCGTTGTCAAGTTACAGCGCTGTGTCTCTGCATGTTTGGAACAAAGTGCGAGGGGGCCGATGGTACCATTGACTTGGTAAAGAGCGGCCACGATGACTTTTACATATCAAGCTACTATCGTGAGTCAAGGGGAAATGCATCCGCCATGGGCGAGAACTCGCGGGCTAAAGGCCAGCCCGCCGCTGTAGCTAGTGGCCGGGAGCGGCTGCCGGTGGGTGCAGCATGCGCGGCAGGCGTGGTGGGGCAGGGCTCTGCGGGCATGTGTGGGCAGGGTCGAGGCGCGCTCATCCTGTAGGAATGGAACGCAATGTTGCCCGCGCAGATTGCCCGCACGTCTGCCTGAAGGCGTACAGCCTGCCCAACAGGGCCAACACTGAGCTCAGACGCCAGCCTGATGACGCTCAGCCTGTTGCTGACAACGAAAACTTGGACGTGTCTTCTCTGGTAGCCATGATGGCCAACACGACGCTGCAGTGCGAGTTCGAGAGCGTAGCGGTGAAGACCATGCGCAGGTGATGCGTTGCTGGGTGGTGGCTGAGACCAATGTTGAGGCCATCGATGTGAAGGTTGACGTGGTTTTGGCTGGTGCGGACGATAAAGAGTGATGGGGCATGGTGGGTCGGTACGCGGCACACTCTTGCATGATCAGGTTCTGCGAAGGCAAGTAAATTTGGATTTTATCTCGTCCGAGAGCACCGTAAATGCTCTCTTTCGTACTTCTCTTTCTTCCCAGTAGTATTGAAATGAACTCATGGCAGCCGATCGCAAGTCGAGCCAGAGGAACCTAAGTACTGTCCGCAACTGTAAACAAATGGCGATGGATATAACCGAATAATGACTGTACCGCCTTCAATCCAGCCGAGGTTACAAGGCTGTACTTATCAGGATGGCCAAAACTAAAATGTGTGCGCACGCGTGAAAATGTGTGTTGCATTTCAATCTGCCGGCCACCAGATTTTCAAATCGAGCCGAAAACGTGATCCTATTGGTTGTGGGAACGGTCACTTGCGCAACGTTGCCCGGAAGGGTCCCAGAAGCCATGCCACGTCAACGAACGCCCCGCGATCGTGCACGAATCTCGGTTGCGAGGCCTAGCCGTCTTTGTCCGGGTCGTAGGCGTCTCTCGAGCGTTCCTCGTCGTTTGTTTTGTCGTAGAATGCTTTCATATGGGGTCTGCAGAGTCCGTATGCAGTTTGTTTGTGGAGCGGGCCGTGGGGCCGGTGAGCATGAAGCGGTTTGCGTCTTCATTGGTATGACGGACGAGAGATCATCACAAACGTGTCGCTTACATTGGGTGCTCCCATTATGAAAAGTGCCACGATGGCCAGA
>Ga0209831_1003426_pt1 | contig 13123 bp, 13 predicted proteins | sample Maine_Asex4_meta_FD_187451 | JGI IMG/M metagenome (GOLD analysis project Ga0209831, IMG submission 187451) | Marine algal microbial communities from Maine, USA - Maine_Asex4_metaG (SPAdes) (version 2) | ecosystem: Host-associated > Algae > Red algae > Unclassified | place: Maine, USA | collected...
GGTTATTTCGGAAGATGGCAATCCCATTTGTTCCATAGGTGGTAAGGCATCCTCCACTTCTTGGTCAAATAACATAGGCGGGTCTTTGTCTTTATTCATGCTATAAATAAAGGAGCCCATGCCTCTTGCAGGCGTGTATTCATAACCAAATCGGGTAGAAAATCTTCCTGTCAACAAAGATGCTCTAGATGGAGAGCAAACAGCCGTAGTTGCATAACCATTGGTACACAAAACCCCATCTTTGGCTAGTTGGTCAATATTTGGCGTTTTGAATTGCCCATTGCCCATCCCGCCGCCATAACTACTTACCTCATTAAAACCCATATCATCCACCAAAATGACAATAATGTTCGGTTTATCTGAAGTTCTAGTATCGGGACCATCTTGCCATTCAATGGCTTGGTTTGGACAAACTGGATTTTTAAAACTTGAAATGATACCAGGTAAACGATGCCAGTTGTATTTAAACCAGATGCCACCTGCTATTCCTATTAGGGTTAAAATGCCGAGCGTTATTAGAAGCTTTTTTTTCATTGTTGTTTTGATTAACCAGAGAGATAATAGGTACTCTAAAGCAAATGTAGTATTTTGAAATTAAAATTTCTATTTTTTTAGGTTTTAAATCCTAATTATATATTTATTAGTAGAGATGTTAAGAGAATATAAATAGAAAGGAAGCCAATCGTATTTATTTCTGTGTGGATGGTGTACATGGTTTTGGGGTGAAAAATATTAGCGTTGAAGAATTGGGTTGCGACTTTTTGGTTAAAACGGTCTATGCTTGCTTGACTCCTTGTATCATTAATACGGTAGAAGAGGTGAAGCAGTCTATTGAGGCACTTGAAAATATTAAATCGTGAAGAGAAAATAAAAACAAGAGAAATTTCGTCAAACCGTTTTTGGTGGGCTTGCCCACTTAGCGGTTTGTTTGACGCTTAAACGATTGGAATAATGTTCTTTACTTTTTTCGGATTTTGACGATTATCCCAAAAATGTAACAATTGAATCTCTTTTTTATTAAACCGATAATAAACGGAAAGATATTTAGTAATCACCGCTTTTCGGACATCTTTTCTTTCTTTTGAGGCGGGAAACATACTTGGAAAAATTGCAATTCCAACAATAACTGCATCCGTTTTATCTAATAATTTTAATGCAGTATTTTCGCCAAAATTATCTTCGACATAACCTAAAATATCAGCATATTCTTCTTTTGAAGCAGGCGACCAAATAACTTTTAGGCTCATTTTTGGTATTTTTTTCTAAAATCAGCCATTACTTTCTTATGTTCAATGCCTTCCTTATTATCCAATTGTTTGATTGATAATTCAATTTGCAATTTTTGCGAGGCATTTAATTCTTGCCAAAAATCTGTTACTGCTTCAGCTTTATCAGCTTCTGTGCTTAAACCATAGGCTAATAAATTTTTTACAGAACTAATCAATGTTATATCGTTAATTTGCAAAATCTGCTGAATTAATTGTAATTTTTCTGCTCTTAAATCCATAGTTTTCTTCAATGATAAAGTTTTTTTTTATACTAAAACTCTTTAAAGATAATGCTTATTATTTTTTAAAACAAATAGGATAATTCGATTATTGTTCATTGCTTCAAGCCCATCAAAAAAAAATCCAATAAGGATTTGTGGGAAAATTTATTCAATAATAAATATCAAGCCCGAAGAGTTATTGAATTAGCTAACATAAAAACAAAAATCAACAAACGCTTTGAAGATTGGAAATCACAAGCTAAGGCAGCAGATAAACCAGAAATCATTGAAGCCGTTAATGAATGGGATAAAGCTGTTCAAGAGGAAACCCTAAAGCTTAGAGTCATTTAACCTGCACTTTCTACCTTTAAATCCTTACATCCAACAGCAAAATGGCGCTTTTGAAATGAAAGCTGGCAAGTAGTTGAAAATTTTAAGAATACAAAAGACTACGCCATTAATAATTCCTTATACTTTTCTTCAAATTCAGCGAGAACCAACCAATTTACTTTAGGAAAACCAATAGTTTTAAGCACAGAAAAATGTTTATCGTTTGAAACTAGGCAAAGAGCATCTCCTGCAATGGCACAGTCAACATATTTATTGTCATCGGCGTCGATACTAATCAAGTTAAAATTGTAGAATATATCAACTTTTTTGGTGAGTGGATGAATAATAATTAGGTTTACTACATTTTCGGCAACTACTGGACCATTTTTTAAAGCTAAAATTTATTGGTATTCTAATAAGATTTCTGTTGAAATACAAAGGGTAATTTTCCCTTTTATAATACAATCAAATATCCATCTAAAGGGAGATTTTTTACTAATTATAGCAATAAGAATATTCGTATCAATGACTACTTTTACGGCGGTGGTGTTCATTTGTCCAATTTATCATGTCTTCTTTAGTTAGGTCTTGTTCTTCCCACACTTTATCCATTGCTTCTGTAGCTTTATCTGCAAAATATTGAACAAGCATCCATTTTATTTCTATTAACTGTTCGTCAGAAATTCCATTTGCGTAGAGTTTTAATAACTCTTTTTGTAGATTACTTAATACAGGTTGATTCGCTATCATTATACATTAATTTATCTCGGTCATGCGGTTTACTACCTATACAAATATAAGCATTGAATCGTTCGTAAACAATGTTATTTATAAAAGAGTAATTTGTTGTTATTGAGGCTATCTTTCTTGTCCTTCTGAAAGAATGCTAGTAATCAACTACAAGCACAAACTACTGTTAGCGGTGTCATCACGGACGCTGAATTATCATTTAGTATTGAGAAATCATAGTTCATTAGAATTATTGATATGTTTACTTTATTGAGGGAAATCTTTATCTTAGACTTTTATACAAAATATATGTTGTTAAATAAGATTCTATTTTGCTATGACTAGAATCAGTTGTTGTATATAGAATAGATAATTTGGTACTATTAAAAAGAATCTTGCATAACTAGTGGTGTAAAATCTAAACACGTGACACCTTTTCTATCTTAAATTACATGAATTAAGCATAATTTAAGGTGTTACGAATTTGCTTTTTCTACCACTAGAGGTTTAAAATAAATCTCCCTCGCTGGCATACCAGTTGCTGCTGGTTAGGATTTGTAATCCGACACCTTTTTATTGCTCGCCTCTGGCGAGTGGGATAATCATAAAATGAAAAGGAGATATAATACTAAAAATCAAAAAGGAGGATACACCCCAAATCAAGCTAAAACCTTTCTCAAATTGACCGCCTCTCGCCGATTAACTTTCAAGCAATGAACAGTAGCTCTACCTATTGGTGTTATACCTATAATTACAGACTTTTCTTCATTCCAAACGAAATGGTCTTTCCAATTATCCTTTCTGGGGTTATAAAATCGAGTATTTTCACCAGTCACAGGTTCTAAACAATGGGTTTTGTTATATCAATTTTTAATCTGTTGTCATTTTACTAGAGGCAGTCAGCAAAATATTCATACATTTCATTTGTTTCACTTATTTCATTTGTGTATCTTTGTTAAAAAGAATAATAATGGAAATTTCTAAAAACATAGAGGAACAAGAAATAATTGCAAATTTATTAAAGCAAATAACAAAAGGAAAAGAACAACCCACCGTAAGCATTCAGTTAAACAAAGGAAAAGAATCACTATCATTGCCCGCTAAAACGACTGCTCTCTTACTAAAATTGCTTTCTTTTATTGCGAAAGGACAATCTGTTACCCTACTAGCATCCGAAGAGGAATTAACAACTTCGGAAGCAGCTCAACTATTAAAAGTCTCTCGACCTTTTTTAGTAAAATTATTAAAAGAAAAACAAATCCCTTTTCGGAAAGTAGGAAGTCACCGACGTATTTTAATAAAAGATATTTTAGCATATCGTAAAAAAACGGAAGTCACTACAGCAGAAAATCTAGCCTTTTTAACACAACAAGCACAAGAACTTAACCTAGGTTATTAATGAAATCTACCCTCGAACCAATTGTTGTATTAGATGCTTGTGTGTTATATCCTAAAAGATTTTCCTATCAAATACCTCCAACAATTTAATATTCAAGCACAACATCCTGATAAATTCATTACCGAACTAATAAATACTTATCCTAAAGAAAGCCTTACTGCTTTTCACCAACAAGTCAATAATCTTAAAAATCCTCCTTTATCTGCGGAAGATGTTTTGAATAGCTTGAATAAATGTGGTTTAGAACAAGCTGTGTTAAAGTTAAGAGACCTTTTGAGTTCTTAATAAAAAGACATCGAATTCGATGCGTTTAAATTCTGGATTGTTTACTATCTCCCATGTACCAAGAAATTCAATGCTATTCCTAGTACTAAAAAATAAACGTATGAATCAAAATATCTATCCAAAAAAAGACTTTATGTCTATTCTTCCTCGTCCAGCCTCCTCCAGAGGATATAAAACGCATGAAGTTGAAAACATGCCACCAGAAATGCCCAACCAAAACCTTTATCTGGGGGATGAGGTACTGCTTGCAGCAGTAAAACGAGAAGGGGTTGATTGGGTGCAAGAACTGGCAGTTAAAACAGGGGAACTGACGGGTAGTCAACAATTCAGAGATATTGCACATCTAGCCAATAGGGAACATCCTGTACTTCGTACGCATGACCGTATTGGCCGAAGAATAGATATGGTTGATTATCATCCTGCCTATCACCAATTGATGGCAGAAACTTATCGCATGGAGGCGCATTCCATTTCCTGGACTACAAAAAATAAACGACCGCAAACAGGAAGGTCGGTGCTGTTTTATCTTTGGAATCAGTTGGAAAATGGGGTCATTGCTTGCCCTAATGGCATGTCCTGTTCCATAGTTCCGCTACTCCAAAGTGACCCTGAGATTGGTAATCGATGGCTCTCTAAAGTGCTATCTACCGAGTATGATCCAAGACCACTCTACGCAGGGGAGAAAAAGAGTGTGACCGTCGGGATGGCAATGACAGAAAAGCAGGGAGGCTCTGATTTAAGAGCGAATAGTACAATGGCAGTTCCTACAGGAAATGACCGAGAATATCTTTTAACCGGCCATAAATATTTTGTGTCTGCTCCGATGAGTGATATTATCTTGGCGACTGCAAAAACCGAGAATCATAATGGAATATCCATTTTCATTGTACCACGAATACTTGCCAATGGGGAGCGAAATAGTATCCATATTCAGCGCTTAAAAACCAAATTGGGTAACCAATCCAACGCCACTTCAGAAGTTGAATTAGACAATGCCATTGCCTACCGTATTGGAGAAGAAGGTCGAGGTATTCGCGAATTTGTTAAGCACATGACGCATTTTATCCGCACGGGAATGTCCTTAGGTGCGGCTGGTATTATGCGTACTGCGGTGACATTGGCAATTCATCACACGACTCATAGAAAAGCATTTGGCTCAACTATTCGAGATTTGCCCATGATGCAAAATACACTAGCAGACCTTGCAATTGAAAGCGAGGCGGCCACGCTTCTAGGCTTCCGTGTTGCTGTAGCAGGAGATGATGCCAAAACGAAGGAGGCAGACAAATTATTGAGTCGTATTCTCGTACCTATTGCCAAATATTGGAATTGTCGGAGGGTAAGTTCCGTTACCTTAGAAGCACTAGAGTGTCATGGCGGTATGGGTTATATCGAAGACCAGTCGATTGCTCGGTTTCATCGGGAGGCACCACTCAATAGTATTTGGGAAGGGACCTCTGCCATGATGGGGCTAGATGTAATGCGAGCCATGCAAGCAGAACCAGCATCAAAAGATGCCCTATTGGAGGAAATCAAATTGGCAAAAGGAGGTAATCGTCACTTAGATGCCTATGTGAAGAAACTAGAAGATGAACTGGTGCAATACTCCACCGATTTTGAACCCCATGCACGCCGCATGATGACGAAGCTAGCAAAAGCGATGCAAGGAAGTTTGTTAATCCGCCAATCTATACCCGAAGTGGCAGATGCATTTTGTGCGGCTCGATTGGGAGGGGAATGGGCACAGGAGTATGGAACGCTTAAAGTTACTGGCTCGCCTTTGAAAAAAATTGTGGATAGGGCTGCTATAAAATGAATTGAATAATGAAAACTGTACTCAAAATATTTTCTGTTCTTCTTATTGTACTCCTTTTATTTATGGGAATCAGCTACCTCTATGCTATTGCTGGTACACAGGATATGAATGATGAGGTGCGGACTTCTTTAAATAAGGAATTTGTCCAACTTAAACAGGGAGCGATTCACTATGGGTGGAGTGGGCCTGTAGATGGGGAGGTACTTGTGATGATTCATGGATTTTCTACCCCTCGATTTGTATTTATTAAAAATGTAGGGGCATTGGCAGATGCAGGATATCGAGTACTCACCTATGATCACTATGGGCGTGGTTATTCGGATAGACCCGCTATCGATTATGACAAAAAGTTATACGATGATGAATTATTAGAATTGCTCGATGCCTTAAAAATAGCCGAACCAATCAACTTAGTTGGCTACTCTATGGGAGGGGGGATTGCAACTGTTTTCGCGGGTACGCATCCAGAACGAGTCAAACAATTAGTACTGATGTCTCCAGTAGGTTTTATACCAGAGCAGGGTGGGATAAATAGTTTACTGTCTTTCCCAATTATAGGAAAGTGGTTAATGACAGTAATTGGAAAAAATACATTGATTGAGGAATTTGATAATCATGTAGCCAATGGAGATGCCCCTCAAGAGATGGCGGATGGATTCAGAGAACAGTTTGAATATGCAGGTGTGGAGCAGGCATTTGTTTCTACCATAAGCAACTATCCTATGTCGAATATGGAATCGGAATATAAACAACTCGGAAAGACAAGCATGCCTAAGTTAATGATTTGGGGAGCTAAGGATACGGTCTGTCCGATTACGGGATCGGCTACTATTACTCGTTTAGTTCCAAATATTCAATTATTTACAATAGAAAATGGCAAGCATGAGATTGCTTATTCTCATGCGGATATGGTTAATGAAGCATTGATTGATTTCTTTAATGAATAGGGATAATTATTTTTCTAATTGTCTGATGGCTGGCTGTCAACGTCTTGTATGTAACCAGCAAACAATCAAGCCATCAAACAATCAAAAAAATCACCTACTCCAATATTTTATCTACCACATCATATCCAGATAATATAGCGTTTTCAGTTCGTTGCTATTCGCCTTTTTCTTCTTCGCCATAAAAAAAATCCGACACCTAAAATCAAAATACCAACTATCCAGGGTCGAATAGCATTTACAATAATAACCCGTATCTTATTCTGTAATTCCAATTGCGCTTCATATTCTGTACCCATTTCTAAAACATCCATTTTTTCAGCATAATCCACATAGTCCTTTATCATGGTTGAAAAAATTTGAGGTTGGGGTTTGGCTAAATCAGTCGTTTCTCCTGGGTCTTTTTTTAGATCATACAAGCGCCATTGAAAGTCACCAAGTGGACGAGCATTTCTGGTTAATTTCATATTCCCCTTGAAGAGCGCACTATGTCCTGCGGCTTCTATACCAATGGCTTCATTAGGTTGATAGACAAGCGTTGTATCATTTTGGATAGCTGGCACTAAGCTTTTACCAGTCATAGGAACCGCTAATGATTTTTCTGGCACATTGGCTAATGCTAAAATAGTAGGGGTAATATCTGTTACAAAAGAAAAAGCAGATCGTTTTTGTTCAGATGGCAGATTAGCACCCGAAATAATTAAAGGAACTCTCAATCCACCTTCTCCTGCATAAAATTTAAAAAATGCCGATGGACCAGCTGCTGCACTTGCGAATTCTGGACCAATAAAACCATAATATCCTGGACCCCCTAATTGATTTTGGTCCCGGTGATAACCCACCCATTTCATCCACATATCGGCAATAGGATTTCTGACGACACTCCCTTCTGGACCATTATCTGAGGTAACGATAAATACCGTATTCTCATATAATCCTTTACTTTTTAGATAAGTGATGTACCGACCAATATGATAATCCATTGCTTCCAACATAGCTGCGTTGACTGCCATATCATTGGTTGCTTCTTGTTGTTCCGCTTCACTTAGGTTGTCCCATTTTTGTAGTTCTGGACGCATATTTCCCAATTGGGCATCGCTAGACACAATACCCAATTGTTTGGCTTTTTCAAAGCGTTGTTGCTTTATTTTATCCCAACCATTTTTATAAATTCCTTTATATTTTTTAATAAATTCGGCGGGTGCTTGGACTGGAATGTGAATGGCTTGAAAAGGTAAATAGACAAAAAAGGGTTGGTCTTTTTCTTGCTCTTCTTCCATAAAAAGCATCATTTTATCCACTAAAAACTCTGAGGAATAAAAGTCGTCAGGTAGTTTTTCCAAGGGTGCTCCATCCGCAAACCACGGTGCATTTCCTTTGAAAGGTAAATAGCCTTTAATATCATAATTATCTCCTCCTGATGCTCCTAAAATATAACTACGGTCAAATCCACGTCTAGTGGGTAAGGTGTAGGAAGTATTGCCTAAATGCCATTTGCCAGTTATATAAGTATTGTAACCGTTCGCTTTTAATCTTGTGGCAACCGTTTTTACTCTGGTATTTAAAATTCCGTCATAATTGGGGTGAGTCGTATGTTCTGGAGCTAAAAATACGGGTAAGTTAGGAACCCCTGCTAAATGGCTGTCACAACCCGTTAACAACATTGCCCTAGCGGGCGCACACATTAGCGAACTATGATAATTCGTGAACATGGTCCCTTGCGCTGCTAAATTATCAATGTTGGGTGTATGAGCTTCTCCACCATATACGCCAAAATCTTGAAGGGCTGCATCATCTACCAGAATGAGTACAAAATTAGGGCGTTCCCCTAGCTCAGACATTCCTGTCTGAGTAGCTTGTGCAACCATTTCAATAGACATCCAACTATTAGCCAACAAACAAAAAATAACTACTGAAGCAAAGAATTTTTTCATTAAAATCAAACTTTAACTTAGCTACTTACATATTGCTCAGATAGGAATCTCGACTTTTGTATTGGGAAATTTTATTCGGAAAAGGATTCCTGTTTTAAATAAAATTTGCTGGACAATCGAAAATTGTCCAGCAAAAGGTCCTTTTGTCCAGCAAATTTTCATTGCTGGACAAATTTAATACTGCCATGCAAAAGTCGAGAAGAATATCTAAGCTAAGAATATAATTAGTCCAATATCTTTTTAGAAGAATTATCCGAAATAATCCCCATCATTTTTTGAGCCGTCTCATAGCCACTATTCTGATTTTGTCCCGTTACAAATCGACGTTCTTCATCCACCACCGTAATATGTGCAAAGAAGTCTCTAAAAGTTGTATTACTTTTAAAATTCACTCCTAGTTTTCGCAATTCTGTTTCTGGATGCTGTGGCGTAAGGGTAATCCCCAATTCCTTAATCTGTTTATCTGTAACGCCTGTCATAGTGCGTCCTGTGATTAAGTAATTGTCCAATGTATCTTTCGCTTGAATCAAGCCCAATGCTCCATGACAGACACTTCCAATAATGGGCGTTTCGGCATAATACGCCTCGCTGATTTTTTCGCCAAGCACCTTTGAGTAACCTAAATCATAAGCTGCCCCCCATCCACCAGCCATAAAAATAGCATCGTATTTTGTAAAATCAATAGTATCAATTTTTAAGGAATTATTGACTTTTTCTTGAAATTCTTTGTCCTTCAAGAAGCGATTATCCTCTGGTGTTCTCAATAAAAAAATAAGGGTCTGCGGGTCAACTGGAATTTGACCTCCTTCGATACTGGCTACATCTACTTCCATCCCTGCATCCAAAAATTCATAATAAGGCACGGTCATTTCAGAAGCCATTACGCCAGTTGGATTACCTGTTGTTTCATCAGGTGCATTCAGTACATCATGACTAGTAGTGATGACTAAAGCTTTTTTACCTTTCAGTTGGTACTCCTTAGTATCTGCGTAAGGAGCATGTAAACCTGCTTTATGTAGAATAGTGGGTAGTGCGAATCTTATAAAAAGGGCTAGTACTAAAATTAACCCTATGGCGATTATTGAGAATTTTTTCATAATTACTTTATGATTACTTTTTTGCTAAGGGATGAGGAAATAATTAACCTACCCTGTCCACATCTAAATCAGTTGCCACAATCCGTTGCCGTTGAGCTTAACGGCAACGGATTGTGGCAACTGATTTAGATGTTGACAGGTATTGTATTGTTGTTGTTTTAACAATATCATCGGGTAGATTATTTATTTCCTACTCCCTAAGTATTCCTTTTTGGGATTAACGCTACCACCAATAAGGAACAAGTCTAATTTCTGATTGAAAAATGTATTTAACACAAAAATAGGTTTTAAAACCTAATTTTCAAATTTAATACAAAAAAAATGCACAATAGATTTAAAAATCTGTTGTGCATTAGGTCTATCCATTCTTTCATTTGCTCATAGTACTTTTTAAGGCATGAAAGATTAGAGACTAGAAATTGAATAGGAATGCATGCCCTGCTAGGCGTGCAGTATAGTCTTGTTGTTTCCATTGAGAGTAACGGAAAATAATAGGAAAGTCCTTACTTATTCATAACAAAAATTTTCCCAACGAAATCAAAAACAACAAAGACCATAAAACCGTCCTCCCCCAATTATACCAAACCAAATCGTCTAGTATTTCCTCATCAAAATCTCCATTTATTATCCGATTATGCAGCGGCACAAATTTCAAAAAAGTAGCCCCCCACAATAGGAAAACAAGCACTCCGCTGAGTATTGTGTAATAAGTCATATCCTGCCAAAGTTGTATCCCCGTGGTAGCCAATTGTCCGAGCATCAATGGCATAACGATAAAGGTAATTTGCTTTGTGTATTTATCATGCCACCGCTTTAAATTATCTGAATTGTAGAAAGTGAAACTAGGATACACCACTAATTGTACCATCCAAATTAGAACAAATAGGCCTGCATCAAAAAGAAGTCGAATTATTGCTAAGGACATAGCACTTTTAATTGTGGTTAGGAAGACAAGTTAGGAAAGCGGGAACAAAATAGCTTTATTTTTTGATGAAAATTAAATTACAAAACTAAGGAATGATGAAAAAATATCGTTAGAAGGTTGAGTCATTTGTTAGTTTCCACTGATGTTCGGTATGTACTTTTTTCAAAATCAGGAAAAAAGGAATCCACCAGATAAAATCATTGGTGACTAATGTGTAGATAAATTCAAAAGGAACGATACCTTGCAAGTAGTTGAAAAGGAATCCAATTGGACCAAAAATTTTGCCTAAAGCACCAACAGCTACAATCGGCCAATGCCGCATCGGATCGTAAGATGCCCACCAATAACCCAAGCCATAGACACCTATGACCATCCCCATTCCTTGCCAAACCATGGGATGATTCAGGGGCTCCATTCCAACTAAATTGAAAAAATGATTAGGGAATAAGACTACCCAAGCGCCCCAAATAAGATTGTAAACCGCTGCAAGGCGTAATGTGATTTTCATAAAGGAAGCTGTCATTGAATAACACTGAAGTGAGGTAAATCTTTTAAATTGTAAGGTGATTGAGATAGAAAAACATAGTAAATAGCATTTTGTTTAAGAAAATTAAATTTCAATCTCCATTTAATGCATTTTGAAGATAGATTTTTTATTTCATTATTTCTTAGAAGCTTCTTATTTTTACTGAAAAAATAGCATGTTAGACTATAAAATAAGCAAAGCAAGCCTGAAAGACCTTCCTACAATACAAGGTATTGCAAAAAAGACCTTTATTGATGCTTTTGGTCCAGATAATAGTAAAAAAAACATGGATATTTATGTGGCTGAAAGTTTTAATAGCATAAAGCTAACAGCAGAAATGAATCATCCTAATTCTACTTTTTATGTAGCCACGCTAGAACAGGAAACAATCGGCTATATAAAAGTAAATGTGGCCGACGCACAAACAGAAACACTCAATGGCAATTGTATGGAATTAGAGCGTATATATGTTGATGCGCCTTATCATGGGCAAGGACTTGGACAATTACTGATGAATAAGGCTGTCCAAATCGCTCAGGCTGCTCAAAAAGATTTTCTTTGGCTAGGTGTTTGGGAAAAGAATGCTAAAGCCATTCGCTTTTATGAAAAGAATGGTTTCTTGAAATTTGATACCCATGTTTTTTTGATGGTCGATGATCCGCAGACGGATTGGATGATGAAGAAAACCTTGTAAGAAGAAGTCAGACCGGAAAAGAAGAAGTCAGAAGTCAGACCGAAAAATAAATTTTTCTGTCAGAAGTGAGGTAAGTTCTCAATAGGGTAAAAAAAAAGCCACTAAAATTAAAATAATACGTAAAAGGGGGTAATGCAAGAGCAAAGCAACATACCAATATTGAGCACATTTAGTGCCTTATATGTTTACCTAAAAGACTTGGTAAATAAGGTATATGAATTGACAAATGCCTTAGCAGAGAAGACAAAAGAGCTAGAAGTAGCAAAAGCAGAGATACGTCGATTAAAGAACTTGCCAAAGAAACCCACAATCAAAGCAAGTAAGCTAGATGACCCCATAGTAGACGACCAATCAAAAGAAGAGAATAAAAATAAGGAAAAGGAAACAGCAAAGAGAAAAGGGTCAGCCAAAGAAAAGAAGCAGGAGAATTTAGAAATACATGATACGTTATTATTCAAGGCAGAAGGGATACCAGAAGATTGGAACTTGGTAGGCTATAAGAGTCGAATTATTCAAGATATTATAATCCGCCCCAATAATATCTCCTATCAAATAGAGATATGGGAAAGTCCAGATGGTTTACATCGCAAAGAAGCAAACTTACCTGAGCATTTGCAGAATACCCACTTTGGACCAGTATTGAAGGCATATATACTACACCAATATTATGAATGTTGTGTAAGCCAACCCTTAATCTACAGTTCTCTTAAAGATATAGGGGTAAAAATATCGACAGGTCAGATAAGTAATATATTGACAGAGAACAAAGAGGAGTATCATGCAGAAAAAGCATCGCTATTAGAAAAAGCAATAGAGCTAGCAGAAGAATTACGCACAGATGATACCGGCGCCAGACATCTATCAAAGAATGGGTATTGTAATTGTATAAGTAGTGACCTATTCACCTATTTCACAACGAGTTATTCAAAGAGTCGGATTAATTTTTTAGAAATAC
>Ga0209831_1003428_pt1 | contig 13111 bp, 9 predicted proteins | sample Maine_Asex4_meta_FD_187451 | JGI IMG/M metagenome (GOLD analysis project Ga0209831, IMG submission 187451) | Marine algal microbial communities from Maine, USA - Maine_Asex4_metaG (SPAdes) (version 2) | ecosystem: Host-associated > Algae > Red algae > Unclassified | place: Maine, USA | collected...
CCGGCGACCGTCGATGCGGTGCAAGGCTTCTTGCAAGACGACGTGGGGCGCACACTGCGGTTCGACCCTGGCGTGACGGTCGTGCCGGTGCAAAACGGGTCTGCCGAAAGCATGCGCGACCAACTGCTCCAGGCGGGATACAACGACGGCAACAAGGTCTATTTGGTGTTCGCCGAGAGCGCCGGGGCGAACATTGGTCGTTGTGGCGTGACGTTGGCGCAGGCGGCAGATGAACCACGGTTTTCGTTCTTGCTCATGCCCGCCTGTGATATCTATCCGGCTCCGGCAGCGCAAGCGCAATGGCCGTTTGATGCCACCTATCTGGTGCTTCACGAACTCATCCACGCGCTCGACGCAGTGCAGTCATGTGCACCAAATGAAGGCCTTGGGGGCCATGTGCTCGACTCAGGTTTCGACGTTATCTTCCTTGGCGCTCGCAGCCCTGAGCAGTGGGCAAATCTCACGATCGATGTCAACAACGATGACTACTACGGTCACTCCATCGATGGCTGCATCGACATCGAAGACAGTCCCTATTGGGCGTCGGCCGCACCAGCTGGTCGAATGTGCCGAGGCTTGCGAGTCACGATTGATATGACTACCGGTGCTTCAGGCACCGGGACACCAGGCAACGACGTCATCTTTGGAACGATTGGTGCCGACACGATTCAAGGGCTCGGCGGCGACGACAGCATTTGCGCCGGGCCGGGCGACGATGTCGTCGACGGTGGCGAGGGCAACGACCGGATCTTCGGAGCGCAAGGCAACGACGAGCTTTCTGGTGGCAACGGCGACGACATACTCCACGGAAATCAAGGCAACGACCTACTCGACGGCGGGACCGGCGCCGACCGGCTCTTCGGCTATGCAGGCAATGACACCATCTTCGGTGGCCCTGGCGCCGACCGGCTTCACGGCAACTTCGGCAATGACATCATCCGCGGCGGCAGTGGCGATGATCGGATCTACGGCTACGGCGACAACGACACCCTGATCGGCAACGACGGCAACGACATCATTGGCGGCAACCGGGGCAACGACCTGATCGAAGGGCGTGCCGGCAATGACACGCTCTACGGGTCCGATGGCAACGACATAGTCCGTGGGGGAGAGGGCAACGACGACCTTGCGGGCAACTCGGGCAACGACGAGGTCTACGGCGAGGCGGGCTCAGATTCACTCGATGGTGGGGTTGGGATCGACGTATGCGACGGCGGCGCTGATCGCGATATCCGCGCTGGTCGCTGCGAACAAGTTGTGTCGGTTCCCTAAAAGTCTGCAACGTGAAAACGGCAGAGGCGGGTGACCTTGGCGATTCACCAGGGTCACCCACCTCTGCTCAAAGTTGAGTTGGAGTGTTCGGTCGTTCTAGCCGGATTGGCTAGGGAACATTGGTAATGGTTTCGCAACGGGCCTGGGTGTCAGCTCCGCTGCCGCCGTCGCAGTCGTCGTCGGTTCCCTCGCCGCCGTCGAGCGCGTCGTTGCCGGGGCCACCGAACACATCGTCTTCGGCAGCATTGCCTTCGACGGTGTCGTTGCCAGTCTCGCCATACACGCTGTCGTTGCCGTCGCCACCGCGCACCGAGTCGTCGCCGTTGCCGCCTCGAACCTCGTCGTCACCGCGATTGCCGTTCATGGCGTCGTCGCCATCGCCGCCGCGAAGGACGTCGTCGTCGCCATAGCCCCAGACGAAGTCATTGCCAGCGTTGCCGTCGACGGTGTCGTTGCCAAAGTTGCCGTGCAATCGGTCGTTGCCAAGACCGCCGCTGATTGCGTCGTCACCTTGGTAGCCGAACATGCGGTCGTTGCCAGCTTCACCAAACATGGTGTCATCGCCTTGGCCGCCATGCATGACGTCGTCGCCGTCGTCACCGTGCATGGTGTCGTCGGCCGGGCCTCCGAAGATCTTGTCGTTGCCAGGGCCGCCGCGAACAGCGTCGTCGTTGCTGCCGCCCTTGACGATGTCGTTGCCAGCATCGCCGTGGACCACGTCGTTGCCTGCACTGCCCTGGAGGTTGTCGTCGCCATCGCCGCCGTTGATGGTGTCTTCGCCGGCATCGCCGTTGATGGTGTCGTTGTCGGCTTCGCCGTTGAGGGTGTCGTCGCCGTTGCCACCTTTGATGGTGTCGTTGCCGGGCGAACCAGCAATGGTGTCGTTGCCGTCGTCGCCGTTGAGCCTGTCGTTCCCGAGACCACCGGTCAGGTTGTCGTTACCGGTTCCGCCGTTGACAACGTCGTTGTCAGGACCTGCAGAGATGGTGTCATTGCCGGCGTCGCCGTTTACGGTGTCGATGCCCTGACCTGTCGTCAGGCTGTCGTTGCCGTCACCGCCGTTGACCGTGTCGTCACCGGGGCCAGCATTTACCGTGTCGTTGCCAGCCATGCCGTCGAGCAAGTCGTTACCTTCGCCGCCGTCGATCGTGTCGTTGTTGTCGCCAGCCTCCACGATGTCGTCGCCGTCGCCCGCGGTGATCTCGTCGCGACCGTTGCCGGTCGTGATGAAGTCATCGCCCGCACCGCCGTCGACGGTGTCAACGTTTTCGAAGGCGAGTGTGATCGGGTTGTCGATGGCGTCGCCCGTGTCGATGATGTCGCTGCCAGCGCCGCCCATCACCATGTCGTTGCCGTCGCCGGTCGTGATGTTGTCGTCGCCGTCGCCGCCGTCAACGATGTCTTTCGATTCGATCGCCAGCGTGTTTGGGTCATCGGTGCCGTTGCCGGAGACGATCACGTCGTTGCCGGCGCCACCCATGATGTTGTCGTTGCCGTCGCCGGTCGTGATGTTGTCGTCGTCGTCGCCTCCGTCGACCGTGTTGTCGCCGCCAGTATCGGTAACGGTGTCTTCGCCAGGGCCGGTGCGAATGGTGTCATCACCATCGCCCGTGTCGACCGTGTCGTCGTCGGCTCCGGTGTCAATGATGTTGTCGCCGTCGGGATCGGTGACGGTGTCTTCGCCGTCGCCTGTTTGCACGTCGTCGTCGCCCAGACCAGGAGTCACGGTGTCGTCGCCAGAGCCAGACTTGATGGTGTCGGCGTCGTCGCCGGTATCGATGATGTCGTCGCCGGTGCCGGTCTCGACGAAGTCCATGCCTGAGTTCGTTATCACGACCTTGTCGCCGTCGTCGGAACAGACAGAGTCGTTGCCGGTGCCGGTTTCGATGGTGTCATCGCCGCCGCGGATGTGCACGACTTCGTCGGCGGTGCTCAGCGAGAGGTCGATCATTTCGTCGAAGTCGGTTCCGATTCTGGTCAGGTTCATGCCGTTGCACTGCAAGTTGGTGAAAGTCTGCACTCGTTCGTTGCTGCTTCGCTCTGACACGAACAGGACTTCGCCCGCTGGGCCGACGTCGACTCCAGCAGGGCGGGAAAGTTCGCCGATCTGATCGCCGAGCACGCCGATGGTGCCAAGCACGCTGCCGGTCGAATCGGTTGCATAGGGCTCAAACACCTGGATGCGGTTGCCGTTGTCAGCGACATAGACATTGCCAGCGTCGTCGACATCGATGCCTTGGGGGCAGTCGAACTCGCCAAGACCAGTGCCTGGAGTGCCCCAGCTGGCAAGCGGGCTCATTGCGCTTGGATTCGTCGCATTGAAGATCTGAACCCGGTTGTTGCCGCAGTCCGGTACATAGACACGGCCTTCGGCGGCCGCAATGTAGGCGCCCTGATTTGATGATTCGTCGCAGTCGATATTCAGCTCAGCTGGACCCGAACCAGTATCGGCGATCGAGCCGACAAAGTCGCCGAGTTCGTTGTAGACGACAACCTGGTCGTCGGCGACCACGAACACGAAGTTGTTGTCGAAGTCGATGCCCGCACATTCGGTGTTTGAACCGGCCTGATCGAGCGTCCACGAGCGAACCACCGGCGGTGCGGCCGGCGCAACGCTGGCGTCGTTGATGCCGCTGGTGTCAAAGACTTGCACTCGTAGTTCGTTGTCCGCTGTCACGTAGTCAACCACGTACATCTCGCGGTTGAGACCAAAGCTCAAGTCGGTTGGCCGGTCCACAACTGCCCCGGTGTCAAACGTGGTGCCATCGGCGGCAAGCATCGAGATCTTGTTGCCGTCGGGTTCGGCAAAGAATGTGATGCCGGAAACTGGGCTCGATTGCACGCCGGTTGGATCGGTCGCATCGGCCGCAGTCACCCCGTGCCAGGTGCCGAGTGCTTGGGTGGCGCCCTGAATCAGATCTGTGGGCAGGCCCCCGTCTTGGGCCGATGCGGCCGGAGTGAGAACTGCGCAGAAGAGTGCAAAGCACAGCGCTAAGGCGGTCAACAAACGTGTCAGGTGGGTCATAGTGTCTATTCTTCCGTGGAACCAGTGCCAGAAAACGCAGCAACAGAGAGTGTTGCAGATGATTTACAATGTGACAACTGTTCCCAAAGACGACAGTGACGAAGGTGGGCTGCGTGAGAAGATTGACGAGCGCAGTTGGCAGGGCTCACCAGCTCGCCGAAAGCCTGTCGCCGAAGGTCCACGAGGTGTTCTTTATCGGAGTCCGAGCGTTACGGCCATTGCGTTTGGTTGCGCTTGAGCCGGAACCGTTGGTTTCGGTACTGGCGGTCACCAACCGGCCTGCGCAGCTGTCCCACATCGTCGCGACCTTCGACGCGCAACAGGTCAACAAAGAACTCATCTTGGTGACCAACAGCGATGACTTTGCTGCTGACCAAGTCGAACAGCACGCATCTCGCTCCGATGTCACCCACCTGGCGACGGATCCCGCATTATCGCTCGGTCAGGCGCTGAACCTGGCAGCCTCGGCGGCCTCGGGTCAGGTGCTGGCAAAGCTGGACGACGACGACTATTACGCAAACTCGTATCTGGCCGACGCAGTGCAGGTCATGCGCAGCACCGGCGCCGGTGTAGTGGGCAAGAAGACGTACTTCGTGTACCTCGAAGAACGTGAGCAGACGCTGCTTGTGTATCCAGGAAACGAGAGCAAACGGGTTGGGCGCGTTGCTGGCGGGAGCATTGTTGCGCACCGCGATGTCGTGGACCGAGTGCCGTTTCCCGATCGCAACCTCGGCGAAGACGTGCTGTTTGTTCGACGCGCCGAGCGAGCAGGTTTCGCCGTTTTCAGCGCCGAGCCGCAGGGATTCTTGCAATACCGAGCCAACACCGGCCACACCTGGCAGTTCACCGCCGACGACCTGCTGGCGGTGGGCACGGTCATGGGATCGGGACACGACGAGTCCCTGTGGACCTGAACTCGCCCAGATCCCGCGTCTAGATGATTGGCGGCCGTCCGAGCTTGGTCATACGCCAGACCGTTCGCCACGACATTGGCGTGCGTGAACCGGGGGACTTTCTGAGCCCAGCGACTGTTCCGGCGAGAACACCGCGTAGCTCACGTACCTGGCGGCATCGCAGTAGTTGAAGCATCAACCAGACGGTCACATAGGTACTGCCAACGAGCACCGGCAGATGTTTGCGAGCCAGCCATACTCGGTTGCGGGCGGAGTACCACAGGTACTGGTTGTGGCGCGACGGCTTGGTTTCGGGATGCGACAGCGTGAGGTCTGGTCGGTAGGCAATCGTTGCGCCGGTATCCAAGACTCGCCACGCCAGGTCGGTCTCTTCGTGGGCGTACCAGAAGTTGTCGGGGTAGCCACCGACGTGGCGGTAGGTCGAGGCCCGCACGGCGTGGGCAGCGCCATGGAAACTGGTGACATTGCCGGCGACGAGCTGCCCACGGCCTTTAAGCCGAGGCTGCCACTCGCTAAGGGAGTGATTCGTGCCTTCGACAACCACTCGCAATGCAAGCGCCCCCAGATTGGTATCGGAATCAAAGGCCTGTTGGATCAATTGAAGCAAATCAGCGGTCAGGTTCTTGGCGTCGTCGTCGACAAAAACCAACAATCCGCCCGTTGCGTTATCCGCTCCGATTCGACGGCCTGCAGATATGCCCACGTTCTCTTCGAGCGGTAATGAACGCCAGCCCGGATATTCGGGGGGCGTGAAGCCATTCCCGACAAGAACCCCGTCGAACGGCTGGCATGATTCCAGCGACGCGATAAGGGATTCGAGCTCGGGCATCCGGTCGCCCATCGTGAGCACAATCACCGAAACGGTTGATGATCTTGTCGGCCGGCTGCTCGCGGTCACCGGTCTTGCGCCAGCAGAAAGACCTCGTCGCGTTCTTGTTGAGGGCGGAGTCCGTAGTTACGTTTGAGATGGCGCAGCATCTTCGACACGGACTTGGCGCCGGTCACCGAAGGATGGGTCTCGATCACCACTCGGCTGATCGACTCGAGGTTCATTTCGGGAATCAGATCGATTTCGCCGCCCTCGATGTCCATAACCAGCATGGTGAAGTCCTGTTCGCGCAGAACCTGGTTGACGTCGTGCATGGGAACGTCGATCGTTGTCGAATCGCTTGATTCGTGTGACGCGGACGAGGCCCAAAAAGCTGCGTGCACGTGAAATTCTGCGGTTCCTCGCTGGGCTCCGAGCATTGCGTTCCGGAAATCGAAGTCAACGTTGTTCAACCGCTTCGTATGTTCAGCAACGCCGACCAATCCGGGATTCGCCTCGTAGACAACCGCCTGAACGTCGGGTGCTTGGAGACAGGCAAAAGCTGCCATAAATCCGAGACCGCCGCCTACCTCGAGGATGCGTTCGCCGGGTTCGATGCACGACGCCAACATGTCGGCCTCGATTTCTTCGTAGTCTCCTCGGAACATTCGCTGATGCATCCACGGTGAAATGACCGGGTGATCGAGGCAAAGGCGCACACCTCTATGGACCAGGTATCCCTGCTCGTGAAGCGCTCGGGTGCCCCACTTGGGTAGGTCGTCGGGATCGACATTGGCTATGAGCTCATCGAGCATGGACCGACGTTCGTCGTGCCGGTCGAGTTCGCCGAGCGATCGTGCAAGCCATATCGAAAAGTCGAGCCGGTTCGGCCACAAGTCGTGCCCACGAGCGAAGTGCTCATGTGCGTGGGCAAACCGGCCAGCTTCGAAGTGTTCCTTGCCAAGATTCCGCAGCGACTCCGGTGTTATGTCTGCCCTCGGCGTCATGCGCGTGGGTCAACAAAAAAGGAAGGCGGTTGGCTTTTCTGGTCGAAACAGCGCAGCAGCTCATCAGAGGCTTCGAGGGCTTCTCGAATAGTGACGTCCATATCGAGGTAACGATACGTTCCCAGCCGACCAACGAACGATACTTTCGGCGCAACTTCGGCGGCGTCGAGGTACTGCTCGAGCAGCACCTTGTCTGTTACTAGTCGAATCGGGTAGTAGGGAATGTCGCCCGGTTCATGGGCTCGACTGAACTCGCGGAAGCAGACCGTTTGTTCGTGCGTTTCTGATGGTGCAAAGTGTTTGTGCTCGGTGACTCGAGTGAACGGCACCCCGAGGTCGCCGTAGTTCATAACTGGGGTCCCTTGTACGTCGCCGTCGGTGACGAACTCTTCGAAATCGAGTGTTCGATAACCCAAACGGCCGAGTCGGTAATCGAACCATGCGTCGATGGGCCCACTCCAGATCACGTGATCGAAGCTGTCGATGCGTGCGGGATCGAGCGCAGTGGACAGTTGGGTGTCGATTCCTGGATGGTCGAGCACTGCTTCGACTATTGGCGTGTAGCCGTCGACCGGGATGGCTTGATGTTCGTGATTGAAGTACGAATCGTTGTAGTTGAAACGTAGAGGAAGTCGCTTCAGGATCGATGCGGGCAGTTCGGTCGGATCACAACCCCATTGTTTCTTGGTGTAGCCCTGGAAGAAGAGTTCATACAGGCGCGGGCCAATCATGGCCAGCGCTTGTTCTTCGAAGTTGGCTGGGTCGGTGATCGCACCGTCGGCTTGTTCTGTTCGCACGAAGTGTTCCGCCTCGGCGGGCGACATGGTGGTGCCAAAGACCTGGTTAATCGTGTGCAGGTTTACTGGCATGCTGAACACGGCATCGTTCACCGTCGTCTTGACCTTGTGGTCATAACGCCGCATGTCGCCGAATCGGTTGATGTATTCCCAGACTCGTTTGTTGTCGGTATGGAAGATATGTGGCCCGTATCGATGCACCATCACACCGGTGTCATGGCGTTCGGTAAAACAGTTTCCACCGACGTGCGAGCGGGTATCGAACACCGTGACTGCGTGGCCAGCCTCGGCCAACTCGCGAGCAATCACGGCCCCCGAGAATCCGGCGCCAGCAATCCCAATTGTGTTGCTCATAGCTGGCAGAGCGATGGGGGCACGCCGATGTGTTCCCGATGCCGTGAATGCATCTGCCGACGGTACCTCAGTTCCTGGCTCTACGATTGGCAATCGTGACGGGACAGGTGTCGGTAGTGATCCCGGCTCGAAACGACGCTGCTGGCCTTCCACGAGCGGTCCAAACGTCGCTTGCGCAGGTTGGCGGCCACGTGGTCGAGGTGCTCATCTGCGTTGGGCCGAGCGTCGACGACACCGAAGCGGTCGCACGCCAGTTGGCAGAGAAGCACGACCGTGTGCATGTGCTTCAGAACATCGACGGCGGAATAAGTGCCGGCCTCAATATCGGGCTCGCCGCCGCGACGGCCAAGGTGTTCGTGCGGGTGGACGCACGATGCAGCTTGGCTGCTAACTACGTTGACCATGCGCTCGAGACCATGAACGCGACTGGCGCAGCCAATGTTGGTGCGGTGCAAGTGCCGGTGGGGTCCTCGCCGATGCAGAAGTCGATCGCTCGCGCCATGGCACACGTGGTTGGATCCGGTGCTGCGGCCTATCGACAAGGTCGAGAGCAGCGCGACGTCGAAACCGCGTTTCTGGGTGTCTACGATGTCGACGCGTTGCGGGCGATTGGTGGGTGGGACACCGGCTTCGCACGCAACGAAGATGCTGAGCTCAATCATCGGCTTCGGGTGGCTGGCAATCGGATTGTGCTCGATCCGCGCCTGCGGGTCGACTACGAGCCTCGAGCGACGCTGCGCGGCCTGGCGCGCCAGTACTACGACTATGGCTGGTGGCGTCGGCGCATGATTGCCAAGCATCGATCGTGGCAGCTGCGCCAGCTCGCGGCGCCGGTAATTGTTCTCGGGCTACTGGCGAGCGGTGCGCTCGCTGTAGTGCTCACGCGGTGGTTTCTCGTCGTGCCCGCCGCATATGTGATTTTGCTCGCCGCAGTTGGCGCGGCGCTCGGTGAGCGCCCAACGATTGGCGATCGCTTTCGGGTGCCGCTGGCCCTAGCCACAATGCACTGCAGTTGGGGTACCGGGTTCTTAGTCAGCACCTTCGGAAGGCTCTGGCGAACACCGCCCGCCTGACGGCCCGGTTTGGAAGGGCTACGCGGTATTCATTCGCGCTGGGATACATTTCCTCGGCCTGGTCGGTGTTGCTGGTGTCGGGAGGCGTCGGGGGTGGGGTTTCGTCGGGGTGGCGGGCACTGTTGTCTGCAATGCAGCCAACTTCATGTTGTCCCGCCAAAAATGCACCCAAGCGCGGGAACCAACCACCTCCAACGAGCGGGCCTCGCCTGTCGTGAGCGATCCAGTAGCGTGTCCGCAGATGGGACACTTGAACGATCACGAGGTAGCACACTTATTGGCCACCGCGGCAGGTGACCGACTGCTCGAACTACGCGTCGCGCTTGGCGACGCAGAGCCGACCGTGCGCAAAGACGAAGGCGACCGTCAGGCGCACGAGTATTTGGTGGCCGCATTGGCCGAACACCGGCCGAACGATGCCGTGCTCAGCGAAGAGGGCAAAGACGACGCACGCCGGCTTGATGCCGAACGGGTCTGGATCATCGATCCGCTTGACGGCACCCGGGAATATGGCGAGATTCCACGAACCGATTGGGCCGTACACGTTGCGCTCACGCAGAGCGGTCGTCCGATCGCCGGCGCGGTCGCACTCCCTGCGCTCGGGGCGACGCTCGCTACCGGAACGCCGGCTGCGGTTGGAGAGCGACCTTCGACCGCTCCTCGGGTGATTGCAAGCCGAAGCCGCCCAGGTCCAGCCGCCGAAGCGGTCGCTCACGCATTGGCCGGGGAAATGGTTTTTATGGGTTCGGCTGGAGCCAAGGCAATGGCAGTTGTGCGGGGCGAGGTCGATATCTATGCCCACACCGGGGGCATGTACGAATGGGATTCGTGTGCGCCAGTCGCAGTGGCCCAAGCCGCAGGGTTCCATACCAGCCGCATTGATGGCACAGAACTTCGCTACAACAACGCAGATCCCTACCTGCCTGATCTGCTGATTTGCCGGCCAGAATTCGCCGAAGCATCGATTGCCGCGATCGCCGATGCGGGAGTTAGTTAGCACTTTGCAAGCGAGCTAGCTCGCCGGACTCGGTCGGCCGAGGCCAGCCGGTCGGAATGGCTTTGTTTCTGCGACGAGAGATCGAGCCCGCGAGGTTGCGTTGCTTTCGACAAACAGGGTTGCCTCGCCGAAGGGTCCCGACGCTACGTGAAGCGCCGCTGCAGATGCACGGTCGACCCGTATCGAAGCCGAAACCCCGAACGGGCAGGCAATTGCAGGGTTGTCTGGCTCGGGGAGCGAGATCCACGTCGGTTGCGTCGACAAGGTCGCGACCGCGCTTGGCGGAACCTCGACACAGTATTGGCCATGGGGCGTCGTCGTACCGGACACGTCTACATACTCACCCGGCAGGCTCGACGTCAGCGTGACTCCGAAGTTGTCGGCGAGGCGATCAGTGGGCTGGCTGGTGCCGTAGAGCAATAACGCGCCGTCGCGCATACTCGCGCTCTCAATCGTCGGCGTGGGAATTCCGATTTGCAGGCGAACTCGACCATCATCGATGAAGGCCGTCAGTGGGCCAGCAACTGTGTCAGTCGGCGCGATGAAGCGCCGTTTGAGGGCATCGGCGAGCGAGCGCGTGACTTCGGTCGACCTGCCGGCGCGGTCAATGACCTCGAGATAGTGGCTTCCGGCGCGAGCTCGTCCAACGTCTGCGAGGAGCACGTCGGATACGCCGATACGAAATTTCGCCATGGCTCGGAACGAACGTTCGGCCGGAACGGTCGCAAGGATTTTACGCGGTTCAGGGGCCCAGGGAGCCGAGGTCGAGACACGTAGCATCGCGCCTCGCAGATCCATCGAGGCCGAGCTGACCACAAGAGATATGCCGTCCTCGTCCCGTTGCTGACGGCGCAATGTGACGAGCTGGAATCCCGATGACAGTGCCTGATCAGGAGTGCGTCGATCCTGAAGGAGGGCAACCCGTCGTTGCGTAATTTGGCGTGTGGAGTGGCTGTGCGGCCGATCAAGGATGGACGTGTAGCAACGTCTGAGGGCGGGTTGGGTCCCGTTGACGAGCGCAGGGTCGACTTCGAGCAGAGCGTCTCGAATGGCGGCGTGCAGTTCTTCTCGGCCAGCGATCGGGATGACGGCGAGTTTCTTCGTCATCCACAAAAGATCCTGGGTGATTGACTTCCAGTCGAACCATCGAAGTAATTGTGGACTGGCCGTCTTGACTACCTGGTGCCGGGCGATCGCCAGTTGATCTAGCTGAGCGAGGTCACCATCGATGCTTGTTTGTGCATTGGTGATTGACCCTTCGCCGCGCACGCGCCACAAATAGTGCCGCTCGGTAAGAACAGCAATCGCCTGAGCACGAAGTAGCGATGTGGTCATGGGCGCAATGTCTTCGTAGAGCTGCTGCTCAGGCCATTGGCCAACAACGACGTCAAAAAACTCGCGACGGAACGCCTTGTTCCACGGCGTCGAGTCGAACATCAACCATGGTGAGTCAGCAGCTGTGGTTATGCGTTGCGCCTGCGGATGGCTGACGTCGTGCAAGTGTGACGGGCGCACGATGGTGCCAAGCAGCCGCCCTGCCGATGTCGTTGCGACATCGAGACTCGGCTCGAGCTCGAACGCAGTAACAAGTTGCTGCAGCGCATCGGGGAGCAAGGCGTCGTCGCTGTCAACGAACATGAGTCGGTTGCTGCGGGTGTGCTCAAGTCCTCCATTGCGTCCGCCGCCGGGTCCTGGCCCGCTGTTTGCCTGGTCGATGATGGTGAAACGGCCGTCTCCGGCTATGCGTTGGCGGGCGACGTCGGCTGAGTTATCGGTTGATCCGTCGTTCACGATCACGACATCAAAGTCGCTGAGTGTCTGTGCCTGCAGCGACGCAATGCACGGCGTGATGAACCGAGCCACATTGAACATTGGAATGATCAGTGAGATCGATGAATCAGCTGGTGGAGTCAATGGAGGGAACCTTGGACGGCAGCGTTCACCGTGTAGTTGGCGAGGTGCATGGGGCATGCGTCGTCGACCGTGCGCAGTAGGAACGGCCAGCGAGCACCATCACGCTTTGTAGAGAACAACGATAAACCATAGTGCGGCCCACGTCACCTTGGCCGTTGGCACTAGGGACGCGAAGCCGCTGCGCCCTACGCTGTCCCAGGTGAATACCCCTCCGTCGTTGCGAGTTGCGCTGTGTCAGATCGACACCATTGTCGGGGCGCTCGATCACAACACCGACCTGGCCATCGCTGCGCTACGCGAAGCCGAAGCAGCGGGTTGCGACGTTGCCATCTTTCCTGAGCTGACGATTCCGGGGTACCCGCCCGAAGATCTGGTCCTCAAGCCTCGATTTGTCGCCGACAACGTGGCCGCACTGCAGCGGCTGGCCGACGCAACGACCAGCACTGCGGTCGTTGTTGGCTATGTCGAACCAGGCGAAGGCACGACCACCGGCAGTGGATATCCGACGATCTACAACTCTGCTGCGGTCTGTGCCGACGGCAAGGTCGTTGGCAGCTATCGCAAGCACGAGCTGCCGAACTACGGCGTGTTCGACGAGAAGCGCTACTTCACTGCGGGCACCGAGATCCCGCTGTGGTCGATCGCAGGCACAACCGTAGGCGTGTCCATTTGCGAGGACCTCTGGATCGACGGCGGCCCCGTCAATCAGCTGGCCGATGCGGGCGCCCAGTTCATCTTGAACATCAATGCGTCGCCGTACTACCAAGGCAAATCAATAGTTCGCGAGGAGCTGGTTCGACGGCGCACCGGTGAAGCCAACCTGCCCATTGCCTATGTGAATCTGGTAGGCGGTCAAGACGAACTCGTCTTCGATGGCGGGTCGATCGTGATCGCCGCCGACGGTTCGATCGTCGCCCAATCCAAGTTCTTCGAAGAACAAGTTCAGATCG
>Ga0209831_1003431_pt1 | contig 13098 bp, 10 predicted proteins | sample Maine_Asex4_meta_FD_187451 | JGI IMG/M metagenome (GOLD analysis project Ga0209831, IMG submission 187451) | Marine algal microbial communities from Maine, USA - Maine_Asex4_metaG (SPAdes) (version 2) | ecosystem: Host-associated > Algae > Red algae > Unclassified | place: Maine, USA | collected...
GTGCTGGCGCGCGCCCTGGCTAAGGACCCGGCGCAGCGCTACGCCAGCGGCGCCGCCTTCGCTGCGGCGCTCACCCCGTTCATCGAGCGCTATCGCATCGTCGAGGAACGCCCTCCGGCCGAGCGGCGCTTCATCCGCTCGCTGCAGCGGCTGGACTTCTTCGACGATTTCTCCGACGTGGAGATCGCCCGGCTGCTCGAACTGGTCTCGGTGCGGAGCTTCCAGCCGGGGGATGCGCTCGTGCCCGGCCCCGCAACCGCCCGTACCACGGGCGACGGCGAGGATGCCGAACGCCGCCTGCTGGTGCTCACCGACGGGCTGGCGAAGGTCCATGTCGACGGCGAACTGACCGAACTGGTGGGCGAGGGCAGCTCGATCGGCGAACTCGGCTTCATCAACGGCGTGCCCGACACCTGCCGGGTGCACGCGCTCACCAGCGTGCACGCGCTGGAGCTGTCGGCGGAGTCGCTGAGCGAGCTGCCCCCCAAGGTGCACCTGCACTATTACCGGGTCATCTCCGATCGCCTGGCCGCCCGGCTGACTCGCCGTGAGGCGTTCACCCTCGATTTCACGCTCTGACGCCTGGCGGCGGTTCGGTCCTGCCCGCCGGTCGCGGTTCAGTCGCTGGTCTTGCCCGCCTCGTTGTGGCCACGCTCCATCAACGTGCGCTCCCACGCCAGCGAGGTCCTGACGATCGCGTCGATGTCGTCCAGCTCCGGTGTCCAGTCCAGCGTGCGGTGGATCTTGTCGACGTTGGCCACCAGCGAGGGCGGATCCCCGGGCCGGCGCGGTTCCTCGATGACGGTGATCGGCGTGCCATGGTTGCGATCGACCGCGTCGATGACCTCGCGCACGCTGAAGCCGTGGCCGTAGCCGCAGTTCATCAGCGTGGACTCGCCGCCGGCGCGCAGGTAGTCCAGGGACGACAGGTGCGCGGCGGCCAGGTCGGTGACGTGGATGTAGTCGCGCACGCCCGTGCCGTCGGGGGTGTCGTAGTCGGTGCCGAACACCTTCAGCGCCTCGCGCTTGCCCAGGGCCACCTCGGCGGCCACCTTGATCAGCAGCGTGGCGTTGCGGGTCGACTGGCCGATGCGCCCGTCCGGATCGGATCCCGCGACGTTGAAGTAGCGCAGGATCACATGCTTGAGGCTGGATGCCGCCGACAGGTCGCGCAGCATGACCTCGCTCATCAGCTTCGACATGCCGTAGGCATTGATCGGCGCCGTCGGCAGCTCCTCGTGGCACCCGTCCGGCGCATCGGGCGTGCCGTAGGTGGCGGCGGTGGAGGAGAAGATGAAGTTCTCCACCCCGTTCGCCTCGCAGGCCTCGAGCAGGTTGCGGGTGCTGCAGGTGTTGTTGGCGTAGTACTTGAGCGGGTTGGAGACGCTCTCCGGCACGATGGTGTGGGCTGCGAAGTGCATGACCGTGTCGATGCCGCGCTCGGACAGCAGGCGCGACACCAGCTCGATGTCACCGGTCTTGCCGTTCACCAGCTCGCCGTGCAGCACCGCCTCGGGGTTGCCGGTGGACAGGTCGTCCAGCACGACGATGCGCTCGCCGCGTTCGCCGAGCAGCTTGACGACGTGACTGCCGATGTAGCCGGCGCCGCCGGTGACGAGGATGGGTGTATGGCTCATGGGTCGGACCGTGCAATTGCGGGGCCGACATCGTAACCGCTGGCACGGTCACGATTCACGTGCCGCGGGTACGGTACGTTCAAGCCCCGGCGCTGCGCGCGGCACGTGCATCGATGTCCAGCGCCTTGAGCCGGGAGGCCAGCGTGGTGGGCTTCATGCCGAGCAGGACCGCCGCGCCGTGCTCGCCCGCCACGCGTCCCCGGCAGCGTTGCAGTGCCCGCATCAGGTTGGCGCGCTCGAACGCCCGGAACCGGATCGCGTCGAGCACGTCGGGCTCGCTGCCGACATCGGTACCGGCATCGGTACCGGGCCGTGCGAGCGTGCCCGCCGGCGCCGCGCCGCGCGTCGTGCCGTCGCCGGCCATCGGCAGGTCGAAGTGCAGCTTGCCACCCCCGCACACGATCAGCGCACGCTCGATGACGTTCTGCAGCTCGCGCGCGTTGCCCGGCCAGTCGTGATGCTGCAGCCGTCGCATGTTCGCCCGTGTCAGCACCGGCGGTGTGCGGCTCATGCGCTTGGCCAGCAGATCGAGAAAGCGCGTGGCCAGTATCGGGATGTCGGCACGACGCTCGCGCAACGGTACGCACCGGATCGGGAACACGTTGAGCCGGAAGTAGAGATCTTCGCGAAAGCGTCCGGCAGCGACTTCCCTCTCGAGATTGCGGTTGGTGGCGGCGATCACGCGCACGTCGACGTGGCGGGTGCGTTCGTCGCCCACCCGCTCGAAGCGGTTGTCCTGCAGGACGCGCAGCAGCTTGGCCTGCAGGTCCAGCGGTATCTCGCCGACCTCGTCGAGAAACAGCGTGCCGCCGTCGGCCAGCTCGAACCGGCCGACGCGCTCGCGCAACGCGCCCGAGAACGCGCCCTTCACGTGCCCGAAGAACTCGCTTTCGAACAGCTCGCGCGCCACGGCGGCGCAGTTCACCCGGATCATCGGTCGTCGCGAGCGCACCGATGCGTCATGGATGGCGAGCGCCACCAGCTCCTTGCCGGTACCGGACTCGCCACCGATCAGCACGCTGGTGTCGGTGGCGGCCACCAGCTCGATCTGCCTGAGCAGCCGCACGATCGCCTCCGAAGTGCCGAAGATGTGCTCGTGACGGGTCTGGCTGCGGATCTCCTCCTGCAGGTAGGCGTTCTCCTGCTCGAGCCGTTCGCGCAACCGGGCGTTCTCCTGCCAGGCGGCCTGCAACCGCTGCTCGGAGCGGTGCCGCTCGGTGATGTCGCGGAACGTGACCACCGCACCGATCACCGTCGCGTCCTCGATGATGGGCGTGGAGGTGTACTCGACGCGGATCGCACCACCGTCCTTGCACCAGAACACCTCGTCGTCGATGGTCTGCACCTTGCCGTGCCGGAACGCGGCGTAGATCGGGCAGTCGTGGTTCGCGTACGGGGCGCCGTTCTCGTGGTGGTGGTGGATCATGTCGTGCAGCTGCTGCCCGACCAGCTCGTCGGCGCGGTAGCCGAGCATGCGCTCCGCGGCCGGGTTGACGAAGGTGGCCACCCCGTCGGTGTTGACCCCGTAGATGCCGTCGCCGGCCGCTGCCAGGATCAGGCGGTTCTCGCGTTCCAGCTCGCGAAAGTAGCGCTCCTCGCGGTGCCAGGCGCCCAGGCCGCGGCGGTGGTACAGGTCCGCCTCCTCGTGGATGGAGCGACGCTCCAGCGCGTCCAGGTCGGTGATGGTGAGCAGCACCGGTCGCTCGCCGGTCGTGCCGGGCAGGGCCACGCCCTCGTGCTCGAGACGTCGCGTGCTGCCGTCGGGGCGCAGCAACGACAGCCGGCGCGTGCGGGCGGTACCGCGTGCCAGGACCTCCTCGGTGAACACGTGCAGCGTGCCGGCCGCCTGCGGGTAGAGGGCGAGCGCCTGTCGGCCGGCCAGTGCCCCGTACGGCTTGTCGAACAGCGCGTCGGCCGCGGCGTTGGAGCGCAGGACGTTGCCCGAGAGGGCGTCGACCAGCAGCTTCGCCTGGGCGGTGCGGTCGAACGCGGCGCTGCACAGATCGGAAGCGCCGCGCTCGACCGGCAGCGCGGTGATGCGATCGAGCACGTCGGGCGGGGCGTCGGAGTGGGGCATCGGCAGGAACGAAATGTCGTGTCCCAATGATACGTCATTCCGTGAACGACGAGATATCGTTTTTTATGGAGAGGTGGTAGGCATCCAAGTTATTGATAAACAATGATTTAATAGTGAAACTTTGGTTGGCACGCCGCTTGAGTAGTCACGGACATCGGACCGGCATGCGTCGGTCGTCCCACATAGCGACAGCGGACCACGCCCATGACCCATTCAAGCCTCGGCAACCCCTACGACGGAGACGTCGATCTGCGACACGGCGCCGGCTGCGGCTGCGAGCGGTGCCACGGCAGCGGCGTCTCCGCCCTCGCTCATCCGACGGCCGGGGTGCCGACCGATGCGCAAGGCATGCTGGAGAGGGCCGTGGAGAGCGCGGTGGTCAGATCGGTGTTCGGTCATGACGATCTGTCGCGTCGTCAGTTCGCAAAGCTCGTCGGTGGCGGTTCGCTCGCCGCCCTGGTCGGCTCGGTGTTCCCGATGCAGGAGGCGAAGGCCGCCATCCTCGACACGCTGGGCAAGCCCGAGAAGGCGAAGCTGAATGTCGGCTTCGTGCCGATCACCTGCGCCACGCCGATCATCATGGCCAAGCCGCTCGGCTTCTACGAGAAGTACGGGCTGGATGTGGATGTCATCAAGACCGCCGGCTGGGCGGTGGCGCGCGACAAGTCGCTGAACGGCGAGTACGACGCCGCCCACATGCTCACGCCGATGCCGCTGGCGATCACCATGGGGGCGGGCTCCACCGCCACGCCGTTCCTGATGCCGGCGGTCGAGAACATCAACGGCCAGGCGATCGTGCTGCACGTCGATCATGTCGACAAGCGTGACCCCAAGGACTGGAAGGGCTTCAAGTTCGGCGTGCCGTTCGAGTACTCGATGCACAACTTCCTGCTGCGCTACTACGTGGCCGAAGCCGGGCTCGATCCGGACGTCGACATCCAGATCCGCGTGGTGCCGCCACCGGAGATGGTGGCCAACCTGCGTGCCGGCAACCTGGACGGCTACCTGTCGCCCGACCCGTTCAACCAGCGCGCGGTGTGGGAGAAGGTCGGCTTCATCCACATGCTGACCAAGGACATCTGGGACGGCCACCCGTGCTGCGCCTTCGCCTGCAGCAAGCAGTTCGCCGAGGAGCTGCCCAACACCTACGGCAACCTGCTGAAGGCGCTGATCGATGCCACGCAGTACGCCAGCGCCCAGGAGAACCGCAAGGAGATCAGTGCGGCGATCGCGCCGACCAACTACCTGAACCAGCCGGTGCCGGTCATCGAGCAGGTGCTCACCGGACGCTTCGCCGACGGGCTGGGCAACATCCGCGACGTGCCCGACCGCATCGACTTCGACCCCTTCCCGTGGCACTCGATGGGGGTGTGGATCCTGACGCAGATGAAGCGCTGGGGCTACATCGAAGGCGATGTCGATTACAAGGGCATCGCCGAGCAGGTGTACCTGGCTGCCGACGCGGCCAGGATCATGAAGGATCTGGGCCTGGAGCCGCCGACCAGGACGTACCGGAGCTACGAGATCATGGGCAAGACCTTCGACCCGGATCAGCCGGAGGCCTACGTGAACAGCTTCGAGATCGGTCGGCGCTAGCCGATGCTCGCCTCGCAACGATCGAGGGCGGCCCTGCTGTCGCTCACCCTGCTGGTGGTGCTGCTCGGGCTGTGGCAGGGCACGACACCGCCGGTGGCGAGCTCGGGCGAGATGACCGAGTACGAGATGCTGATGGGCGGGGCCGATCAGGAGGCGCGCGTGCCGCCCCCGTCCGACGTCGCCATCAAGGCCTGGGAGGAGCTGTCCGACCCGTTCTACGACAACGGACCGAACGACAAGGGCATCGGCATCCAGATCGGCTACTCGCTGTACCGCGTGCTGGCAGGCTACTTCCTGGCAGCGCTCATCGCCATACCGCTGGGGTTCCTGATCGGCATGTCGCCGCTCGCCTACCGGGCGCTCGATCCGTTCATCCAGCTGCTGCGACCGATATCGCCGCTGGCCTGGATGCCGCTGGCGCTGTTCATCATCGAGGACAGCGAGGCGTCGGCGATCTTCGTGATCTTCATCTGCTCGATCTGGCCGATGCTGATCAACACCGCGTTCGGGGTGGCCGGCGTCAGGCGCGACTGGGTCAACGTGGCGCGCACCCACGAGCTCGGCGCGCTGCGCACCGCCTTCCAGGTGGTGCTGCCCGCCGCCGCACCGACCATCCTGACCGGCATGCGCATCTCGATCGGCATCGCCTGGCTGGTCATCGTCGCCGCCGAGATGCTGGTCGGCGGCACCGGCATCGGCTACTACGTCTGGAACGAGTGGAACAACCTGGACCTGACCAGCGTGATCTTCTCGATCCTGATGATCGGCGTGGTCGGCATGTTGCTCGACGCGGTCTTCGCCGGCGTGCAGCGCGCCGTGCAGTACCAGGAGTGACGACGATGAGCGGACGACCCATGTTGCAGATCGACCGGTTGGTCAAGCGCTACCCGTCACCCGACGGCGACGCCCTGCTCACGGTGTTCGAGAACATCAGCTTCGGCATCGAGCGCGGCGAGTTCATCTGCATCATCGGCCACTCCGGATGCGGCAAGTCGACGATCATGAACGTGCTCGCGGGCCTGGACGAGGCGAGTGCCGGCGTGGTCACGATGGACGGGCGCGAGGTCGCCGGCCCCAGCCTCGAGCGTGGCGTGGTGTTCCAGAACTATTCGCTGCTGCCGTGGCTCAGCGCGTTGAAGAACGTCGAGTTCGGCGTGCGTGCCCGCTACCCGGACTGGAGCAAGGCGCAGGTGAGCGGGCATGCGATCGAGTTCCTGCGCAAGGTGGGCCTGAAGGACGGCGCCGAACACCGCAAGCCCTCGCAGCTGTCCGGCGGCATGCGCCAGCGCGTCTCGATCGCACGCGCGTTCGCCATCGAGCCCAGGCTGCTGCTGCTCGACGAGCCGTTCGGTGCACTGGACGCGCTGACGCGCGGCACCATCCAGGACGAGCTGATCCGGGTGTGGTCGGCCTCCGAGCAGACCGTGTTCATGATCACCCACGACGTCGACGAGGCGATCCTGCTGGCCGACCGCATCCTGCTGATGAGCAACGGCCCCGATGCCAAGGTGGCCGAGAGCGTGGTGGTGGACATCGCGCGACCGAGAAGGCGTGCCGACATCGTGCACGAGCCCGGCTACTACCGGATCAGGAACCACCTGGTCGACTTCCTGACCCACGCCGGGGACGCCGACCAGATCGCCGCGCGGCTGGCGGACGCGGCCTCGTTGCCGGTCACGGTGCGTCCCGGGTTGATGCCTGCGCAGGCGCCGGTCGCGAACCCGGGATCGATGGCACCCGTATCGGCGACACCGGCGTCGTCAGCGGCGTCGTCAGCGGCGCCATCGACATCGACATCGTCGCGGAACGCCGCGGGCTCGTCCGACGCGCCCGTGCTGCTCAACTGATCCGTCCGATCGATCTTCACCACCCTTGCATTCGACAGGAGATGCCCCGTGACCCGTAGCGAACTCACCGATCTGATCATGGAGCGAAAGCGCGCCAATGGTCTCACCTGGGCCGGCATCGCCGAGAGCATCGGCATGTCCGAGGTGTTCACCACCTCGGCCTGCCTGGGCATGAACTCGCTACCGCGCGACAAGGCGGAGCAGCTGGTGGAGAACATGCAGCTGCCGAGCGATGCGGTCGAGACGTTGGCCTCGTACCCGACCAAGGTGTTCTCGCAGACGGTACCGACCGATCCGTGCGTGTACCGCTTCTACGAGATCATGGGCGTGTACGGCGATACGATCAAGGAGCTGATCCAGGAGAAGGGGGGTCGCGACGGCATCATGAGCGCGATCGATTTCGACATGAGCGTGGAGAGGCTGCCGAACCCCAAGGGCGACCGGATCGAGGTCCGCATGAGCGGCAAGTTCCTGCCCTACAACGCCTGGTAGCGCATGCCCGGTGAATGTCGTCACCCGGCCGCCGTTGCCCCCCTTCGATGCCAACTCGGCTGCACGCAAGGTGCGCATGGCCGAGGACGCCTGGAACTCGCGCGACCCGGAGCGGGTGGCGAGCGTGTACACCGAGCACACGCGCTGGCGCAACCGCACCGAGTTCCCGGTGGGTCGTAGTGCGGTGCGCGCGTTTCTGGAACGCAAGTGGGCGCGCGAGCTGGACTACCGGTTGATCAAGGAACTGTGGGCATTCACCGGCGACCGGCTGGCGGTGCGTTTCGTCTACGAGTGGCGCGACGACGGTGGCCGGTGGTACCGCTCCCACGGCAACGAGAACTGGCAGTTCGACGCGCACGGATTGATGGCGTGCCGGCATGCCAGCATCAACGATCGGCCGATCGAGACATCGGAGCGACTGTTTCGCTGGCCGGTCGGTGCGCGGCCGGCGGATCATCCGGGGTTGAGCGAGCTGAGACTGTAGGCGTCACCGCGATACCGGCTCCTCGCGCAGCGGTGCGGCACGCTCGAACGCGCGGGCGATGCCGAGCGTCGTCGCATCGCTGCCGGGCACGAGCCCGACGAAGGTCGCACCGTGCGGCTGCCCGGTGGCGTCCAGCCCGGCCGGCACCGTGACCGCCGGCACGCCCGCCACGGCGTAGATCAGGCTGAAGGTGTTGTCGAGCGACAGCAGGGCATCGACCGGCTGGCCACCCGCCAGCGTGGCGCTGGCGATGGCGGCGAGTGCCGCGCCGCGCAGGCGGGCGGCCAGCACGTCGCGTGCGCCCGCTTCGAGGGCGTTGTCGCGCGAGCGGATCAGCAAGTCCTGCCCGAACGGTGCGAGCGTGTCGGGATCGATTTCGTTGAACGCGATCACCTCGGCCAGCGAGGCGACCGGTGCGCCGGCGGCGTCGAGGTAGCCCGCCAGGTCACCGGCGAAGCTGCCGGCCAGCAGGTCCGGCTGGCCATCGGCGACGATCTTCATCCGCTCGATCGAGAGGGCGACCGGCTGCACCGTCGCGCCGGCTCGCGTCAGGCTCTCGACCACGCGTTCCAGCACCGCACGGGCGGGATCGTCCTCGCCCGGCAGCGTGATCGACGGCACACCGATCGCCAGGCCATTCAACGTGGTGCCCTCCAGCCCCAGGGTGAAATCGGTGCCGTGCAGGTGGCCGGCGAGGGCCACGTTTGCATCGGTGTCGTCGCGGGCGCTCATCACCGTCAGCAGGGCGGCCAGATCCGTGACGTGGCGGGCGATCGGGCCGGCGGTGTCGAGCGGGGAGCTGATCGGCACGATCAGGTCGGCACTGACCAGGCCCGGTGTCGGGCGCATGCCGGCCACGCCGTTCGCGGCCGCCGGTGCGATGATCGACCCGGTGGTCTCGGTGCCGAGCGTGGCGGCGGCGAACCGGGCGGCCGAGGCGACCGCCGATCCGGTGCTGGATCCGAGCACGGCCAGCCCGGACCTGAACGGGTGGGTCACCTGACCGCCAAGCGCGCTGTAGCCGCTCGGCGCATCGCTCGACATGAAGTAGGCCCACTCGCTCAGGTTCGTCTTGCCGAGCACCAGGGCACCGGCCTCGCGCAGACGATCGCTGACGAAGGCACCGCGTGATGGCACGTGATCGGCGAGCACCGCGGCGCCGGCGGTGTTGTGCAACCGGTCACCGGTGGCGATGTTGTCCTTGAATAGCAGGGGCAGTCCGTGCAGGCGACCCTCGTTCCGCCCGGCGGCGTGCAGCGCATCGAGCCGGTCGGCCTCGAGCAGCGCGTCCGGGTTCAGCTCGATGACGCTGGCCAGCGCGCCGTCGTGTCGCCGGATGCGGGCGATGTAGAACAGCACCAGCTCGCGACTGGTGAGCTCGTCGGCGGCGAGTGCCGCGCGCAGGCCGGCCAGGTCGTTGTCGCGGGTCAGTGCGTCGAGTTCGGCCTGCCGGGCAGGCGTCAGCGCACCGATCACCGCCTCGAACGGGGAGAAATCGAGCGTGCGCACGAATGCGCCTCGATCGGTTGCGGTGGCACCGACCGGATCGGTCGGCGACCGGTCGCCATCGTCCGACGACAATCCGCACGCGCCCGGGAAAGGAAGGGCGACGCAGAACAGCGCGACGACGGGAAGCCTTGCTCCGGACATGGGGAAGCGCTCGACGGGAGGGGAGTGAGAAGGGGGCGTGCAGCGGATGCCGATCGGCGCTCATGGATCGCCGCTGCCCGGGCGGATGGCGTCACACTGCGCCATCTTCATCGAAATGCCCTGTCATGAAAGCCGTCGCACTGACACACTACCTGCCCATCGACGACCCGCAGGCGTTCAAAGACGTCGATCTGCCGAAGCCGTCCCCCACCGGCCGCGACCTGCTGGTCGAGGTCCGCGCCATCGCCGTCAACCCGGTCGACACCAAGGTGCGCGCCCCGAAGGAAGGCGTCGAGGATCCGCCCCGCGTGCTCGGCTACGACGCGAGCGGCGTCGTGGCCGGGGTGGGCGCCGATGTCACGCTGTTCAAGGTCGGCGATCCGGTCTACTACGCCGGCGACATCACCCGACCGGGCAGCAACGCCGAGTTCCAGCTGGTCGACGAGCGCATCGTCGGCCGCAAGCCCGTGTCGCTGTCGTTCGCCGAGTCGGCGGCCTTGCCGCTGACCACCATCACCGCCTGGGAAAGTCTGTTCGACCGGCTCGGCATCGATCCGCACGGTGCCGACCGGGGCGAATCGATCCTGATCATCGGCGGGGCGGGCGGGGTCGGCTCGATCGGCATCCAGCTGGCCAGGCGTGCCGGTCTGACCGTCATCGCCACCGCTTCGCGTGACACCACGCGCGTCTGGGTCACCGGACTCGGTGCCGATCACGTCGTCAATCATCGCGAGCCGCTGGTGGAACAGGTGCGCGCGCTCGGTGTCGAGCACGTCGATCACGTCGCCATCTTCAACGACATGGCCCACTGGGACGAGGCGGTCGAGCTGATCCGGCCGCAGGGCGGCATCGTCACCATCGACCAGACCGACCGGCCGATGGCGATGGCGGCGATGAAGATCAAGGCTGCCAGCCTGCACTGGGAGTTCATGTTCACCCGCTCGATGCACGGCACGCCGGACATGATCGAGCAGCACCGGCTGCTGAACGCGGTGGCGCTGGCGATCGATGCGGGCGAGCTGCGCACCACCGTCTCGGAGGTGCTGACACCGATCGACGCTGTCAACCTGATCGAGGCGCACCGACGCATCGAGACGGGCACGGCGCACGGCAAGATCGTGCTCGAGGGGTTCTGAGCGAGGGCGCCGATCGGCCGTGTCAGCCCTTCTTCAGTCGATCGATCAACCCGCGCACCGACACCGCCTCGATGCCGTCACCGAGTGGGTAGTCATCGACACCGGCGTGCACGACCAGCGTGCGTGCCGGTTGCAGATCCGCTCGTGCGGCGTGGAATCCCTTCGACAGGCTGACCGCCAACGCTCGCTTGATCTCGATCGCCCAAGGGGCCCGGTCGCCGGGTAGTTCCAGCACCAGATCCATCTCGTTGCCGGTGGCCGTGCGGTAGAAGCTGGCACGGGTGCGCGCCGGGGCCGCTGCCAGCACGTTCTCGATCACCCAGCCTTCCCAGCTGGCACCGACGACCGGATGCCCGGCCAACTCGTCGAGCCGCTCGATGCCCAGCAGGGCATGCACCAGTCCGCTGTCGCGCACGAACGTCTTGGGCGACTTGACCAGTCGCTTCTTCGTGTCGGTGGCGAACGGCGGCAACCGCCGGATCAGCAGCAGATCGACCAGCAGATCGATGTAGCTCGATACGGTCGGCACGCTCAGCCCCAGACCTCGCGCCAGCACGGAGGCGTTCAGCAGTTGTCCTTGCGAATGCGCCAGCATGGTCCAGAGGCGCTCCAGCGTCGTTGCCGGAATGCGTGGGCCGAACTGCGGGACGTCGCGTTCCAGATAGGTGCGGATGAAGTTCTGCCGCCAAGCCAGGCTGTCCTCGCCGTCGGCTGCCAGGAAGCTGTCGGGAAAGCCGCCGCGCACCCAGAGATCGACTCTCGCACCGGGCTCGTCACCGTCGATCTCGCCGAGGGTCAGCGGTCCGAGATCGACCTGCTCGATACGTCCCGCCAGGCTCTCGCCGGACTGACGCAGCAGGTCCAGGGAAGCCGAGCCGAGCAACAGGAATCGTCCCGTGCGTCGGCCGTTGCGGCGACCACAGTCGATCAGTCCGCGCAGCTCGGCGAACAGTCCGGGTATCCGGTGGATCTCGTCGAGCACGACCAACCGGTCCTCGTAGGCTTCGAGGAACAAACCGGGATCGGCCAGTTTCGATCGATCGGCCTGGCGCTCCAGGTCGAGGTAGAGCGCATCCCGGTCGCGGGCGAGCTGCAAGGCCAAGGTCGTCTTGCCGACCTGCCGCGGGCCGAGCAGGGCCACGGCCGCCTGTCGCCCCAGTGCACGATCGAGGGTCGATACCAGATCTCTGTCAATCATCCGTGCAATCTTAAAGGTGTGCTTTAAATTTGCAACAAGCAGCAGGTGCAACGTTCCATGGCAGAACGTTCGGCCTATCCTTCCCACCCGCCCCGCACCCCGTGCCACCCCGATGAAGAGCACCGCCGCCGCCCCGTCCCCCGAACTGCTGCGCCTGATCAGCGAGGCGATCGGTGCGCGCAGCGATCAGGTGCGCGCCACCATCGCGATGCTGGACGGCGGCGACACGGTGCCGTTCATCGCCCGCTACCGCAAGGAGGCCACCGGTGGCCTGGACGACGGGCAGCTGCGGTTGCTGGAGGAGCGGCTGGGCTACCTGCGCGAGCTGGGCGAGCGCCGCCAAGCGATCCTCGACAGCATCGAGGAGCAGGGCAAGCTCGATCCCGCCCTGCGCGCCGCCATCGAGGCGACCATCACCAAGTCCGCACTCGAGGATCTGTACCTGCCGTACAGGAAGAAGCGCCGCACTCGCGGCCAGATCGCCATCGAGGCCGGCCTGCAGCCGCTGGCGGACACGCTGTGGAACGACCCCTCGCAGGAGCCGGAGAGCGTGGCCGCCGGCTTCGTCGGCAGCGAGCGCGAGGTGGCCGACACCAAGGCGGCGCTCGACGGTGCCCGTTCGATCCTGGTGGAGCGCTTCGCCGAGGATGCGAAGCTGATCGATCGGCTGCGCACGAAACTGGTCGATCAGGGCCACCTGTGCGCCGAACTGCTCGACGACAAGCTGGAGGATGCGCAGAAGTTCCGCGACTACTTCGATCATCAGGAGCCGCTCGGCAAGGCGCCCGGCTATCGCGCGCTGGCGATGTTCCGCGGTCGCCGCGAAGGCGTGCTGCGCCTGGCCCTGAAAGTGCAGAACGCGGCCGGCGAGTACGACACCGAGGCCTGCGAGACGCTGGTGGCCGGGCACCTGGGCTTCGTGGACGAGGCGCGCCCGGCCGACGCCTGGCGTCGCCAGGTGGTGCGCCACGTGTGGCGGGT
>Ga0209831_1003432_pt1 | contig 13096 bp, 10 predicted proteins | sample Maine_Asex4_meta_FD_187451 | JGI IMG/M metagenome (GOLD analysis project Ga0209831, IMG submission 187451) | Marine algal microbial communities from Maine, USA - Maine_Asex4_metaG (SPAdes) (version 2) | ecosystem: Host-associated > Algae > Red algae > Unclassified | place: Maine, USA | collected...
TAAAATTTAGCAAAAACTTTTTTGAGCTTATTTGAAAATAGATTGTATACCGATGTTAGGTATTGGGGCATAGACTGTTTCCAATGTAGCAACAATTCCCAAAGATTATTAGGAAGTCTAAATTGTACATATTACGATAGTTCCTTACACCTTTCCTGTAAGACTTTCTTCTTTTATAAAATGAATCAAGAAAGGTACAAGCAAATTGAAAGGTACTCTTTAAGTAGGTTAAGACGGTGGAAATAGTAGAATAGGAAATAAGCGTACTTATGATTAGCACTGCTACAATCCTTTAAAAAAAATGATTATTTTTTTAAGATATAAATTCTATAATTATACAGGGAACAGTTTAAAAGAGGAGGCGAATTAATTGTTTACAATGTTTATTTGTTTATTAGATTCAATAATAAACAGCTAAAGAATAGCAACATGTTAAACAGTCTCGAAGATTGCCGTTTTATCCTGTTGAGCGTATACAAGTAGATTGTAGAATTTTTAATACGAATGGGAAAGATAAACTTTAAGTAGTTTAGAAAGCGGCTATTTTTTTCCATAAAAAAACATGGATTACTTTCTATTTTAACTAAACAGTCTATTTTAAGATGGATTTACTAACAAAAAATATAGTATACTAAAAAGGGGGAATTTTAAAGTATTAAAGATTATAAAAATTTAGCCTTGAAGTTTGAGTAAGGGGTACTAATGCTAAACAAAATTAATGAATTTTCCATAATAAAGTAAAAAAAAAGTTATTTAGAGCAACAATTTGCGGTTCAAACTATGTTTATTAAAAATTCATCATCTATTTTGTTTTGTTCATCCAGTCTTTACAAATATTTATTTATTCAATAAAATAAATAAATATAATTTAAAATATTAGAAACTAGAATTTAAAGCAGGATTAATGGATGAATTCTTCAACTATTTTAGTGTTTCCTAATTCTTTTCCTCCTTCAATTAGAGGTAGGTTATTTGTTATAAATTGCTTTTTGTAACTGTCTCCAAGTGATCAATTGAATACCTTCTTCTTTTAATATTTTTTCGCAAGCTTTGCTTGTAAAAAAGTTAAAATCTTCTTGCCGCCATTTAGCCCCCCACAATGGATGATCAATTGTTAAAGCCTGCATCTCTGCATTGTCAAAAGCGGTATGAATTAATAGAATTTGAATACCAGAAGATAAATTCTTTAAGGTATGTTGATAAAAGTCAGCTAAACCAGTTTCAAAATCAGCAGGATTAGCAGTCAATACTTTTTCAATAATAATATCTTCTGCACGTATCAAATCTTTAAATTTTTGAGGAACCGCTTGTAGAAAGAAACGCCCCACCATTACAGGAATCTTATATGCTCGCCCTACTTTTAGATATACTTCAAAGACTTCCGCAGAATTAAAGATTAAACAACCCATGTGGGCATCTAAGTGTGTTGGACGAATCCCCATTTTATAAGCTTTTTCTATTTGCGCCCGTAGTTCTATTTCTACCTCCTCTACCTTTGCATACTTTCCAAAGTCCATGCAATTATCATAAAAAAAGCCTAAACTATCCACTAAGCTACTAACCTGACCCAAAGGCGCAACTGGACTCCATTTCATGTGTTTCCACTCACTAGTCAAGGTTAGATGTAAACCTAAATCTGCGGATGGGTTCGCTTTCGCATAGTCTGCTATTTCACTTACCCAAGGGCAAGGCATCATGATACTGGCAGAATTGACCATGCCTATTTTCATAGCTAAAATACTAGCAATATTCTCAGAATGCGCTACCCCTAAATCATCTGCATGTATAATAAGTAACTTAGCACCTGGTCCATATCCTAGTTTTGCTGCCAAAGACTGTTGGGCAATAGTAGAAAAACTAAAGCTAAGTAGGCATAAAAAGAGAAGGAGATATATTTTTACAACTTGCATTGCTTGTTTTGTTGAAAAGGTGAGAAAATTGAATCGACCTTACACAAACTTACAAAATAAGCGTAAGCTTAGATAATCTTTACTCGAATTTTTCTTTTCTTCAATCGTTCATTATCAAACAATTGAACTAAAGTCGCTGCTTTAGAAACAGGTACCGCTACAAAAGCGCAGTCTTGTTTGAGTTCAATCAAGCCTAATTCGTCTTTGTTCAAATTACCTTGTCTAAAGAATAAACCTGCAATGTCTCCTTTAGATATTTTATCTTTTCTTCCACCCGAAATAAATAAGGTTGCCCAGTTAGACGGTGTTGGCACTTTCGCTACTTGCAATTCTTCTATTTCTGTTGCCTCTACAAAATCGGGTAATGGCTCTTTGTCCCATTGTAAGATATAAGCGGTTCCTTCTTTGTGCATTCTGGCAGTTCTACCATTTCTGTGGGTAAATTCTTGACTTCTATTGGGTAAGTGATAGTGAAGGATAAATTTAATTTCCGGAATGTCCAATCCTCTTGCGGCTAGATCAGTGGCAATAATAATTTGATGTGTTCCATTTCTAAATTTAATCAAAGCTCTTTCTCTTTCTTGTTGCTCTAAGCCGCCATAAAAACAACCATGAGAAATATCGTGTTCTGTTAAGTAAGTACTAACTCGCTGAATGGAATCTTTGAAATTACAAAAGATAATTCCTGGTTGATTGCCTATATGACAAAGTGCAGATACCAAAATCTCTAGTTTATCTTTGGAAGGAGATATAATTCTTTTGAGTTGTAAAGTAGTAATCCCTTCCTCCAAATAATCAATACACTGAGGATTTAATAAGCCTACAAATTCAGGAATGGTTACGCCTTGCGTAGCGGAGGTTAGTATTTTCTTTTTAATATTAGGTAAAGCTTCCACAATTTCTCTCATCTCTTTTTCAAATCCAATTTCTAAAGATTTATCAAATTCATCTAAGACTAAGGTCTTGAGATCTTGTGTGGAAAAAGTGTTTCTTCTTAAATGGTCGGCAATTCTTCCCGGCGTGCCTATTAGTATAGCGGGAGGATGTTGCAAAGCTATTTTATCTTTAGAAAAAGAAGTACCTCCATAGGCTGCATTTATCTTATAGCCCGTTCCCATTTCTCTGGTCACTTGCTCCAATTGGATGGCTAATTCCCTTGATGGTGCTAAGACTAAAACTTGTACTCCTTTGCAATCTGTATCTAACTCTTCTATTATCGGTAGTAAAAAAGCTAGGGTTTTCCCTGTGCCTGTAGGGGATAGTACAATAATTTCTGGGCAGGAATGAATAGCCAATTGTGCTTCTTCCTGCATGGGATTGAGCTGTTCAATCCCTAGTTTTGTTAAAATTCTCTGCTGATTTTTAATAGAATTGGGCATAGAATGGTTAGTTTTTAAATTCAAGTGTATGGATAACTAAACAATAGCTTTAAAATTCGTTGCGCTATACTTACAATTTTACAGAAATCTGTACACGTCTAACCGTACACGTTCCACTTGCCACGCCCCCGCTTGTCATTCTGAAAGAATCTGTACACGTCTAACTGTACACGTTCCATTTGCCACACCCCGCTTGTCATTCTGGAAGAATCTGTACACGTCTAAATAGCATACTCGTGGGACGTGTACAGATTCTTCCAGAAGACAAGTGGGGCGTGGCAAATGGAACGTGTACAGTTAGACGTGTACAGATTCTTCCAGAATGACAAGCGGGGGCGTGACAAGTGGGGCGTGACAAGTGGGGCGTGGCAAGTAGAACGTGTACGGTTAGACGTGTACAGATTTCTGCGAAATTGCCAAAGCGAGTTCACACTCAATTGAAATTGATTTGCTCTTAAAAATCAGCGCTCCACTCTCTTCGTTCTTTCTTTTAAAAGGGCAATTATTTCTTCTTTAGATTGGTAAGTATTACCGATATTCACAAAATGTTTTGCCAGTATATCGTAGCGTTTAAGCATTAGCCATAACCAAATAACGAAATAATCAATTCCTTCAAAAACAATTGCTTTATTGGCAATGTATTTATCTAGGTTTTTTTCAAAATCTTGCGGCATATCTGTCCAGTGCATGTGGGGCTTTAGGTGATGACCGATGTGGTAGCCATCATTAAAACAACGTTGATTATACACATTATTGATACAAGTAATACTATTTCGATAATTATTTTCTGGCGTACTCGCATCAATAAAAGCGTGTTGTGCCCAGTTGCCAGACATCATGGCGAAGCGAACAATAATAGTCGGTAGTATAAAAACAAGCAAAGTTGCTTTCCAGTTAATTAAAGATAAAACGATCCATAAACCAATAAAGGTTATTTCACCAATTATCGCTTGCTTCATGAATTTTTTCTTTTCCTTTTGTCTATGGTACTTAATTAGTTGCAGTACGCCTAGAAAAAGAAAGTGTAGAAAATACTTCATATAATCTATCACACTATCTCGCTGGTATTTCATGGTAGAACTCAAATCTGGCTCTAAATTATTCTCTGCATGGTGCATCCCTATATGGTGACTAAAATAGGTATCTGGGGATTGTCCCATAAATGGACATAAGCCCCAAGGAATAAAACGATTGCCTAATTTATATTCTCTTTTAAAAAAAGGTCGATGGCTCGTATTGTGCAACATCAAGGTAAATGGCCCTGTGTACCACAATAAACCTGCACTATACGCACCCGCTAATGCCCACCATTGCCAAGTTGTATTGTCTATTGTGAAAGCAATGATGGCAGCTGGCACAAAAAGAATAAATAATTTTAGCATTAAATACATAAAAGGTAAGTCTCGCTCATCCTTTAAGTATTTTAAAAAGAAGCGATCTAGGGAGCTAAAATCTTGCTTGATATAAATAGGGTCTGTGATGATACTAAGTGAACGCATATCGCTTTTTTTGAGAAGTCAGAAGTCAGACCGAAAAATAAATTTTTCTGTCAGAAGTCAGATTTTGGACGTGTTCTTAGACGTAATTTAGCTAGATCTAAATAAAACATGTTCTACAATATAAATCTAAATGCATCTAGGAATACGTTATAAATCTGACTTCTGACAGAAAAATTTATTTTTCGATCTGACTTCTGACATCTTTTCTTAATGTTTAAAATGCCGAGTGCCAGTCATGACCATAGACATACCATTGGCATCACAATAATCAATACTTTGTTGATCCTTAATTGATCCTCCTGGTTGAATAACCGAGTTAATACCTTCTTTATCAGCAATTTCTACACAGTCGGGAAAAGGAAAGAAGGCATCGGAAGCCATCACTGCGCCCTTTAAATCAAAGCCAAAAGCTTTTGCTTTTGTGATTGCTTGTTTAAGCGCATCTACCCGAGATGGCTGTCCGCAGCCCATGCCGATCAGTTGTTTGTTTTTAACGAGTGCAATACCGTTTGATTTTAGGTGTTTTACACTGATACTGGCAAATAATAAATCTTCTATTTCTGTTTGGGTTGGTGTTTTTTTAGTAACTGTTTTTAGCGAAGCAGCATCCTCTGTTTTCAAATCTGCATCTTGCTCTACTACTCCATTTAATAAACTTCTAAAGCTTCTTTTTTGCACATAGAAGTCTTTAATTTTCAGCAAGATACGTTTTTTCTTTTTGGATAATAAATCAAAGGCATCTGAATCAAAATCTGGTGCAATTACCACCTCGTAAAATAGTTTATTAATCTCTTCTGCTGTTTTTAAATCTAAGGGTTTATTACAGATAAAAATCCCTCCAAAAGCAGATACATTATCACAAGCTAAAGCTGCTGTCCATGCATCATATAAGGTAGACCGAGTAGCGAGTCCACAAGTATTGGTATGTTTTAGAATAGAAAAAGTAGGGTCTGCATCTTTGAATTCTCGCATAATTTGTACCGCTGCATCTATATCCACTAGATTATTATAAGAAATAGGTTTACCACCTAATCGAACAAAAATCTCTTCAAAATCGCCAAAGAACACGCCATTTTGGTGTGGGTTTTCTCCATACCGTAAAATATCAGAACGATGAATACTGTATTTAAAAGATAAATCAGCAGTGCCATCGTTAAAGTAATTAAAGATAGCGACATCATAATTAGAAGACACTTTAAATGCTCGTCGGGCTAGTTCTTTTCTGTCCGACACATCCGTAAAACCTTGCTTATTTTTTAATAAATCAAGTATATCATTGTACTCTTCTTTGGAAGGAACGACAACTACATCTTTAAAATTCTTCGCCGCTGCCCGTATCAAAGAGATACCGCCAATATCTATTTTTTCTATAATCGCTGTTTCGTCCTTTGTATTGGCTACCGTTTCTTCAAAAGGATATAAGTCAACAATTACTAAATCAATTTCTGGAATATCATATTCTTTTAATTGCTTCAAATGTGCTTCTTCTCGACGCGCCAATAAGCCACCAAATACTTTAGGGTGTAAGGTTTTTACTCGCCCATCTAGAATAGAGGGATAAGAGGTAATGCTTTCCACAGAAGTTACTTTCGTACCCAATCGTTCTATGTACTTTTGCGTGCCACCTGTAGAGTAAATTTTCACACCATTTTTTTCCAATTCCCGAACAATAGGTTCTAATCCTTCTTTGGAATAAACAGAAATGAGTGCAGTGTTGATCTTTTTTACCGACATTTTAAATAAAACTAAATATAGCTACTTGGGGGTTTTTTCTTGAAAATTAAAAATTTTCAAGAAAAAAACGCTCTTGAGTAGTTACAACTGAATGATGAATGATGGAGCTGAGACTTTTTTACTGAATGTTGACTTGTTAAAAATCAGTCTATTTTCAGAAGAAGATGCAAAAGTAAACAGAAAGGAAGGTTTTACAAAATTAGGGCTTAGATAGTAGTTGAAGATTTATAATCTAGGTGTCAAATTATTGATTACTGATTAGGCATATTAAGAGAAATGTTTTAACCCTTTTTTCATCTATAATAGCGGGTAAAAGTATATTTGGCAGAAAGCTTTTTTAGAGGGAGTGAATTTGATTTGTTTTTTTGCAAAAAAAACAAATCAAATTCACTCCCTCTAAAAAATCTATCCTATCTACTTATACAAAGAACTACCATTCAAATATTCATAAACTGGTTCCGACACCAAATATTTAATAGAACGACCTTCTTTAATACATTTTCGGATATAACTAGCAGATATTTCCATTAAAGGCGCATTGAAAAAAGATACTTTTGGATGTTTTCGCCATTCTCCTGAATCGGAGCCAGGACGTTCGTAGACGTTGATATGATAATGTGCTAATATATGTTCATAATTTTTCCATTTATGGAAATTGACAATATTATCGCTACCCATAATTAAGGTAAACTCTTTATCAGGATATTGTTCTTTTAGATAAGCTAAAGTATCTATGGTATAGGAAGGTTGTGGTAAGCCAAATTCAATTTTAGACGCTCTAAGATTTGGATTGTCCGCTATGGCTAATCGGACCAAGTGCAAGCGATCATAGTCATTTGCTAAAGTTGCTTTCTTTTTAAATGGGTTTTGGGGAGATACGACTAACCATACTTGGTTCAAATCTGTTTGTGTAACCATGTAGTTGGCAATTATCAAATGACCTACATGGATAGGATTAAAGGACCCAAAAAATAAACCTATCTTCATTTTGTGAAATTATTGGACAAGTTTATCTAAAGCATAAAAGTAGCTAATGCTTTTAAACTTCAAAATCAATCTCAATTGAGTGTGTAACAAAACGAAATGTCAACCAAATGGATAAACTTGTCAATTATTGCGTTGCAATTCAGCTTCCTAATCTTTAGGATTTTTCTTAGCTTTTGCAGCTTTGAGGTCCTCTTCATGTACCACATCTTCCGGTTCCTCATCATTTTCTAGTGTGAGCAAAAAATCATTAATCCCTTCCCCTTGTATTAAATACAATTTAGACAAGTTTAATAATTCTAACATCGCTAAAAAAGTTACGATAGCGTGCATCCGATTTTCACAATGACTAAAAATGTTGGCAAAAGCTGTTTTAGTTGTTTTTGTAATTCTGGAGAGAATATAAACTTGCTGTCCTTGAATAGTATAATTATAATTGACAACGGTGTGGACTTGCGTTTTGCGACTGGCATCTTCAAAACGTTCCATGATCTTTTCAAAAGTAGACATTATTTTGAAAAGGGATAAAGATTCTAATTCTAAATCAACTAAGGCTTTATTCGCAATTACTTTTATATCTTTAGCCGTATTCCCTCTAATTACTTGTTGCGAACGTTGTTCTTCTTTTTGGCGCATTTCTTCCAACACGCTTTTATAGCGTTTGTATTCTAAAAGCCGTTGCACCAATTCGTCTCTAGGATCGATTTCATTACCTTCCTCATCAACTGGTTTGCGAGGAATTAACATTTTGGCTTTAATACGCATCAAAGTTGCAGCTACCAATATAAATTCACTGGCCAAATCAATATTCAAGGCTTTCATTTGCCGTATGTAGGCTAGAAAATCATCGGTGATTGTAGCAATTGGAATATTGAAAATGTCTAATTCATCTCTTTCAATAAAAAAGAGTAGTAAATCAAATGGCCCTTCAAATAAGGCTAATTTAATATTATACGTCGCTTTGGTAGCTGTCATAGTTTTTTTTCTGTCTCAATTTCGAGTAAACTCAATTTTTAATTTTGAATGGGCTTATCGTAAACCGAAGAAATACTCCTTTTACGATAAGTCGATTCAAAATTTATCATTCAAAATTCAAAATTGAGTTCAATCGTCTAACTCGTCAATAATTGCTTCACGATGGTAGAAATAGTTTTGCCATCTGCTTTACCTGCTAATTGGCCAGAAGCCATGCCCATCACTTTCCCCATATCTTTCATAGAGGAAGCACCTGTTTTAGCAATCACTTCTTTAATAAAAGCAGTTAAGGCTTCTGTATCCATTTGCTTTGGTAGATACTTTTCAATCACAGCTATTTCTTCTACTTCTATTTTTGCGAGGTCTGCTCGACCTTGTTCTTCATATATAGACAAAGAATCTTTTCTTTGCTTGACCAATTTCTGTAATAATTTAATTTCGGAAGCTTCATCTAATTCTTTGCCACTGCCATCTGTCTTAACCAATAATAATTGTGCCTTGATAGCTCGAATGGCTCTTTTTGCAGCAGCATCTTTCGCTTTCATTGCCGCTTTTAAATCAGTATTAATTTTTTCTTGTAAGGTCATTTTTATTAATTTGAAGAGTAGCATTTTTAGCCGCTTCCAAAAGTGCTACAAATTTAAAAAGAAATCAGGGTAAAAGCAGAGAAATGGAGGGATAGTTATCCACAAAAAGAAGTCAGAAGTCAGACCGTCAATTTCATTGACTGTCAGAAGTCAGATTTATGACGTGTTCTTAGATGTTTTTTTTGAAACACAAAAGGAACAAAAGAAACAAAAGGGTTTTCACAAAAGGTTGCTGTATGTTTTACGTTTTACAGGTGTGCTTTTAAAAAAAAACTTTTATGAAAGCCCTTTTGTTTCTTTTGTTCCTTTTGTGTTTCAAAAAAAACATCTAAGAACACGTCATAAATCTGACTTCTTTTTCTGAACTTAAACTTTAAAACCCTACTCCTGATTTTTATATTTTTCCGTTAGATTAGTCAGCGCTACAAAATCTTCTAAACTTAATTGTTCTGGACGTTCCTCTAAAATAGGTAAGTTTAGAAATTCTGGGTCTTCGGAAAACGATTTCATCGTATTTCTTAACATCTTTCTTCTTTGCCCAAAAGACTGCTTTACTACTTGCCTTAAAAGTTTGTAGTCACAGCCTAATGGTTCTGTTTTTCGGACGAGTCGAATTACAGCAGATTCAACCTTGGGTGGTGGATTAAAGTTCCCACTACCCACATTAAATAAGACTTTGCCGTCGTAATAGGCTTTCACCAATACGCTCGTAACCCCATAAATTTTATTACCCGCAGGCGCAACGATTCGGTCTGCTACTTCTTTTTGAAACATACCGACCATTTCAGGTATTTGTTCTCGGTATTCTAACATTTTAAAAATAATTTGACTCGAAATATTATAAGGATAATTACCAATCAAAGCAAAGGGTTCGTCTTTGAGGAAGGTTTTAAGCGGCACTTTCAAAAAATCTGCTGCTATAATTTGCCCTTTTAGCTCTGGAAAGTTTTTTTGTATAGAGAGCACCATGTCTCTATCCGCTTCTATGACTACTAATTCCTTGTCTTTTTTCACCAAATATTTGGTGAGCATCCCTCTACCTGGCCCCACTTCTACTATTTTTTCGTAGCTATCTGTCAATAATAAACTATCTGCAATACGTTCTGCTATGACTTCATTATTTAAAAAATGCTGCCCAAATGATTTCTTTGCTCTCACTTTTTGTGTTTTTGTGTTCAAATAAGTAAGGATGAAAAAATAAATTAGTCGTTTTTGAAATGGGCTTTTTTCTAATGGGTTGAAAACCTATAAGAAAAAAGGTCAATTCAAAAACTAAAAGACTAATTTATTTTTTCATCAATACTAAGATTATATAAAAAATATTTTTATACAACCCACAACTCAATCCACTTTTAAAATAATCTTACCGATATTCAAGTTTTGTTCCATTTTTGTATGCGCCTGTACAACCTCCTCCCAATCAAAAACACTGTCTATTATAGGTCGGAAAACTTCCTGTTCAAATAAGGGCCAAGCATACGCTTTTAAAGCTTGGCTCAAACGAACTTTATAAGACAATGGACGAGAACGTAAAGTAGATCCTGTAATCTGAAGACGTTTAACCAACAGATTCGCCACATTTAACTCGGGTACTTTCATGCCACCCATTAAAGCGAGCAAAACCATTCGACCATCTAAAGCAAGGCTATTGATATTTTTTTGTAGATAAGGAGCAGCTATAAAATCAATGATGACATCTACTCCTTTTTTGTCTGTAAATCTCAATATTTGTTCCTCGAAGTCTTCTGTTTTGTAGTCAATTGCTTTTGTTGCGCCCAATGCTAAACAGGTAGCATGTTTGGATTTAGAAGCAGTTACATAGACTGTTGCCCCAATAGCTTTAGCCACCTGTATAGCTGCTGTGCCAACGCCACTTGCTCCTGCATGAATTAAAATGCGTTCTCCTTTTTTCAGTTGTGCAATCCAGACCATTGCTTGGTAAGTTGTTAAGAAAACTTCTGGAATAGCGGCCGCTTCCTCAAAGCTTAAATTAGCTGGAATCGGTAGCAACATATCTGCGGGCATTACTGCATATTGTGCATAACCTCCTCCTCCTAATAGACCACATACTCGATCGCCTGTTTTCCAATCCTTAACAGATGCACCCAATCCTACAATTTCCCCTGCGATTTCTAAACCTAAAATAGGGCTATCTCCTGGTGGTGGCGGGTAAGCACCTCTACGTTGTAGGGTATCTGCCCGATTCAAAGCAGTTGCTTTAACTTTTACGAGTACTTCGTTTGCTTTTGCTTGTGGTGTTTCCCAATCTCCGATGTATAAATTTTCAGGTGGACCAAAGGATTTTAGTAGGACGGCTTTCATATAAGTAGTGTTTTAAGTGGACTTTAGTTATTTGTCTTTAGTCTTTGGTACGCTTAAGCTTGGCTTAGGAATTAGCTAAATACTTTCTTTATGCTCGAATAAAAAAGACGAGGATAGACTAAATATTACGATAGTACTCTAGCACTTGGCAGTGTACCACTAAAGACAAAATACCAATTGCTAAAAACCAATTTAAATGAGGGGCAAAAATAGGGGAATTAAATAAGATGGTTGAGATGGTTGGATGGCTAGATCGTTTTCGATGGTATAAATAAGAAGGGGATAACTTAAAGTTATCCCCTTCTTATGACTCGACTTGCTATCAATACAGTGTTACTATGTTATCAGATGCCCCGTTGGGCTTGGAAGTGTTAAAAATTTTCCTACTTGGATAAACTTGTTCTAATTATCAAAAAAATGTTTTAAAAATGTTTTATTGATTTTAAATTATAATTAATTGACTATCAATATTTTAAGTACTTATGTATTAATATTTAAAACAAAAATGTTTAAATAAATTAGTATTTATAAAACATTTTGTTTTAAATTTGAGTTCTAATTAGAGACCAGTTTCAAAAAAATTAAACGTATTAGTACATGGATTACAAACAACTCCCCGACATTTCTCTTGAACGATTGTTCGAAGAGAAAATTCGGCAACCCATTCGAGCTTTTAAGCTAACTGCAAAAAAGTGGGCTATAAAGAATTGGTACAAGCTAGCTTTTTTGGGCTGCTGTAGCTTCTTTGCCTTACAAAAAGACTTGAACTTCAATGTTAACTTCAAAGCAAAAACAGCAGAAACCTTAGGAAGTATCGCTTCCCCAACTGCACAACCTGTAGCCTTAAATGTTTCTAACGTTGGAGAAGTAGCAGCTAACAACAAAAAAGGTAGTGGCCATTTTTTATTTGGCTCTGTCTTTTCCGCAAAGAGTGTTCCTACAAGGGTCGAAAAACCCATCGTGATGACTGAAACAGTCAAAAAACAATTGGCTTACGTTACAAAGTATGCAGATATAGCTCAAAAGGAAATGGCCAAATACGGTATTCCTGCGAGTGTTACTCTTGCTCAAGGAATAATTGAAACCAACTCAGGCGCTAGTTCTTTAGCTACTAAAAACAACAACCATTTTGGCATTAAGTGCTTTTCTAAAAAATGCTCTAAAGGACATTGTAGCAATTTTTCTGACGATTCTCATAAAGACTTTTTTAGGACTTATAAAAATTCGGCGGAAAGTTTTCGTTCGCATAGCGAATTGCTTGTTGGTAAACGCTATAAGCATCTCAAAAAGCTGGGTACGACCAATTATAAGGATTGGGCCATCGGCTTGAAAAAGGCGGGATACGCTACGGATAAAAATTATCACAATAAACTTATTCAATTGGTAGAAAATCTACATCTGTATAAATATGATGAGTAATTGTATATACTGCTTAATGGTTAAATTGCTATATTGTTTTATTGTTGGCGATACGCATCGTCTTTCAGTAAAAAATTGTTTATCAACAACATAGCCATGTAACAATAAAACAATTTTTAAAATTGAATGTCCGATTCTTAACCTAAAGCAGTATAGGAACGGGAATAAAATAAATTATATTTTATAAGACTCAAATCCTTACAGGGGTTGGTTTTTTAAAAACAAAATGTTCATTTACTTTTCCTTCGTTCCATAGAATCAATGATTAACTTATAACAATTATGATT
>Ga0209831_1003433_pt1 | contig 13096 bp, 13 predicted proteins | sample Maine_Asex4_meta_FD_187451 | JGI IMG/M metagenome (GOLD analysis project Ga0209831, IMG submission 187451) | Marine algal microbial communities from Maine, USA - Maine_Asex4_metaG (SPAdes) (version 2) | ecosystem: Host-associated > Algae > Red algae > Unclassified | place: Maine, USA | collected...
TCGCAGCTTCCTGCGTCGAAGCGCTCCGACGTGATCCGGCTGCCCGGCGATGACGCTGCTCTGCTCGACTTTGGCGGAATACGCCAAGTGCTGACGACGGACTCGCTCCGTCCGTTCACCACCGACCCGTATCGCATGTCGAAGATCGCGGTGCTGCACGCCATGGGGGATATTTGGGCGATGGGCGCCAAACCTCAAGCGGTACTGGTCACGGTCACGTTACCCCAGCTGGGGCGCTCACAACAGTCCGAGTGGCTTAGTGAGATCATGGCCGGCGCGGCCGAAGTGATTCTGCCGTCTGGCGCGGAGATCGTCGGGGGTCATACCAGCATGGGCGCCGAGCTCTCGCTGGGGTTTTCCATCACCGGAATCGTTGATCGGCCTGCCATCACGCTGGCGGGCGCCAGCGCAGGGCAGAAGCTGATCGTAACTCGTGCACTGGGCTCGGGTTTGTTGTTCGCGGGTGAGATGCAGCTTCAAGCCAACGGCCGCGACATCGAGGCTTTGCTCGACACGCTCGAGGTTCCTCAAGGACCAGCTGCAGCAGTCCTCGCAAACGCGGGCGCAACCGCCATGACCGACGTGACCGGATTCGGTCTGGCCGGTCATCTGTTCGGCATCCTGCGCGAGTCACACGTTGCGGCTGAACTTTCGCTTGACGCGATTCCAGCGTTTGACGGCGCGCTCGAACTCGCTGAATCGGGTCTGCGGTCGCACCTGCATGCGGCCAATCAGGCGAGTGTGCCAATCGTGACCAGCGGCGATGACCCTAGACTCGCTCTGCTCTTCGATCCGCAGACAGCCGGTGGGTTCTTAGCGGCGGTGCCACCGGAATCGGCAGCCGTTGCGCTGGCCGAGCTTGGTCAAGCCGGCTTTCCAAGCGCACTGATCGGAACTATCACCGAGGGCGATCCCCGCATCACGATTCGCTAGCCCTCCCGTAGTACGAGGTTGCTTCGGCGCAACGAGTTCCGGCCGCTGCGCAAGGTCATCTACCTGGCATTGGTTAGTGAGGGTGTTCGCCAGAACTGACGAACGGCGTGGAGCTATTTGGACGCAGCGCGAGCCGCGAAGGCGTTGCCATGAGTTGTGAGCCCTGGCGAACAACTCGGTTAGTGAGGAAGTTCGCCAGAACTGACGAACGGCGTGGAGCTGGGGGGAATCGAACCCCCGTCCGTCAAGGGGTCACCGGCTGCGATACGACCATTCCCGGTTCAGAGCGTTGTGGCAACTCTGCAGCTGGGTCCGCCGGCACCGAAGTGCCCGCCATCGGTCTTTCCCTGAGGTCAACGTTCTTTCTCGTCGTCAGCGGTCTTTCCCAGCTGTCCTTCACTGCTTCTGTTGCCAGGCTGCAGTGAACAGGCCCCGCCAACCCCTAGGGGTCGCGATGTGTGTTGTTCATCTGTCTAGAAACTAGGCAGCGAGAGCAACACGGGCATTTGAGTTGCCGTGTTTTTGTGTGCCCCGTTTAAAGAGTCTGGGCCACTCTGGTCGCACAGGTCCGGCTTCCGTCCTCGGCGTCGAAACCAGTCAGCCCCGGGAAATGAAAGTGAGATCTGTTCGTGACAGATTCACTTGTCAAAGAACATAGTCATCCTATCCACGCCAAGCGCCGATTTGCCCGATTTCAGCGCACGGCCTGGTTACCGATTAACCTGACGCCGCAATGTCATGGCATGAGTGCGTCGCCGAACGCGAACAGGTGAGCCTGGGAGCGATCGCCATAGATCGATCCTTCACTATCATCCACGCGTCCGACGGGGTGATTGTCGAGAGTGGGCTCGAGCGAGGTGAGCTACTCGGTACCAGTGCTTTCGACTTGGTGCACCCCGACGATGCTGCTCGTGCGATCGACGTGCTCAGCGAAGTACAGGCAATTCCTGGCGCGCGGCCTCGAGGCATGTATCGAGTGCAGGTGAGCGACGGCTCGTATCGTTTCTTTTCGATCCGGGCCATGAACTTAGGCGAAGCCGACGACTTTGTGGTGGTGCTCGACTTTGCGCGGCCAACCAAGGAGATCCGAGCTCAGGCCTTCGCCGACGATGCCGTCGACGTCATGCGAATGTTGTCCGAAGACTTGTCGCTCGACGAAAGCCTCGAGTGGGTCGCCCGCGTCGGCGAGCGTCATGTCGAAGGGCTGCAACTCGTCACCACGATCTTCGAGGCCGATGGACCGAACCGAGTTCTCAGCCGAGGCCCTGTCCCCGAAACCCTGCTCGAACTCAACCAGATGTCCGCGCCGAACGAGCTTCCGATTCACGTCGAGGTTGCCTTCGATCAATTCTCGCAGGGGCCCTGGATCTTGTCGCAGAAGATCGCTTCGCTCGACTACATCATGCCCGGCCGGCTCACATCGATTCTCGCCGGACGCGATGGAGCCGTAGTGGGCTATGTCGAGGCACTTCGGGCCACGACTGCAGCACCGAACGCCACCGAGTGGTTGGTCCACGGCATGATCAGCCGGATGATGACGGCAGCGTTGCATCGCTATGAGTTCGATCGTCAGCTTCGGCGGGCGGCCGACATCGACCCGTTGACAGGGCTCTTGAATCGCCGAAAGTTGCTCGAGCTGTTGGAGAGCGACCAGCACCTGGCGGGTTCGCTGCTGTACTTGATCGACCTCGATCGTTTCTCGTGGGTCAACAACAACCTCGGTCATCAGGCTGGTGATGAGACGCTGGTTGCCGTCGCTCACGCACTGGTGCAGGTTTGCCCCCAGCAGGCGCTGATTGCGCGCCTCGGCGGCGACGAGTTCGTGGTGTGGCTTCCGGCTGATCAGGCGACCTACGACCTCGCCCACCTCGGTTCACACATAAGCAAGGCGCTGGTCGTGCCCGCCGGCATTGGCGACAACCGAGTCCAGGTACGAGCGTCGATCGGCATGATTGCGGCCAAGGCCGGCGAGTCGTCCGCAGCAGCTCTCAATCGAGCCGATGTTGCGATGTACGCAGCCAAACGCAGCGGCGGCGACGGCGCAACTCTGGGCTGACATCTCAGCGCTGATAACTAAGGGCGCCGATACCTCGAGCCGTCGGTACTGCAGGCCTGTGGGAGCTAGCTGGCGCTCGGCAGCCTAGTCGTGGCGCCGGGCCGCCGACATTGCTTTGCGGGCTTCTGCGGCCATGTCCTTCTCGCGGATCGCTTGGCGCTTGTCCTCGGTTCGGCGCCTGCGAGCGATCGCAATTTCGATCTTGGCGCGTCCGTCTTTGAAGTAGAGCTTGAGCGGAACCAGGGTGCGCCCGTCGTGTTCGAGCGCTCGGCGAATGGTGCTGATTTCAGATCGGTGCACCAGCAGCTTCTTGTCACGATCTGGGTCATGCGCAAACGCGCCACTGCGGCTGTACTGGCCAACATGCAGGCCATGAAGCCAGAGTTCGTTGTTCGAGACTCGGGCGTACGCGTCAGCGATCGTGACCTTGGATTCACGCAGTGACTTGACCTCGGATCCTTTGAGCACGATGCCGCACTCAAAGGTGTCGCCGATCTCGAACTCGTGGCGAGCGCGTCGATTCGAGGCCACAACGCCCGGGTCGGTCTTCTTTCGCTTCGCCATCTAGGGAACGGTACCGGCGGCCGCTACTGTCGCAGCGGTGTTACGGATGACGGCCGAAGTGCGAGACCATATGTTCGCCCATGCGATGGCGGAACTTCCCAACGAAGCATGCGGAATGTTCTCGGTTCCGTGCGGTGTGTCGCTCGTCGACGAGTTCCATCCGGTCGCCAACATCGCAGCCTCGGCCACACTTTTCGCACTCGATGGGAAAGAGATGTTAGATCTCGAGAATCGAGTCGAGAGCGCCAGCCGACAGCTGGTCGGAGTCATGCACTCTCATACTAAAACCGATGCGTATCCATCGCCGACCGATGTGCGCGATGCGGGCCGGTTTGACCCGTTCGGCACCTTCCATCACGTGATCGTCTCGCTCGAGGGGGTCGATCCCGTACTGCGTTGTTTCACGATCAGTGGAGCCGAGATCACCGAGATCCCGGTCGAGCACTGTCGCTGATCACTGTCGCCTAGGCGTCTGTCGCCTGATTTTCGTCCTCGGGCTCGGCCGGAATCCAGGCTTGGGTGGCCGATAGACGATTGCCGAGCGAGAGCCGGCCAGCGCGCTGAGCTTCAAAGAAGATGAGCGCGCCACCAATGGCAATGGTGAGAGCAATGATCAGCACCAGCCCTGAATCGAGGCCGGTGTTCGGCAACTCGCCGTCGTCGGTTCCAGCCGCACCATCGGTTGTTTCGTCGGCCCCGGCGTCGTCGCCAGTACTCGTGTCAGCGTCGTCAGCCGAGTCAGTGTCACCCGAGTCAGTATCAGCCGACCCAGTGTCACCCGAGTCAGTGTCACCCGAGTCAGTGTCACCCGACCCAGTGTTGGGGACGTCGGCGATACCTGTGATCGCTATTCGAGAGCCACCTTCGGGATAGTCATCTGCCGTTATCTTGCCAGCAAGTCCTTCGGTGATGAAGGTGCTGAGTGCCTGCTGGTACGACGCGCCGACCTGCACGAACTCCGCGTCGGCGAGGGGGTAGCAATCGCCACCGCCAGCCAAGAAGTCGATGGTGGCAAGCGCGATGTCGTCGCCCGGCACGACGTCGCCGTCGACAACGATCTCGGTGCCGTCGTCGAGCGTGACCCTGGTGACACGCGATCCGGCGTCGCCGATCAGCGAACAGTCGCCTTCGTCGTCGATCTCGCGACCTGGCGCCGATGCGTCGACCTCCAACGAGAAGCCGGCGATCTGAGGGAACGTACCCTCGGCTGCAGGTAGCCCGGCAACCCCAACCTCGAGCATTTCCTTGAACTGGTCGCGCGAGATCTCGCCCGTAACCACAAAGTTCGCGAACGGTGCGATGTCGAACGTGTCTGCTTCGGTGATCTCGCCGGCTGCGATGACCGAGTCGTTGCGTATGCCGCCGCCGTTTTGAACAGCAACGAGAGACCACAAAGTTCGCGAACGGTGCGATGTCGAACGTGTCTGCTTCGGTGATCTCGCCGGCTGCGATGACCGAGTCGTTGCGTATGCCGCCGCCGTTTTGAACAGCAACGAGAGGGGCCATGCCGCCGAAGTCAGGCGCGGCCTGGCCAGCAAACAGCAACGCATCGGCGAGTAGCTCACCTTCGTTGCTGGACGCAGTTCGCACCGAATCGCGGCGGCCATCGAGGTCAACTTCGCTTTCGCCGATGACTGCCGCTTCGAGTTCGGCGAGTGCCTCGGTCAAAGGCTCCTCGACTCGAGTCTTCGCAAATGCTTCGGTTTCGCCGTCGAGCGGCACACCAATCGAGCTGCCAGAGAGCTCGGTAATGTTGCCGCCGGCGTCGAAGACGACATCGAGGCGGCCGATACAGCGGTAACCGCCCGGCGCCGTCACCACAGGAACGCTGTTTCCGTCGGCGTCGGTCAGCAGCAGTGGGTAACTGTCGAAGGCCTCCTCGTCGGGCTGGCAGGTATCGCCATCGTTCTTGAGCAGCTCATCGCCCCCGCCAGCAACGACAATGTCGACGCCTCGTAGCTCGGGCACCAGTGCTTGATCTTCGGCGAGGCCTTGCAGGTGGCTGACCAACACGATGCGGTCAACGCCCTGGTCGATAAGCGCTGCTGCTTCGTCGTTAACTCGCCCAGCAACGTCGGGATCGACGACGACATTTCGTGGGCTGGAAATGTTGGGCAAGCGGGGAGTGATGGCGCCAATGACACCAACAGTCATGCCCGAAGTCGGGTCGGTCACGATGGTCGACGGCGCCACGCGGCCCTCGTCGGCGAGAGCTTGCAATGCAGGTTCGGCGCTGACGTCGATGTTGGCCGCCAGGAATGGCACGGGCATCGAACTCTCGTTAAGCCGGAAACCTTCGATGAAACGCGCCGTGACGTCGGGACCGAAGTCAAAGTCGTGGTTGCCGAGACCCATGGCCTCGTAGAGCCCACGCAGGGCGATCGAATCGAACAACGGGTGGTCTGGATTCCCAAGTCCGGCCGAGAACTCCTTAGAGGCCAAGAAGTTGTCGCCCGATGTGACGCGCAGCAAGATGTCGGCATCGGTTCCGCCGCCGAGCTCGACCCACTGCTGTGCGAACCGGGCGATACCTGGGAAACCCTCGTCGGGGTTGGGCAACAGTTTTGATTCGCCGTCGTTGTTGTGCAGCAACGTCATGGTTACCGAACCATCGTCGGAGTCGTCGGAGTCGTCGGAGTCGTCGGTGGCCTCTTCGTCGTCTTGGTCAGAATCGTCGTTGGTCTGGCGGGCCGCAGTCCGATCGAGCGGAGCAGCGTCGGTGGGCTCCTCGAGTGCTGCACGGTCGGACGAAGCTTGTACCTGCGTAGTTGTCGACGGGCCCCACGATTGCATCGCAAACAGCGTTAGGGCAACCAGTGCTGCACCCGCAAGGGTCAGCCGCATCATCATGGCCTTTGTCACATTGCCTCCTCTACTGAAGTTCACCTTAGAAGACTTGCTTGCGATGGGCGCGCATCACCCGATTCTCGATACGTGGCCGCTGTCACGGCAGCATTTCTATCGGTCTGAGCCAAGTTGTGGCACACTCGGGGAGATGTTGGCGGTCTCAATCCTTGGCTGCTCAGGAAGCTACGCCGCTGCCGGGGGCGCGTGTACCGGCTATCTGATGCAGTCGCCTCGAGCAAACGTGTGGCTCGACGCCGGGCCGGGAACGCTCGCGAATCTGCAAACTATTTGCCGGCTTGCCGACATCGACGCGATCGTGCTGACGCACGCACATCCGGATCACTGGCTCGAGTTGCCAGTGGTCGCCAACGCGATCCAATGGTACGAACCTCGTGACCCGGTGCCTGTCTACTCCAACGCTCACATGGCTCAACGGGCTCGCGACCTGATCGGACCCGACATCGATGGTCCTTTCACCTGGCACATCGTCGACTCGACCGACCAGATCACAATAGGCGATCAACGCTGGAGCTTCGCCGACACTGATCACTACGTGCCCACGCTTGCGACGCGCACCGACGTCGGTCGCGAGACCATCGTGTTCAGCAGCGACACCGGACCAAGCTTCTCGCTTGCCTCGTTGGCTCAACCCGATCGGCCAATCGATCTTGCCATCATCGAGTCGACATTTCTCGAACGCAGCGAACATCCAGGCGCGCTGCACCTGTCAGCCGACGAGGCCGGACAGATGGCAAGCCAGGGCAATGTCTTGCGGGTGTTGCTGACCCATCAAGCTCCGCTTGAAGATCGAGCCGCCCACTTGGCAAAGGCGTCGGCGAACTTCTCGGGCCAGATTGTGTTGGCCGAGGTCGGCCAGCAATACCCTGCCACCGTGACCTGAACAGCGAAGCAACGCTGTTCCAGGTCGCAACCCATTTCCCCACGTAATGCCGAGGTACTGCTGTGCGCCCAGACGGACGTCAACCGGACGAGCTTCGTCCCTTCACCTTTGATCGCGACTACACCGATATGGCCGAGGGGTCGGTTCTGGCAAGCTTCGGTCGCACCCGCCTGCTGTGCACGGCATCGGTCGACGAGGGCGTGCCGCGCTGGATGAAGGGCTCGGGCGAAGGCTGGGTTACCGCCGAATATTCGATGCTGCCTGGCTCCACGCCGGGTCGCTCAAACCGCGAGGCTGCCAAGGGTAAGCAGTCCGGGCGCACCCAAGAGATTCAACGGTTGATCGGGCGTTCATTGCGCTCGGTGGTCGACATGAAGAAGCTCGGCGAGCGCCAGATCATCCTCGACTGCGATGCGTTGCAGGCCGATGGCGGAACGCGCACCACCGCGATCAGCGGCGCCTTCGTGGCCTTGCACGATGCGTGCACCCGGCTGGTGCAGTCCGGTGAGCTGCATGAGCATCCCATCACCGACCACTGCGCAGCCATCTCGGTAGGGATCATCGAAGGTGAACCTCGACTCGACCTTCCCTACGTCGAAGATGTCAATGCCGAGGTCGACATGAACGTTGTGATGCTCGGCTCCGGTTCGTTTATCGAGGTGCAGGGCACCGCCGAAGGTGCGCCTTTCAGCCGTCGCGAACTCGACGCACTGCTCGGTCTCGCCGAGAAAGGCATTGACGAGATCATCGAGGCGCAACGGACGATTCTTCGGACCCCTCCTGAGCAACGTGGCTGACCCGCTGGTGGTGGTTGCGGCCACGGCGAATCAGCACAAGCTCGACGAAATGAGCGCCATCTTCGGCGACGCAGTCCAGCTGTTGGCGCGACCGCCCGAGGTTCCCGAGGTGGTCGAAGATGCGGCGACATTCGTAGGCAACGCCCGGCTGAAGGCGGTTGCAATCGCCGCAGCCTCTGGCCATGTTGCGCTTGCCGATGACAGCGGTCTCGAGGTCGATGCGCTCGACGGAGCACCGGGCGTCGAGTCGGCGTACTACGGCGGTGGCGACCACGACGACGCGGCCAACCGGGCTCGACTGCTCAATGATCTTGCTGGCGTGGCCGAAGCGGACCGGACTGGTCGCTTCCGCACCGTGATTGTTTTACGGTGGCCCGATGGAGGCGAACTCGTGGCCGAGGGCACGTGCGAAGGTTCGATCGGCACCGAAGAGCGGGGGACAGAAGGGTTCGGCTACGACTCGCTGTTTTTGCCGTCGGCCAGTGGTGGGCGCACCTTTGCTGAGCACAGTCCGGCCGAGAAGAACGCCATCTCCCATCGCAGCAACGCCTGCAACAACCTGCTCGCCCAACTCCGTTAAAAGCACCTTTGGGCCAAACTTGGTTTGTTGCCGCACATACCGTTGGCAACGCGCCAAATTTGGTCAGTTGGGGCCAGCGGGGATTGGAGGGATGGCTAGAACTCTTGGGTCCTTGGTGGCTCCGCTTCGCGCTTTTGGCGGAGCCGTTCGGCCAGGCTCGGCGTGGTCGGCAGGCGAATACCGGGCTGGGGGATCACGGGTTCGACACGTGCGCTTGCGATCTGAGGCGCAGGTGGTACACCAGCAGTCGGTGGCGGTGGTGCAGGAGGGACGCTGGCAGCGGGCAACGAACCGTCTTGCATCGTGGCGCCGAGCCCGCACGCTGCCAGGGCAGCGATGAGAGCGATAGCGCCTGCTTGCGGATGCAAGATACTGAGATAGAAGTCGGCGTTGGTTGTCACCGCCACCAGACGTTTGCCGTTTCCGTGTTCGACCAACCACTGGTCAAAAGCGACAAGCGCGTGACCGACATCGGCGCCGCTGGAGTTCCATGTGAATTGAAGCTCGTGCAGATGGCGGAAGTCGTCGTCGCTCCAACCAATGCGGTTATCGACCAAGGCGCGGCATCGTTCTTGGGCCAGCGGGCCCTGTTGATGGTCGAGCCATAGCCCGAGGCCATGGACATTGATCGCTCCCGTGAGAGCCGCCAGGGGAACCGCTTGAGTTCGCGCCTCGGCAAAGGTGGTGGCCAGATAGTCGACGGCATCAAATGGCGCGCCAATCACCTGCATCAGATAGTCCCATGACTCCTCGGTCGGCTCTACGGGCGTAACCGGGTCGTGAGGCAGGGCTGCAGCTCGGGGCGGTGGCTCGGCCGATGTCTCTGGTGACACTGGCGGCGGGGGCAGGTGTTCGTTGTCGCCAACTGCTGCTGGCGGTGGAGGGGGGAGTTCGCTACCAGGCTGGGGTGGCGGAGGTGGCAGTGGTTCGTCGACAGCTGATGCGTCATCCTGGCGGTCCATGTGTGTCCTCGGGTGGAGCTGCCGATTGGCCACAGAACGCGAACCAAGCGGTAGCGCCGACCATAGCCGACTTCTTTCTCGCTACTGTTAAAGCGCTCTCACCGGCCGAGAGAGCAGGTGTGGCCTCTACTGAAATATCTGGGACCGCCTGCTAGGTTCGCTGGCATGTCAAAGAACGCCATCATCGGGTTGCAGACCGAAGTCGATCGAGCACACGAATTGTTCGCCACACTCACCGCCGAAGAGTGGGCTGCTCCCTCGGGTTGCGATGGCTGGCGAGTGCAAGATGTTGCCCAGCACATGGCTGCGGTGTACCAGTCGATTGCAGCCGCTGACACGATCGAGGTCGACACAAGTTCGGCCGAAGGCGCCGAAGCATCGGCCGAGATGGTCGTGCAGGCGCGCAAGGACTGGACTCCAGAACAGGTTGTCGCCGCCTATACCGAATGGGCCCCAAAGGGCGTGGCCGCGCTCGCAGCGTTGCAAGAACCGCCAATGGCCGACACCGTGGTGCCGCTGGGTGATCTTGGATCACATCCCATGCATATCTTGGGCGATGCGATTGCCTTTGACCATTACTGTCACCTTCGCCATGACATCGGAGCAGCGGTACAACGGGCGGCTGATTTGCCTCACGACGCCGCCGTGCTCGGCCCCGCCGTCGATTGGATGCTGGCTGGGTTGCCGCAGATGTGCGCCAACGAATTGGCAGCCGTGCCACAGCAACCCGTGAACATTGTGTTCGAGGGCCCAGCCGCGAACAGCTACCAACTTGCGCCGGGTGCCGACGTGTGGAGCGTGAACCCTGGCGAGGCGACTGCGGCGCCAACGATCCGCACTACGGCCCATGACTTCATCTCGTGGGCGACCCAACGAGCAGACTGGCGCGCGACCTCGACCGGCGACGTCGATCATGCCGACGCAGCGGCCGTGCTCGACGCCATCAACGTGATCTAGGCCCGGCCCCCAGTAGCCGAGGCGTTGGCAAATTCGCTGCGTGAGCGAACCACCTAAAGACTTGCGCCGCCGCGCTATTTCGGCCTCAGCCTTGCCAGCATTCTCATTCGAGCAGGGATCATCGGTTCACATCGGCCTGCTGGGCTTTGTTGGTAGCGAGCCCAGGTCGAACTGGCGTGGTTCATCGACACCGAGGACGGGGTCCAAACTGTTCAAGCAGCGCTTACCCTTTCGGACTTCTTCGGCCAACTGTTTCGTCGCGACGATGTTGTCGAACGCCTCGCTCGCAACGAAAGCTGTGAGCCAGGCGAGATGCGAGCGTTCATCGAAGACATGGCCGCCAAGGGTCGCCTCGCGTATGTCAACGCCGTCTGGCAAACCATTTTCTACGACGGTGACATCGACGAAGTGGAGCTACCCCAGGGTCCCGATCTCAGTACCGGGGTCGCTTCCCAGGCAGCACACATGCGCGATCACTCCCAAGCAGCCGCCTCCAAGGAACGTTGCGGTTAGCTCAGCGCTGGTCTCGGCACATAGGGTTTCGCTCACACAACGGGGGTTAAAGATGCGCAGCAGCATGATGGATGATCGATACGACATTGGCCAGGTGATGATCCAATACGCCACCTCGGTCGACCAGCGAGACATGGTTCGTTATGGCTCCTGTTTCGCAGATGATGTCGAGGTCACCGGATTTAGTGCTGACCCCATCGTCGGGCGTGATGCTTGGGTTGCATACGTGACCAAGGCCTTGACCAACTTCGGCGGCACGCATCATCAGATCACGAACCAAGAAGTGGTTGTGGTCGGTGAATCGGCGCACCTGCGTAGTTATGTGCAGGCAACTCACGAACTCGTCGACGACGATGAGCACCTGTTGGTTCTGTGGGCTATCTACGACGACCGGTTGGCCCGAACACCCGAGGGTTGGAAGATCACCCAACACGCAATCGAGCGGACGATCGACGCCAAGAAAGTTCGAGTCAGCGCCTGATCATCGCTTTGCTAGTGATCATGACCCGAGTGGTCATGATCAGCTGCGGCATTGCCAGCTGGCCCAATAGTGGCCGACACCGTGGTGGTGACCCCGCCGCGTTCGTGTTGGCGCAGCTCAACTCGAACCGGCACCTTGATGGCCTCGGCGAGTTGGCTGGCGATCCTGGGCGCGAGATGTTCGGCGAACAGGCTCTGGTCTTTAAAGGTCTCTAGGTAGCCCACGAGCGACTCTGACTCGATGAGTAGTTCGTGCGGGGTGAACACGATGATGGCGTCGTAGCTATCGGGAGCGTTCGTGACAGGACTGACGGCTTTGAGGCCGGTGGTTTCGAACTGAATCATGTCGAGAGGGCCGTCGATCGGGAAGGTATCGATTTGGGCCGCGGCAACGCCGTCGTGTGCGAGCGCCGGTTCTTGCGAGGTGTCCATGCGAGCAGGCTACTGACCAGCGACTGTTGCGCCCCGCTACTTGCCGTGGTGAGGAAGCCGTAGCGACGAGACCAAGCCAGTTGCCGCAAGTGCGGCCGAGAGCAAGAACACCGTCGTGAACGAGCCGGTCAGGTCGGCGAGCAAGCCACCGAGCTGAGGCGAGATCATCTGTGCCACACCAAAGGCGAGAGTCGCGGCGGCGAATGATGGTCCGTAGTCCTCGACCGTGGTGTTCTGCACGACGTACAACGTGATCATCGATGGGATGCCGGAGAAGAACAGGCCGATCAATAACGCTCCGGGGAACGTCACCGCAAACCAGCCCGGCAGGACGGCGAGCACCACTACGACCCAGCCGGTGAATGCGATGCTCAACCCGATTCGTGAGCCGATCCGGCTTGCGAGGGCAATGAAGAGTGGCCCACCAAAGATCATGGCCACACCAACGAGAGTAAACGCTAACGATGCGTTGTTGCTGGTCCAGCCGTTGTCGTCTTCGAGCTTGGTCGCCAGGAATGCGAGGATCAGCAGATACATGAAACCAAACGAGGTGTAGGCCGCCGTCAACGGTACCCAGCCTCGCATTCGCTTCAGTGCACCGAATCCACCAAAGCCGCCCTTCATGCCATTTGGTTTGCCTTGGTCATGGCCAATGAATAGGAACGCTGCGACGAGCACGCAGAACCCAATGGCTGCCAGCACGACATAGACCATGCGCCAGCTGTCGTCGCCGAGTGATGACCGGACATAGCGGGTCAGCTGGCTGGCAAAGACCACGCCGGCGCCCATGCCGGTGCCCAACAGCCCAATGGCGAGTGCACGTTTCTCGGGCGGCATTGCACTTGCGGCGATGACCGGTGCAGGTATCCAGATAAGCGCGCCGCCGAACCCGGACGCGAACATGGCCACGCCAACCACCCACACGCCTGGTGCGATCGCGGTAAGCCCAAGTCCGAGCAGCGCGAAAACGAAACCGATGCGCATGATCGCAAGCAGCTTGTACGACGCAGCCATCGCAGCGACTGCGATCGTGCCGAGCAGGTACGCCCCAACGTTGATCGTGGCCAAGGTGCC
>Ga0209831_1003436_pt1 | contig 13090 bp, 9 predicted proteins | sample Maine_Asex4_meta_FD_187451 | JGI IMG/M metagenome (GOLD analysis project Ga0209831, IMG submission 187451) | Marine algal microbial communities from Maine, USA - Maine_Asex4_metaG (SPAdes) (version 2) | ecosystem: Host-associated > Algae > Red algae > Unclassified | place: Maine, USA | collected...
ATTTCAACCGGTTCTTGTATTAATTTCTATCTCGCAGCTCCCCCAGCTTGCTCGGGTTTAGACCCAACCTGCGATGGCGCTATAACTATTGGGCAGTTTCAAGGTGGTTATAATGCTACTGGCGGAAGTGGCGCCGGAACTTGTTGGGATGATTATTTAAATGTATTTGTACAAAGCCCACAATCAGGTAATTTAGGAGTATCCGATCAAATACCTGGCTATTTAAATGCAGCAGGCCCTGGAGAAGGCGTATCATTGGGTGCGCCATATTTTGGCGGTGCTGGTGGCCCTTGCTCACCGCTTGATACCGATGGCACATATAACTTAGGCGGAACATTGGCACACGAAATTGGTCATTACCTCGGCTTACCTCATATTTGGGGTGATGTAAATGGTGGTGGCTGCGGAGGCGATGATGGTTTTGCGGATACCCCAAACCAAGACCAGCAATATTTCGGTTGCCCTACAGGTTGCGTTGCAAGTGGTTGTGGTGGCAGTCAACAAACGGCTAACTTTATGAATTACACAAACGATGCCTGTATGGATTTATTTAGCGAAGATCAAGCTGGAGCAATGAATTTTTACGCCAACCAATTTTTTGGTGGTTTAAATATTCCAGCAGCCAATCCAACAGAATTATTTACCGAATGTACAGGAAACACTTGTTCGGTTACTTGCCCCAGTAGTGCATCTTCCACTTATAGCGATACCGATGCAGTTTGTGCAGCAAATGGAACTTATGTTTTGCCAACAACATATCCAGGCCTAACTTTAGATGATCCTGCAGGTGCAACATATTCATGGAGTACAGGTGGCTATTTACCAGGTGGATCAGCTATAAGTGGTGGTTCTTATAGTTTAACTAACCCAGCAGGTTGTAACCCATCAACAGAAACCTTATATTTAAATGTAAGTTGTAATACAGATAATACCGTAAATATAAATGGAGGTACTTTAACCTTAAACGTTTATCCTGATCCTTCGCAATTTGTAACGGCTGATTTAGTAAGTGTAAGCGGTGAAAATACTTGTAACGAACCAACACTTACCCCTTTATGTGCAGATGTAAGTATTACGGCTGATGCCGCTAATCCAGCTTTCCCAGTTGCTGCGGGGCAAAGTGGTGTTGCTAACTACACGGCCACTTATACACCAGCAGCTGGCGCACCAAACTGTTGTGTTTCTGGTGGCGGAGCAGGATCAGAATTAGTAACCAATGGAGATTTTGAAAGTGGAAACACAGGATGGACAGAAACAGAAGAAGTTCCATCAGGAACACCTAACCCTAATCCATTTGGTATTATTGGCTCTTCTAACAGCCCTTTAAATGGAACTACTGATGCTTGGTTTGGTGGCTGGGGTGGCACTTCAACACTTACCATTTCACAAAATATAACTATACCTGCTAATTGTGGCGAAGCTAATTTAACGTTCGATTTTTTAATGTCGTGTGCAGGCGATGCAGGTATTGATTTAGATGTTGTTGTAAACGGCGCAGTATTAGGAACCTTAACTTGCACCGATGGTACAAGCGGTACAATTGCTGCTTTTGATTTAATTGCGGCCGGGGCGCCAACAGGGCCGGTTACTATTAGTTTTGTAGGTACAGAAGACGGAACGGGAACTGGTGAACCTGACATTTATTTGGATAATATTAGTGTGATTACCGCAAACTGTGCTGCACCTTCAACTTGCGATTTTCCGGTAACAGCTAATTATAATTGCGCAGGTTGTACAGATTGTAATAATACAACTTGCACAGTAACTCAAGCTTGTAATGATAATGATGCTTGTACAACAAACGATGAAGAAACCATACTTTCAAGCGATGGTTCAATATGTGTGCCATGTGCAGGAACAGCCATTGCCTCTTGTTCAGGCTCAACAAGTGTAGTTGCTTGTAATGATGCTAATGATTGTACAACCAACGATGTTCAAACAGTAGATGATTGCGATAACTCAATATGTGTGCCATGTGCAGGAACAGCCATTGCCTCTTGTTCAGGCTCAACAAGTGTAGTTTCTTGTAATGATGCTAATGCTTGTACAACCAACGATGTTCAAACAGTAGATGATTGCGATAACTCAATATGTGTGCCATGTGCTGGTACTATAAATGCAGCCAGTTGTAATGCAGCTTGTACCACCACTCAAACTTGTGATGATAATAATGACTGTACGGTTAATGACACACAAACAATTGCAGCCAATGGTTCTGTTTGTGTGGCTTGCGCCGGTACTGTTGACAATACGGCTTGTTGTGCAAACGTAAATTTAAGTATTTTCTTCGATGGTTTCCCTAATCAAACCAGTTGGGATATTACAGATGCTAATGGAAATGTAGTAGCAGCTAGTGGAACCTATACTGGGCAGTCAGCTAATTCAACTTTAAATATTAATCCGGTTGTATGCTTAACAGATGGTTGTTACGATTTAAATTTCTACGACAGCTTAAATAATGGAATGTGTCCTTTTCAAAGTAGTGGAGTAGGTGTTTCTACTTTTATAACACCAGGCACTTTAATTGCGCCTGGCAGCATTGTTGGTACATTAAGTTTAATCGCTACGCCTGGTTTATGCGGTAATTATAATTTAACCGATGCCAATGGAACCTCACTAGCTTCTGGTGGTGGAGGCTTTGGAGCATCTCAATTAAACAATTTCTGTTTAACAAATGGTGTTGCGCCAAAATTATCTAACCCAGCTTATGAAACAACAAAAAAAGTAAATACCTCAGTTGCCAATGCAAATTTTATGGGCATTACAATTATGCCAAACCCAGTAAATGATATTATGATGGTTAACTTTAATGGTTTCAACAACGGCGAAATTATTGTTGTGGATATGTTAGGTAAAACCTTACAAAAACAAGCAATTGAGCCTGCAACTCAAAACACTGTAAGGTTTGATGTTTCTGATTTTGATGCTGGAGTTTACTTTGTGGTATTACAGTCAAATGAAAATTTAGCAACCAAAAAATTCATAAAAAAGTAAAATAACTTAAAAATTAAGTACACAAAATCCGATAATCTATTTTGATTGTCGGATTTTTTTTTGTGCCAATAGTAGTAAGGCAATCACATAAAAAGCATCTAAAAAAATAAAAAATATTGTAATCAAAGTCAATCAGATTTTAGAAGCGAAATAGTTGCCCTACGCAGCCACTTCAGTCCCGCCAACCGTTCAAATACCATTTTGCAAACGCTTCAAAAAAATCAACCCAAAAAATGGTATAACCACTTTTGTCGGGGCTATTTTTTCTGGCCTCGCTAAGTCGTGGTAACTTTTAAAAAAAAAAGATAATTTAAAATAAATTTCAGCTTCTAACAAACTATCAATCATCATATTTTCTGCTATTGCTATGCCTTTCGCATCTATTCAATATATTTGTTGAAATTAACTGATATGGAATTTTCAAGTATACGCCTAACCTATAAAAATGATATCGCTTTTATCACCATTAATCAACCAGAAAAGTATAATGCATTAAGCAAACAAGTATTTGATGATTTGCGAGAAGCCACTAAAGTAGTTGGAAATAACGCATCTGCTAAAGGCATAATAATTACTGGGGCAGGGGAGAAGGCTTTTGTTGCTGGAGCAGATATAAGTGAATTTGAAAACTACAATGCCCAAACAGCGGTTGAAGAATTATCAATTAGTGGCCAAAAAGTGTTTAGGGCATTAGAGTTGTTTTCAAAACCAGTTATTGCAGCAGTAAATGGTTTTGCATTAGGTGGCGGTTTAGAGTTGGCGATGGCCTGCCATATAAGAGTGGCCAGCGAAAATGCTCGCTTTGGCCAACCCGAAGTTAAATTGGGCTTAATACCTGGTTATGGAGGAACGCAAAGATTAGTACAACTAATTGGTAAAGGCAAAGCAATGGAGTTGTTGATGACTGCCGATATGATAAATGCACCCGAAGCATTACAATTAGGTTTGGTAAACCACATGGTTCCACAAAACGAATTGTTAGATAAATGTGTTGAAATTATTGAAAAAATAGCCACTAAAGGCCCTGTGGCAATTGCTAAAATAGTAACTTCGGTTGACAATTATTATAATAATACAGCAGATGCTTTTACTGAAGAAGCAAAACTTTTTGGCGAATGTTTTGGAACAGATGATTACCAGGAAGGCGTTACTGCATTTTTAGAAAAACGTGACCCCAAATTTAAAAACAAATAGTTATGCGCAATAAATATAATGCTACAATAAAAGTAATTGAAGGTTTAAAAAATGATCTTCTAAAGGATTTTAATAGTTTAACAATTAATCAACAAAACTTTAAACCTAATGCCAACAAGTGGAATATGCTGCAGGTAATAGAACATTTAATGTTAGCAGAAACCGCTTCTTTAAACTATGTGAGCAAAAAAATTTTAAACCCAAATACTTTATTAGATAAAAATTTTGCCTCTAAATTTAAGTTTTGGTTGTTAAAAATGACCTTTAAATTACCCATAAAAATAAGCAGAAGGCCCAAAATGGTTACACCAACCGATTTGCCCGATTATAAAAATGTTTTGTTAAGATGGGATATTGCCCGCAAAGCGTTACATAAATTTTTTGATGAACAAAGTGATGAAATTTTAGAGAAACTCATCTACAAACATCCGGTGGCAGGCAGATTAACAGGTTTGCAAATGTTGTTGTTTTTTGAGTATCATATTAAGCATCATACCAAACAAATTAACCGAATAAAAAAACATAAAAACTACCCAACGCTGTAAAATGGTTTTGTATAGAATAGTTTTGCCAAATTTGCGTTTTTAACCAATAACATATTTGTATGAAGTTTGTAATTAATTTTATTGTTTTGTTAATGTTTGGTTTTGTAGCTAACGCACAAACTGCCAGTAGCAACGAAGCCACTTTAATAAAGTATGCTAATAATGTTATTGCTTTAACCAATACCTATTATCAAAAAGTAAATGCTTATCAAAAAAAAATGACCTTGTTAGAGCGCGACAGAGATAAAGCGGGCATAAATAAGGAAGCACCAATATTGTACAACTGTGCTGATGGTAAAACACAAACTACCCGCTTGTTTAGAGCGGCAACTAATCCACCATCGGTTTTTACCAATGAAGATGCTACCTTTTTAAAAGAAAGTATAACGGCCTACCGAGCCGAATTGAATAAGTTAGATGATTTATGCTACACCATTAACGATGATATTGAAGATTGTAATTTTAAAGAAGATGAATTTGTAGTGTTAGATTCGTTGATGATGGTTTCTAATCAAAAAATAGATGCCATTGTTAAGCGCCATCAAAAAATTGTACAGCGAGTAATGAACCAAACTACTGAGGCTGAAAAAGTGATTGATAAAGAAAGCCCGCTTGGCCCATTAACTACAACAATGAAAACGGATTTGCGTTTGGCCAAATCAATATTAGATAATTTACTGAATTACACACCCGATAACCTTACTTCTGTAAAAATTGAAGTGTTGCGTTTAAGAACAGGAATTGCTAAAAGCGAAGCAATGAAAGAGCTGCACAAAAACGAATTTGATAAAAAATATACCAGCAAATTCGATGATTTTTACAAAGCCTTAAAATTTGATTTTGCCGATACCGCAAAAGACGTAGCTGCTGGTTTAGAAAAAGCCGGTGATAAAGGTAACTATAAAAAGTTTGCTCAAGATCAACAGCAATTATTAGAGCAATACAATGAATTAATAAAGATTTTTAATTTAAGCTTTAGTAAGTAATACTTACTCTTTAACTCGTTTCATACTTTGTACGGTAAAAACAGATTCGTCAATTTCGGGGTCAAATTGAATATCAAGATACTCAATGATGGTTCTGTTTTCAGGTTCTTCTTCTGGGGTAATTATCATTTTAGCAGGAAATTTTCTTCCACTAGTTTCAATAATGTTGCTCATTTCCATTTTGTTCACCAAGTATTCATCTTCATCATAAAACTCCACTTTTAGCTGTATAAAATCTACTTTGCTAATCCACATTTTAACCTTGCCCCACACCACCGGAGCTGCTGGTTTTGGTATTAAGGTAATTTCATAGGCTTCCATTTCATCAATTACGGTTTCGCCAGTCAGCTCGTGTTCGTAGTCATCTACAATTGAAGAACTTCTTACCAAATCATCATTAGTAAAGTCACTGCCCATCCAACTTTGCATCATCATTGAAGGCGGCATTTTTACTACTCGTTCAATGTTAGGTACCCAATTCCATATTTCTTTTTCTCGCTTTAAAAAAGTAGTACCTTCCTCTCGCTTTGGCGATTTTATGTAAATCAAGGAATAATCTTCCCCTTTTGCCCAAACTTTCATTTCCATTTCACGAGTCCATTTTGGTCGCTCAATAGTCATTTTCATTTCCGCAATGGTTGATTTGCCTCGTAAATTCTCTTCCGATTTTTGTAAGATTTCTTCACTACTTTGTGCACCAACATAAAAGCCACAAAAGAGTGCAAAAGCTAACGGTAAAATATTTCTTAATTTCATTTATTATATTTTAAACAAAGTAATAAAAATTAAAATAGATGGGTTCTTAATTTTCATAAATTTGACGATCACTTTTAGCAGAAGCTTAATTACAAACAATTCAATAATTTATTTTTATTAATTTAGCACTTTAAAAACAATACATTTAATAGGGGAATAGGTTGGCAATTGACCTTATTATATTAAACAATATTTAATAAACTAAGCACAATAGCATTGGGCAAACCACACTTTTGTAAACGCATTATTTATTGCAGTTTTTGATATTACTTTTCTGCACGCAGCAACAGCTATTAAATTGGCTTTGGTATGATGATTTATTAAACTACTTTCGTTACCGTGAAAGTTGCTAAAGGTAGAGACATAATTGTTGATTGGTTTAAGGCCCGTAATTGGACGCCTTTTCCTTTTCAAGAAGAAACGGCACAACAATATTTAATAGGTAAATCGGGCTTGTTAAATGCACCAACAGGTAGTGGAAAAACTTATGCCTTGTTTTTACCAGTTTTAATAGAATGGCTCAACAACACGCCTAACTATCAAAACAAAACAAACAATGGTTTACAATTAATTTGGATAACACCATTGCGCGCGCTTTCGAAAGACATACAAAAAGCAATGCTGCAGGTTTGTGAAGAACTTAGCATACCTTGGCGGGTAGAGTGCAGAACTGGAGATACTAAAACAGCCCAACGTACCGCTCAAAAAAAACAAATGCCCGAAGTGCTGATTACCACGCCCGAAAGTTTACATTTACTAATCGCTTCAAAAAACTACCCTAAGTTTTTTAAACCATTAAAAGCTATTGTATTAGATGAGTGGCACGAGCTATTAGGCAGCAAGCGAGGCGTGCAGGCAGAGTTAGCCTTGTCACGCCTAAAAGGCATCTGCCCAAATTTAAAAGTATGGGGCATTTCGGCTACCATTGGCAATATGGAAGAAGCCTTACAAGTGCTATTGGGTAAAACATATAACGTAGACAAGGTGGCTACCATAATTGCCAACATTAACAAAGCGGTGGAAGTAGAATCGATATTGCCCGATGATGTTGAAGAGATGCCCTGGGCCGGACATTTAGGCTTAACCTTATTAAAAAAAGTGTTGCCCATTATTGACAGAAGCCGATCAACATTGTTGTTTACCAACACCAGGGCACAGGCAGAAATATGGTATCAAAATTTGTTGAACGTAGCCCCACATTTGGCTGGGCTTATGGCAATGCATCACGGTTCAATAAATACCGAAATGCGGCAATGGGTAGAAGAAGCCTTGAGTAAAGGTGCACTAAAAGCAGTAGTCTGCACTTCCAGTTTAGATTTGGGAGTTGATTTTTGGCCAGTAGAAACTGTAATTCAAATTGGAGGAGCAAAAGGCATTGCCAGGTTTTCGCAACGTGCCGGGCGCAGTGGTCATCAGCCGGGTGCAAAAAGTAAAATTTATTTCTTACCCACACATTCGTTAGAGTTAATAGAAGCCGCTGCTTTAAAACAAGCCCTAGCACAAAAGTATTTTGAAAAGCGAATACCTGTTGTAAACCCAATTGATGTATTGGTGCAATATGCGGTTACGCTTTCGGTAGGCGAGGGAATGAACGCCGAACAAACTTATCAAGAAATAAAAAACACTTATTCTTTTGCCGATTTAACCTTTGAAGAATGGCAACAAGTACTCAACTTTATTACCACAGGCGGGCAAAGTTTGGTGCAATACGATGAGTTTTCGAGAGTAACAAAAACAGATGATTTATTTAAAATAGTAGACCGAAAAAAAGCCATGCGGCATCGTTTGCAGATGGGTACCATTGTTAGCGATGTAATGTTAAAGGTAAATTTTGTTAAAGGGCGTAGCTTGGGTTTTGTTGAAGAATACTTTGCATCAAAATTAAACGAAGGCGATGTTTTTTGGTTTGCAGGCAAGCCATTAGAGTTTGTAAACATTAAAGGAATGACGGTTTATGTGCGCAAATCAAAAAAGAAAAAAGGAATAGTGCCACAGTATATGGGCGGGCGAATGTCTTTCAGTTCGCAACTGTCGGAGTTGTTTAGGCGAAAGCTAACCGAGTATGTAAAAGGCGTAAATAAAGATATTGAATTAGAAACACTAAGGCCTTTGCTTACTATTCAACAAGAGCGATCAATGATACCAACCGAAAACGATTTTTTAATTGAGTACAGCACCTCTCGTGATGGTCATCATTATTTTTTTTATCCATTTGAAGGTTATATGGTTAACCAAGGCTTGGCTGCGGTGTTGGCTTATCGTATTGCCAAACTAAAGCGCAGCACTTTTTCAATTGCAATGAACGATTATGGTTTTGAGTTACTCACCGATGAACCGATACCTTTAAAAGAAGCAATTGAAGCTAATTTGTTTACCACCGATAATTTATTTCAAGACATACAAAATAGCATTAACTCCACCCAAATGGCCAAACGTACTTTTCGAGATATTGCGGTAATTGCAGGCTTGGTATTTCAGGGTTACCCAGGCAAGTACAAAAAAGGAAAGCACTTACAAATCTCTTCTCAATTAATATTTGATGTGTTTGAACAATACGATCCTAAAAACCTTTTGTTAATACAAGCTTATAAAGAAGTGTATGATAACCAAGTAGACGAAGTGCGGATGCGATTGGCCTTAAAACGTATTCAACAACAACAAATTCATTTTATTAAAACCGAAAAATTTTCTCCCTTTTCATTTCCGATAATGACAGATCGTTTACGTTCCAAATTTAGTAACGAAAGTATTAGCGACCGTGTTAAAAAAATGTTGAAATAGCAAAGCCTTTTTGCAATATGTTCTTCTATAATTTTAAAAAATAATTTGAAGCGAAATGGCTTTCCTCGCAGAAATTTGGGTCCTGCCATCCGTTCAAATACCATTTTGCCAACGCTGCAAAAGCCCACCAAAAATGGTATAACCACTTCTGTCAGGGCTATTTTAAAAACCTCGCCCGCCCGTGTAGAGGTTTTAGCAAAAGAAATATCTACAAAAAATAAATAAATTTTATTTTAAAATAATAACTAAAAAAATTAGTTTTATTAAATTATGTACAATTAAGTTTATTAAACCATCGGCAGATTAGTCTTGATTTTCTTTTCTTACCGTTTTAGCTACTATATTACTGCCTATCTATCAACACAGTAAATTATACATCCAACCCCAACACCCCAACACCCTAACACCCCCACTATTCATTCAACTTCAACACCGCCATAAAGGCCTGCTGTGGTACTTCTACGTTACCAATCTGACGCATCTTTTTCTTACCCTTTTTCTGCTTTTCCAACAGTTTACGTTTACGAGTAATATCACCACCATAACATTTAGCGGTAACATCTTTTCGCATAGCAGAAATAGTTTCTCGAGCTATAATTTTAGCACCAATTGCAGCTTGTATGGCAATAACAAATTGCTGACGAGGCACTAACTCTTTTAACTTTTTACATAACCGCTTACCAAAATCAAAAGCTTTGGTACGGTGAATTAAAGCAGACAAAGCATCTACTTTTTCGCTATTTAATAGCATATCAATTTTCACTAAATCAGATTGACGATAATCGTGTAAAAAATAATCGAAAGAAGCATAACCTCTTGAAATAGACTTTAACTTATCGTAAAAATCAAAAACAATTTCGGCCAAAGGCATTTCCCAACTCAACTCTACCCGCGTTTCTGATAAATATACTTGGTTAGTTAAAGTACCCCGCTTTTCCATACACAGCTTCATAATGGCACCAATGTATTCTGGCTTGCTTATAATTTGCGCTTTTATATAAGGCTCTTCTACAAAATTTAACGCCGTATTTTCGGGCAAATCGGCAGGGTTATGTACCATAATTTTATCGCCAGCAGTAGTGTAAGCGTAATAACTTACATTGGGTACGGTGGTAATTACCGACATATCAAACTCTCGCTCTAAGCGTTCTTGCACAATTTCTAAATGCAACAAACCAAGAAAACCACATCTAAAACCAAAACCCAATGCAATAGAAGTTTCTGGCTCGTATACTAAACTCGCATCATTTAGTTGTAGTTTTTCCAAAGAGTCACGCAAGTCTTCGTAATCATCATTATCAATAGGGTAAATGCCTGCAAAAACCATTGGTTTTACATCTTCAAAACCGCCAACAGCTTCGGTGGTTGGGTTGGCCGCAGTTGTTATCGTATCACCAACTTTAATTTCTTTACTTTGTTTTATACCAGTAATAATGTAGCCCACATCACCTGCACTTAGTTGATCTTTTTTTTCTTGAGTGTATTTCAACACACCTACTTCATCGGCAAAATATTCTTTACCAGTATTTACAAACTTTATCTTATCTCCTTTTTTTAGGGTGCCATTAAATATCCGAAAATAAGCCTCTACGCCACGGTAATTGTTAAACATTGAGTCGAAAATGAGGGCTTGTAATGGCGCATCAACAGAACCACTTGGCGCAGGCACCCGATCTATTATTGCTTTCATAATTTCGGGTACGCCAACGCCAGTTTTACCACTAGCTTCAATTATAGTATCGTATTCACAACCAATTAGTTCAATAATTTGATCTTTTGCTTCTTCGGGCAATGCCCCATCCATATCAATTTTATTTACTATTGGTATGATCTCTAAATCATGCTCAATGGCCAAATATAAATTTGAAATGGTTTGTGCCTGAATACCTTGCGAGGCATCAACCAACAATAATGCACCTTCACAAGCAGCAATAGAACGAGAAACCTCGTAGCTAAAATCAACGTGACCAGGCGTATCAATTAAGTTAAACACGTACTTTTTACCATCCAACTCAAAATCTATTTGAATAGCGTGACTCTTTATGGTAATACCACGTTCGCGCTCTAAATCCATATCGTCCAAAGCTTGATTTTGCATATCGCGCTCACTCACGGTATTGGTGTATTCCAACAATCTGTCGGCCAAAGTACTCTTACCATGATCTATATGTGCAATAATACAGAAGTTTCTAATATGCTTCATAAGCGGCAAAGATAACGGAAATGAAACATCCATTCAATTTATTTTTTTAGTGTTCTTAAGGTTTAAATTTTATACTTTTGATGCGCTTGCTTAACCAGGTTATTTACTATAAATTTTATGTTTAAAAAAGGGTGTTTTTTTGTTGGATTATTGCTTTGTATAACACATTTTAGTTGTAGTTATTTACCCAAAACTTTTGAACCTGTTGAAAGTTTTTCGATAACAGAAACGCAAAAATATATTGAGATAGATAACGGACAACAAGCTACAACTGGTATTATATTTTATCCCGGTGGTTTGGTTGATGCGCATGCTTATCTTCCGCTGTTTTCAAATACATTAATGGCTAATTTATCTGTAAAAAGTGTTTTGGTAAAGATGCCTTTAAATTTAGCAGTTTTTGATGCAAACGAGGCGCAACATGTAATTGAAACATATCCAGAAATTGAAAGATGGTTTATTGCGGGCCATTCGTTAGGTGGCGCAATGGCTTGTACTGCGGTAAATAATAGCCCAAGTTTGTTTAATGGAATGATACTAATGGCCGCTTACCCTGCCAATAGTGTCGATTTAAGTAATTGGGCCGGTAACGTACTAAGTGTAAGAGGAAGTAACGATTTGTTGACGAAGCAAAAAGATATTGATAACACGAAAAAGCAACTACCTGCCAATACGCAATTTACAACTATTAACGGTGGAAACCACGCCGGTTTTGGGCAATATGGAGTTCAAAGTAAGGATGGAGAAAACGAGTTAAGCAACCCATCACAAATTGATATTACTGTTGAAAAAATGATCAATTTTATATTATGATTAGAGCTATCCTTATATGTATGCTGTTTATTTTTTGTATGAAGGTAAATAGTCAAAGCTTTGATGTTGGACTTATGGTATTTCCTAATATTATAACCCAAAATGAGCTTTATGATGTTGAAAAAGACGGTTTAACTTTAAATGGAGGTGGTTTGAAATTTAACTTTCAGCAAGCTTACAAACAAAGTTCTTACAATTATAATTTAGGTGTAGAACTATCTTTTAACGATTGGGGAAACCAAATTTTGAGCCGACTTGGTGCTAATACTTTATTAGATAATCAAACTGGTATTAACATTATTTTATTAAATGGACTTGCTTTATATGTTGATAATTCAGCTTATGTTTTTGGGGCAGAAGCATCTGTTTTTTATCTTATAAAAATAAAAAATATTAACCGTGTAAAACTGAATGTAGGCTTACGTTTTACACAAAATACAAAGTATAAAACAATTGGTAACTTTAGCTTTGTTGATTTGCCAGTTAGTATTAGTTGGTTGTTTGGCAATGGAACAAATTAACTATATTGTGTAATATATTATTTGTAATTATTAATTTAGTATGATGAAAAAATTTGTTTTAATAACGGTGGGTCTTGAAATGCCTACACCAGAAGATATGCAAAAATGGATGCAATGGTTTCAATCTATTGGCAACAAAATGACCCAACAAGTCGGTTTAATGAATGGTAAAGAAGTAACCCCTGAAGGTATAAACGACTTAGCAATGGACAAATCTGCACTTACCGGCATTTTAATAATTAATGCCGAAAGTATGGACGAAGCAGTAAAAATTGCACAAGCCTGCCCTGCGGTTAC
>Ga0209831_1003445_pt1 | contig 13054 bp, 12 predicted proteins | sample Maine_Asex4_meta_FD_187451 | JGI IMG/M metagenome (GOLD analysis project Ga0209831, IMG submission 187451) | Marine algal microbial communities from Maine, USA - Maine_Asex4_metaG (SPAdes) (version 2) | ecosystem: Host-associated > Algae > Red algae > Unclassified | place: Maine, USA | collected...
CTTTCCATTTACTCATGTGAAGATGAAGTTAAGTACTCTAATTGAAATCGGCGCTGGGGGAGGGGGGGGGCGGGGGCGTCGGGGGTGGGAGTGGTCCGGGTGTGGCGGGATGGGTGGCCTGGACGTGGGGGGGAGTGGGCCCCTGTTGTGCCCCCCGCTCTTATGTGGAGGGGGGGGTAGGCGGTGGGCGACGACCGCGCATGAGCACTGTGCACCTGGAAGGGGGGCTCGGGCAGGCGGTGGGCAGTGTGGCGTGCGGGGCAGGCACGGGCTCCCGGCGGAAGCTGTGCCCGCCGGCCCCCCCAGTGCTCCAGCCACAACGCGCTCTAGCGACACAGCCAGTGTCGCCGCCCCCCGCAAAATGGCTGCCTGGCATTGGCCGCAGCGCCGCCCGTCCCAGCGAAACGGCTGCCTGGCATAGCCTGCAGCTCCCCCCCCCCCGCGAAACGGCTGCCTGGCATTGCCCGCAGCGCCACCGTAAGCTCGCGCCATTGCCGGTGACAAGGTATGTAGATCGCCAGGCGAAACGGTCAGAATAAGTTTCGATATATATTGGAACGTGGAACACATAAGTCTACCACAAATGCTTACTAAAACTATACTGTCAGCCTTTCTATAATTATACTGAAATGAAACCCTCAGCGGATGAGTACACCGTAACCTTGCAACCCTGGTGTGCATCTGGGTCTCATTGTCTGCTGTGTGCGTGAAGTAATCGATCATTATTTGAAATACGTGTACTATGGACGTGTAGTTCACGTAATACATGCATGAAGTACGTCTACTGTGTATATTAGTGCGGTAGACAGTCATTCTTTGCACAACAGATAAACTGATGCAGTACAGGCTGGTTGACGGAGGTGCGCACAACGCTGAAAGAACACTGCAATTCTCGTACAGCCTACACCACCCTCTCAACAGTTGCGAGAGCATTGTTGGATATCGACTTTGTGTCGTGCCCCGCGCCGCACCGCAGCGCTCCTCTCCGCCCCGCCCCGCCCCGTCTTGCCCCGCAGCGCCGTGTCCCGCCGCTATGCACCGTGCCCTTCCCCGCCCCTCCCGGCGCTGCGCCGTTGCCCGCGGCTCTGCGTCGCCGCCATTAGCGCAACGTAGCCGACCCCAGCGCCGCACCGCCCCTTCTGGCGCCGCGGCGCGGCGCGTCGCCTCCGCCCCTCCGAGCTACGCGGCGCTACTGCGTTCTGCGATGCGCCGCGCCGCCCTTCTCGGCTGTGGTGACCAGCATGGCTGCTGATACCGTGGCCTACAGGCGTGCTGCAGCGCTCTGCCGCCGCCACGCCGCGCTGCACCGCGCCGGCCTGTCCCCACGCCCCCCTGCCCCCGTCCCCCCCGCTGACCCCACATCCCTTGATTTCTTTCTGAATCTTATTTGGCTTTTTTCATATCCCCCGGAGGCCTCGCGGTTCGTACGGGAGGCAGCTACGGCCGGTGACGACCCACCGTTGTGCGCGCCCGCTCTCCCTCATCCTCTCTCCTGCGCCCCCCCTACTGACATTTCTGGCTGCTTGGCTGCTCTTCGCCGCCCCCTTATGCCACTTCGACAATCATAAAACGTCTCTCTGCGCATAGAAAAGGGCGAGCACCACCCCGCTGCCACAAGGACCTCCTCGCCCTCTCCATCCCCCCTACCCAGCTGCGCCCCCCCTCACTTTCTTCTCGCTTCCTGGCAGTGCCCTTGGAGTCCTTCGTACGGCCCTAAAAGACACAACGGCGTCTGGTGCCCGCCGCCCGTAGGATTGCGACGCGCGGCGGAGGGACCCACCCCACGCCTCACGCAGTCGTGAACTTTGGGTTTTGCTGAAATGTGGCTGAAAAAGTCGATAAACACAGTACAGCATTCTCGCAACGGATTCTTTTTCGGGTTATCATCTGTGTGACTCTGTACATTTCGTTCGTCAGGGAGTCCGACGGGGACCTGTCTGTCATGCCGTTTTCATTCAGTGGGCCTCGTCCATGCGATTGCCTGAGTCAGCAAATGGGAAGCAGCACCATGCAAGCGGTAGTGGGTTTGTCGCCGGTGGCCGCGTTGGCAGAGGGCTACTGGAAGGGTGTATGTAGCGTTATTGCAGCGATTGCTCGTCCATACCGTCGAGTCATCGTCCGTGGGTGTTTTGGAGATCCAACACCCGCTGAGCCTGAATAGCTCGCGGCGGCAGCGGCGACCACGTAGGTCGTCCGTCCAGCAATGCTTGTCATGGCGAGAGAAGGCATCTGACTTTTAATAAATTGCGTACTCTCATTCTTATGTGTCATATCTACCGAAAGCTACTCATATGACCCGCACTCACTGCACGACCCTCCCTGCCGGCGGGATGGACAGCGAGCTGGCCGCGACATAGTCAGTGATGAGGGGTGTAGCGCATGACTGGGAGAAATAAAATGGGCGGTGGTAACCGTGGCGACGATACAGGTGGCAGCCGTGGGTGTACCGACGGGCGCCTATTTGATCGCCGACGGCGCTTTGTAGTGCACTCGTCGCTACGCTGGACCGCGTCTGGAATGCCGCGTGCCCTCTCATGCGGGGGGTGCGGGGAGCCCCTGCGAGGAGGCAACGACACACCCAGCGGCCTCTTTGTGTTGGCGGGGAGCTCGACGCCGTTGCCGAGGTCGTCGGCAGGGTTGTCGTCCGCCATCGTAGCGCCGTTGCTTTGCCGTCTCTGATAGACGCGGAGCTGCGGATGGACGCCGGGTGGCAAACAAAAATCAGCACCGCGGCGGCCATTGGGGGATAGTAACGTCGCGGGGACGCCTTCGTTGTGGAGCGGAAGGCTCCGTGGATCCCTGCTCAGGAACGTCCAGTCACGTGGCAGGATCTGCGAACGCAATGTGGATCTGGAACACAGTCATTGATCACAGTGAGAGCGCTGATCGATGCTAACACTGCGTAATTTGGTGGATCACGCCTTTTTCTGACACTGCTCAATCCAGTGGATCACGCGTTTTTCTGACACTGCTCAATCCAGTGGATCACGCGTTTTTCTGACACTGCTCAATTCAGTGGATCACGCGTTTTGCTGACACTTCTCAATCTAGTGGAATGCAATCCTGCGCTTCTACTGCTGCCTATTTCCGTTCGGCACATATGTTTGCCAAAAAAACAACACGATGCGTATTTGTCGATATCCTGTAGCCATTCTTTTCCGCTTTGGTGGTTGTGTGCGAAGTCGGTCTTCCTCCGCATCACCCACTGCCACTTGGCCTGTGGCTTGGGGAGCACACGGCACTTCCAGGCGAAAAAACACAAAAACAACAATTTTGTCAAGAGACTCGTACTTGATGCTTGTTTCTGTCCTGGGATCGAAAAACTGAACGGTTAAGCATAAAAGCGCTTCTTTCGACCTGTTTCCGCGCCTCAAAGTTTCCGGGGTCCAGATATGTTGCTATCCACCCGCGGTGCTATGCATGTCTGTTGTTCAACTTTTCATGTGTGTTGGACTCTCCACAGTATACGCTCTCAATGGGACCTGAAAACCTAGGCTAGCAATATCTTTGGACGCCCACTACACACGCTTCGTTTTCTGTGAACACAACCGCACTGAAACAGTCCTACTGAGCTTTCTGTGAAGGATGTGTGCCGCCAAGCCCCCCCGTGCTCTCAAAAGATATTCCCCTGATGGCCTACGTCACGATGTTGGGTTCCGAGGCGTCCATACTAGGGTATTAGGGCAGGCGTGACCTAAGCAGGGGCTTGGATGGCCAGCACAGCGTGGGCCGTAGGGAACAGCGTGAGGCACAGAGGTAGCCGGGGTTCAGCCCAACAAGCATTCCAACGCAACAAAACGTGCAGTGGGGTGGCTAGACAGCCAGGAAAGTACCAACTAGGGAAGCCAGGGTGTCTACTAACAGGGGTGTGGGTGGCGTTCGAAAGGGGTGGTGGTGGTGCCGGCGTCCGCCATTAGCAGGGACAGAGATCGAAAACGGTAGTGCTGAAATGGTTTTTGGTGGTAGCCGTGAGGATAGGCCGGCTGGGGAGGAGCCGGCATCAGAGACAAGAAGCGCCGCTGGTGTGGCTGGGGATCAGAATTGAGGAGGGGGCGGGTGGCGGTGGCCATGGTAGGGAAGGAGTGGCGGCGGAGGCTGCTGAAAGGGGATGGAGGCTCGCCATAGTAACTAGCGGCGGTCTCGCAAGGCGCTTCCGCGTGCCCGCCCACCGTACCAGCGCATCACACTACCCCGCCCCTTCAGCACGACCCCGCCAGCTTGCCGCCCCTCTCGCCCTGTCAGTCCACTTCCACTGACCTTCCACCTGCCCACTGACCAGCCCGGCTGTGGCGCGCAGTGTCGTACCAAAACGACGAGAGATCGGCGGTGTCTCGATGGCAGAAACGTGCAGTTTGACGCACATCAAACAAATACTGTGAAAACGACGCCCGCAAAGTCGCAGACAAAATGTTGTTCATTCACATGGAAAGAGATTTTCGCTACTCCAGAGCAGTCATTTCCGTATTGACGTCAATTGCTTTCTTTTTCAAAAAACATTGGCATACGCTCACCCCGAACACCTTTGCTATGCAAAACGCTGGAGCCAGATGATACTTGGCTCCCCGGCCAAACAGCCTCACGTCACGGATGTCACGCTGCCAATACAGTACCGATGGCGTAGTCGCCCCCCCCTGGCATGCTGACATTCCGGGCAGCCCTAAAGGAGCTCCTCCCGGTCGCATTGGCGTTTTGATTGGGTCATTGATGGCAGCGATCACCGGCTTCACAGCCACGACGCAGCCGCGAACACCCGAGTCGACGCCTTCGCAACCTTCTTTTTTTATGGAATGCTGTCGCTATCAGCAGTACCTTCTGTCTTGGTGCGATAAACATGGACGTTATTTTCTCACAGCTGTTCACACCTGTCCTTGTGAATCCTGCGTCCCTCGTCCACGAGAGTGAAACTTGGCCTCTGCAGGCCACTGGGGCGTGTTTAATCGTCAGAGTGCTCGACACAGGCGCATTTTTGCGTCCATGTCATCGTCAGCATCTCTCTGATCTGGCTCTTGCAACCCACCACTATCTGACCCCCCCCCTGGAATAAGCACACATCAGCGTCGGAAGCACCCCCCAGCCACCGACCATGCCCGACCCTTCAGCGTCAAGTCTGTAGTAGCCATCACCCCGCTCTCTCTATATCTGTTCCTGAGGACATACCGAGATCTGGCTAAAAAAAGTGCGAAGTCTCAGGTACGGCTGTTCAAGACGACGGCCATGACCGGGTCCACCGTAGTCCACAAACCACTGTCGTGGGCACATACCTCTGAGAACCTTGCTGCAGGGTGCCGACGCGCACACACAACTTTTTGACAAGAACGAAAAGGTACAGGACGGCAACGCGTGGCGTGCCCACACCGTTGCCTCGCACTCACAGTTACGAATCATGTATGAAACATGTATTAGTATTAGTACTAGGACACGTTGCTATCGAATGTATTTCGGCTGTCATGCCCTTGTTTCATCCGAATAGTGCATGCCTGTTTTTCACAGTGCAATCGGCGTCGTGGCACGGCGCGCGCTAGCCACAATGAGAAGCCGGAGACTGCGTTAGAATTGTGGGATTGTGCCCAATCCCGAACGCCGATCCGCAATTTTGGCAGCAGTCCCCTCTTCCACGGAGCGCAGCGGGAGCTCGCGTGGCGCACCCCCGTTTCTCGCGGCCGTGAGGCCGCCGCCTCCTCCGCGCAACCGTTGGGAGAGCGTGTGTCGCGGGGCGACTCTCGATACTCTGTTACGGCAATGCAGACGAGGGATCCGCGCCGCAGGTCTCCGCCACGTGGATGGCAACACCCGCTGATCTCTGAAACCAATCCTGCGCCGGCGAGGGGCACGGCGATTGTGCCAACAAAAAATTGGGACGTGCCAGCACAGAGGTCTCAGGCCACCGTTGCTACGTTGTTGCAACGGTGACCGTCATAACTTCTTTGCTGGCCCGCCCCTCCTACCACTTCCGCTGCCAGCCGCCTCCGCACCACACGTCAGTGTCGACCAGGTCGTGCAACTCTGCGTCCACTTTGTCCGCGTCACCGTGACTACCGCGGTAAGGAGAACGACGGGTTTGCGAGAACGACGGGTTGGCGGCTCGGCCAACCCCTTCGCTGGCTGCTTCAACAATCGAGACTACGCCTCCCTTTCTTCTCCCCCCTTTCTCCGCCTCCCCGCCCCCGCCCCTCTGATTTCAGCATCATGGCCCCACCTTCCCCGCCTCCGCCGGCAGATGTGGTCGCTCGTGAAGCGGACGCGGCGCCCGTCCTGCCCGCTGGTTTTGTCGACCGCCGCGCCCACATTTTTGACGTGCCGGCGACCGTTTTTCGGGGATTCCGCCCGACCTACGACGCCGTAAATGCCACGTATTTGGCTGCGCGCACGCGCCAGCACCTCGCCGACAGCCTCCCCGACGTTGTAGAGTGGCTAGTCAAGTCGAGGGAGGCGGAAGTTTCCCACAAGCCCCATGCCAGCGACATCAAATCGGTGGCGCCTGGATGGACGATCACTACCAATGGCGGGCAGCCGACGTCGCTCGAGGCCTTTCTCGCGCGTGGGTCCTACAACGCTCTGATGGGCCCAGAGGATGGGTACGACCCAGCCGCCCATACGTTTGAGTCTTCTCACGACGCTTTTCGATCCGCTTTCTCCGGAGGCTTTGCGTGGGAGGTGACCGAGGTGTGGTCGGGGCCACCAAAGGTGGCGTTTGCATGGCACCACTTTGGGGTGATGGCAGGTGCCTACGGGGAGCACCCCGTGACTGGGCGGATGGTGCACCTGTACGGAGCGGCGGTCGCGAACACGGTTGGAGCGGGGGCGGACCTCAAAATTGGGTCGATCGAAGTGTTCTACGACCCAACGAGCCTCCTGCACCAGCTTCAGGACAAGCCGGGCGCGTTTAACCTTTCCACATCCGTGGACGAAGGTGGAGGGTGCCCGCTGGGCTTTGGTCGGTCGACCGCTGGGGATTAATGGAAAGGCAGGGCGGTGAACGGACGGGGAGGAGGGGCGGGTGTACGAGCCAGGTTGTGACCGTGGAAGTGGCGCGCCGCGAGATGTGCGTTTGAGGCGACCCGCGGCGTGGGCGCTCCAGAAGACAGTCAATGAAGAACAAGTTCATTGTCATTGTCATACGTAATCTCGACACCAACTCGCTTATCCATAGTCACCATTTCGACCGTGGTCATCGTTCTGAAGCCGACCGCGTTGCTCGCCCACAACGTGACGGCCAACAGCAACAGGCAGCGACGTTTCTCCGGCGGCGTCCACGGAAGGTAGCTGTCACAGCACATGGATGATGTGTGTGAAAGAAAAGAGACTCGTTGTCTTGTTGCTCTATCCTCGCTCCCCCAGTCTCTTCCCTCTCCTCACTCTTAGACCACGTCGGTCGGTCGTCTAACCCGCCGCTCGTCCGGCGTGCAATCGTTCCCCAGAACCGCCCGTCTGCGGCACGGCGTCACGGCGGCGCACCGCCCCGCGGTACCCGCCCGTTGCGACCGGTGACCGCCGCGGAAGCGCCCGCGGGAACGGTCGCGGGCGCCTTGGCGGCCGCTGCAGCACCAGCGTCCGCCACGTCCGATGCGACGTGGCACCGGTACGGGAACGGTCGCGTCCACGTGGCAACGTGTCCGCGGCGCCACCGCTGCGCGTGAGCATCTTGCTCATTCACAGTGTGCAGGTGTCGGCGGCGCCCTGTTTTCTGGGGATCACCCTGGCGGACCAATCCGTGAGGCCGGCTGTGTTTCGACGAGGCAGACGACCGCCTGTCACACGCACTGCCGGGCGACTAGGTTTAGGCGTGTCTCCGCATGGCAAACAGTATGTGACACAAGCGCTGGGTGGCGCTCCTAAACCGCGTGTGCCATAACTCAGCCAAGACGGTGCTGTGACTGTTGTAGTGGAAGCAAGATACAGATTGTACAGTCGCTCCACAAAAAACCTAGCACTCGGCCGAGATCAATAGTGGTATCTATTGACATCGACCTGGCATATGTGCCAGGTTTGGATCCACGTGTTGAGAAACTTCGACACAGCTTCAAAGCTTGCCCGACCGAATCCGAATCTATTGGGCCATTCTGGGCGTTGCAGCGCGATTACAGAAGCTTTGCGAAAGTCCAACCGCCTTTTGAACAACGTGCCCCGTTTGGCTATTTTATCTTCCACGTGACGTCGAATTCCGGATCTTATCGTGTGTCTTATGAGGGCACTATTGATCTGGGCCGAGTGCTAGTTTTTTTGTGGAACGACTGTACTGTAGAATATCTACCCGATATCCGGGGCTGATATTGTGGGAGCTGTCAATGAGCATGCAGGGGGGGGAGGAGGGTGGATGCATCCATATGGTGAGGGGGTGGCCCTTGCGGTGGCCCAGTGTGCCGCCGCGCGCGGCTGCCGGTCTGCGGCCTTATCAAGAAGAGAGCTGTTCCCAGGTGACTAATCAAATTATATAGACTTTAATTAAACGAGATATACTTTAAATAGGGCGTTTCTCACTGCGCCGCTGGTACAGTGCATTCTTGTTATAAGATACTCGTTTACAAGAGAATACCATTGGTCCATCGCCGGATCTGAGCAGCAAAGGCCACTTTTTTTCAATTTCGAGGTGAATCAGCTGTCTCTTAGAACGAGAACACACTGTAGCCGCAAGTGCTCCCCGCCGCTGCCCTATCGATTGGGTTTTCGCCGCCGGCAGGTCGCCTGCTGTCCCTGACCCCAGCCCAAGGCGACGGCAGGTGGGGAGGTGTTTCCCTAATCGATGCGAACGTCATGTGCAGCGCAGCAGCCAGTAGCCATAAGAGACAGCACACTACACCCGCAGTCGGTCGGACAACCTGTCGGACACCGGTGTCATAAAATGAGTGCAATACGACTATTTAAGAATGAAAAAAAGACAAAGGGTCCGAGTCATGACGAATGTCAATGTCATCTCGAGCTCCACATAATCGACCTACGGAACGCGTCATACAGCCCGCATCGCTGCTGACTGCACACTCCCGCTGCAACGACCAACAGCGCGGTCAAGAGCAGAGCAAAACGCTGCCGCGCTGTGCTCCCCCTGTCTCTCCAAGCCCGTGTTTTCATCGACCTCCCGCCGCAGCGTGCCTGCCCGCCCCACGACGCGAGGAGCTAGCTCTACAGCCGCCGCAAGCACCCCTCTGTGCACTCGGCGTAGGAGATCTGCTTGCGTTGGCGCAAGCCCAAGCACGCCGGCCACGGGCGAGCGGGGGACGTCAAGAAGCCACCACAGCCACGAACGCAGACGCTGTGGGAGAGCTGCTTGCGCTGCCACGGGGTGAGACCACCGGTCGCCGGCTTGGGCGCTGGCTTAGGTGCTGTCGGCTTGGGCGCGGGCCGCCCGTTGACGGGCACCCATACCATGCCCCCCCCACGGCCGGTGGAGGTCGCCCAAGACAGCCCCGGGGTGGAGCAGGAAGCCAGCGCGTTGGTGTTTTCTGCCGCCCAGCGAAACGACCCGTCACTCGTGCGGATGCGCTGGGTGTCCCGAGAGGAAGAGTCCACGGCAAACGAGCCAAACGATAGCGGGCACTCCCGAGAGGCCTTTGCGGTCGTCGAGAAGCGGTCGCTCGACGAACCGGTGGTCGTACCCCAGCTCATCACACGCACAACCGACGAGGTCTGTCGGCACAGAGTTACGCAACAAATTTCAGCAGAGAGAAAGCTGGTGGCGCAGAACGGCAAAAGCCGGTTGGTGCCGCCCGCCCGCAAGGAGGATGTAGGAAAGTAGATGACACGGAGAGTGAATGACCGCGAGATCCGCCCGGGCTTGCCCGAGTTCCAGAAAACCACGTCGGCGGCCGCGCGGCCGCCGACAGCCGCCCAGACCGCAATCGCCGCAAACACCGCCACAATGAGGGTCGTACGGGCCGAGGCAAAGTGGCCGCGGTTGCCGCGGTTGTGGCCCATGGCGGTTCCGACGCGTAGGCGGCAATCACCCGGTGGTGTTGGCAGGAAAGACGGTGGAGGAAGAGTGAAGGGCGAGGGGAATGGAAAGCGACGCGGGTGGCGATGAGGCTCGGTGAGGCGGTACCACCAGCCTATTGGGGAGAGGGCGTGCAGAAGAAGAAAAAAAAGAGAAAAGGAAAGGAAAGGGTGGCGAGTGGGGCGAAGGTGGGATGCGGCCTGTTCAGCCGCCGAGCAGAATGTGGCGCAAAGGCCTTTATGGGTTGCACCCATCCGGTGGTAGGCAGACCTCGTCGCACACGCGCTCGCGGCCGCGCGCGTGCCAAAACGGCACGCGGTCAGGGGCACGTGCCTGCCCGCCGTCACTACGGGGGCAGGGCCTGCGGGACCCTCTTCCGCCCGAATTTCTGTCCAACACACCGCTGCGCTCTCAGGTTCTGATCCCCATCGCTGCGTGCGTCAGGGACTGTGGGGAGGGGGGGCGGGGAAGGGGGGGGATCGCGGTGCTCGCGATGCGAAACGGTGCAAATCGGCATCCCGTGTACGGTAGGGCTAGCCACTGGCATCAGGGAGGAGGCTAGCAGAAGAGGGGGGAAAGACCCCAGCGCCTCAACCGTCGACAGCAGTGTCCTCGTCGGCAGCAGCATGAGCTGGAAGATCGCCGGGACCAACATTACTGGGCAGGGAGACCCAAGGTGGTGTGGGAAGAGACAGCGGAGGAGATCAAACGAGAGGGATGTGGGCGGGGACAACCAAAGCTGACGTGGCATGCCGGCAGCGACAAAATCCCTCACTGAGGGATGGTGTAAGGTTGGCATGAAACGATCGTTCAGAAAAACCTTGCCGACTTACCGGTCGTTTAACGACTTTACCGATATCGTTTAACGACTTTACCGACTTGTGGTCCCATGGTACATGACGATAAGAACTTATTGATTAGTTTCGTTGACCGTGGTAGCGCGTATTCACCAGTGGGCGGCGGCGTTGCGGTGGCGGTGGGTACACCGCGGCCATCGCAGTAAGCAATCGGTGCTGAGTGCAAACAGTCCCCTGTGATGAGGACTGCCACAGACGGGAACGCCCAGCGACGCCGAGACCCCCCCCTGGGGACAATCTCGGCACGGCGTGTGCAGCCCACCAGCGCAGTGCATCTTAAACCAGGATTCACGACAGGCCCGTTTTTGGGGTCTCCCGGCAGGTGGAAATCTGTCACCCCTAAAAGCGCATCTGTCACACACTTGTCACGCCGGACGACAGGTGCCAAAAGAGATTAAAATGCGGCAATAAGAGACCACTTAACCATAGATAAATATGTACAAGTAGATTTGGCAGAAAACTAGAACGCACTCTCAAGCACAACAAAGTCCGGCGGTTACCGAGTCACACTACAAAAAAGTACTTCAAAAGCACACTGCCAATCCCTTGTGGTCCGATTGGACACCGCTTTCATGACCACAACAGCCCGTCCTTTCTGATGATTTCATCACATCCCCATCCTTTTCTCTCTCTCGCGAGTCACAACAGGCCGCGGATTGCCGTACTGGTTGGCCTTTTGCACCGGGCTCAAGGCGATGACGAACACACCCTAAAAGCCATTGACACCATTGACGCCAGCTGACTGCTTTTCTGCCCACGACCTCCCCCTCTGGGTACAAACTGTACGTTGGACGCTGTGCGGAAATGAGGTGGTAGGCTGCAGTGAGAGAGAGGGGGCTTAGATGAAAACCCAGAGCCAGCCTGACGAAAGGTCAGGTCTTGAAGCATCTTCTCAACTCTCGACGATGGATATTGTGTAGGATTGAGCAGATTAAATGCGAGAAAGGACATTCTCAGTGAAAAATATGGGCAGATCTGTGTCCGCGAACACGTGAGAGCGTTCGATGAAGTCGGTGTTGAAGTACAACGAGTGGACTGATATGCTGGATTCTCGAATCGAACACCGTGCAAAGTGTGTCCTCTGTGGATTTAAACCGTTCGATCGACGTCGGTAGCCTTCCGTGTGTGATCGAGGCCTATTAGTCGACGCCCGAGGAATATCTGCGACTTGTCACGGGCTTGTCGTGAGAAAAGGACAAGGGGCAGAATCTGTACGTTTCCTCGGGTATTATGTTTTTTTTTCGTACATCATGGGGAAGGTCCGTAGCAGTGCAGCTGAGGGAAAAAAAAGGTTATCCGCAGAGAACAACATGGTGTTGACAGCAGTTTTACAAGTGCATGACAAGTGAAGTGCTAATGGGGTCGATTGAGGGGGGTCAAAGGGGCTACTTGACACGCTCTTGACAAGGGTTTGACAAGAAAATGGGGTCTGTCATGAATCCTGGGTTAGAACGCACTTCGCAGCTCGTCCCGTTCGAGACCTCTACGTGTCCCGGCAGTTTGCCACTTGTACATGGTTCTCATGTGTCATTTGTCGCCCATCCAACCATATCCAACATCGCTCTGTCATGCGAGTGGCGTTTCACATCCGACCGAGTTACGCCACGATTGCCAGGATGGTCGACGTGGCACGGCTACGGGATCCAACAAGCGCTGCTGGCCACACGATATCTGAATTCACCAGACACGTGCATATTTTAGGATGTAGCCCACTGGAGGCGTTTCGATCATGGGCATCATCCAATACATTTCAAGAAAGGTGCCACTTTTTAGAGCGTCTACACCAATCCCCGTGTTCCATACGGCCTAAATATGCCACGTTTTGTAGCGTTGGTGAACATCACCATAAGAAGCTTCGCTAATTATATGTGACAACTTTGCCACAAGGACCTGTGATGACAATACTGCCGTTGGTTTATGTCTTGTTATCGCAATTGATCGGGTTACTGATCCGGAAGAATTTTATTGACTGCGACCCGGGTTCGACTCGGCGTGAGAGACATGTGATCAGAACAGTCATGATGGGGCACCACCATATCCTCTAGTGGGTGGTGCGTTCGACACGCGGACACTAAAACTCTGCGCGAAGCGTGGTGGCCAGCCGGACGCGGGCGTACCGATGTAGGAACGCCACGGAAAGGCCGCTCCCCAGGTGGCTTCCACCGGAATGCAAACGGCCAGAGCGGACTAAATTTAACTGGTCACGCCCGCGATGGACGAGGCGGCTCTTCCGGCGACTGACATTCTGGTCCACAGCCTGATGGACCTGCAG
>Ga0209831_1003450_pt1 | contig 13051 bp, 9 predicted proteins | sample Maine_Asex4_meta_FD_187451 | JGI IMG/M metagenome (GOLD analysis project Ga0209831, IMG submission 187451) | Marine algal microbial communities from Maine, USA - Maine_Asex4_metaG (SPAdes) (version 2) | ecosystem: Host-associated > Algae > Red algae > Unclassified | place: Maine, USA | collected...
CGCGTCTTCGGTGGCATCGGCCGCGTCAGCCGCCGCATCTTCTGTCGCGTCGGCGGCATCGGCTGCCGCGTCCTCGGTCGCGTCAGCCGCATCTTCGGTGGCATCGGCTGCGTCGGCTGCCGCATCTTCCGTCGCGTCGGCCGCATCGACTGCCGCGTCCTCGGTCGCATCAGCCGCATCTTCGGTGGCATCGGCTGCGTCAGCTACCGCCCCTTCGGCCGCGTCGGCCGCATCGGCACCCGCGCCTTCCGCTGCATCCGCAGCGTCGGCAGCGGCATCGCCGGTCGCGTCGGCCGCGTCGGTAACGGCTCCTTCGACCGCGTCGACCGCGTCAGCGGCGGCGTCTCCGGTCGCGTCGGCGGCATCGGCCGCCGCGTCCGTCACGGCGTCGGCCGCGTCACCGGCTGCGTCGGCGGCATCGGCCGCCGCGTCCTCGGTCGCGTCGACGGCGTCGGCCGCGGCGTCTCCCGTTGCCGTCATGGCATCGCCGGCCGCCGACTGCGCATCCGTCAGGGCATCTTCGGCCATGTCACCCGCCACGTCGGCGGCATCTTCGGTCGATGCAGCCACGCCGGCAGCGGCGGTTGTCGCCGCGTCCGCGACGTCGGCCGAATCGCCTTCGCCTTCGGTCACGTTGGCGGCAGCTTCGTCGGCCGCGTCGGCGGCGTCTTCCGCCGTGTCGTCCGCCGCATCGGCGACGTCCTCGGCACCGTCGACGGCGGCGTCAGCGGTCTCGTCCGCCGCTTCGCCCGTCGCGTCAGTATCGACCGCCGTGGCAACGTCCGGCGCCTCCGCTTCGGTCGAGGTGACGTCGGCGACGGTGTCGGGCTCGTCGCCGCGATTGAACAGGTTCAGCACGATCCAGCCGAGCAACAGGATGCCGACTATCGGCAATAGTTTCTTCCACATCGGGGACTCACTCCTTTCATTGGTATCGGATAAATCGGTGTCATCGCTCGCGATGCCGACAGGCGTCGCGCTCCGACCCGTCTCGGGTCGCGTTCCGGTCGTCGTCGTGGTCGACGTCGCCCGGAGATCATTCTGTCCATGCGGTGTCGCTGTCGCGCCCGCCGCGGGAGGGGCCGCCGTCCGGCGCCCCGCCGGCGGCATCGCCAGACGGCTGAGAAAGCCGCGTTTCTCGAGTTCGCCCCGGAGCCCATTCGGCAGCGCCTCGTCGACCTGCGGCCCCTGCTCGCGCAGCATCGTCGCGAGGCCGGCGGCGTTCAGACCCTCGCTCACGGCGCGGCGCCTGATCGCGCCCACGGCGAGCGGCGAGAGAATGCCCAGCGCCGCCGCCGTCCGGTCCTGATCCACGCCGGTGAACCCGGCGACGCCCGCGCGAAGCGCGCCGACACCGTCCGCACCGAACAGGGCGTCGAGCTGCCCCTCGCCATCGGCATCGTCCCCGTCGTCTGCCGCTCGCTCGTCGTGCGCCGCCTTGTCCGCCGTCTTGCCCGCCGCTTTGCCCGCCGCCTTGTCCTCCCCTTGCACGATGGCGTACAGCGCATCGGCACCGCCGGGAGTCTCCGCCAGCCGACGCATCCCTTCGAGGAGCGCGGGCACGCCGGCAGCCGCGAGCGATGCCGCGTCGGACGCACGATCGCCGAGCGCTCGCTCCAGGCGGGCGCTGGCCGTACCGTCGAGTCGGTCGCCGATCAGTTCGGCGAGATTGAACGACATGCGCTGATCCGGCTGATGAAAAAGGGGCCGACGCAAGAAGCGGCGGAAGCGTGACGCGAACAAGCTTCGCACCCGGGTCCCGGGCGGCCCGCGAGCTTGTAAAAGTCGCTGCAAGGCGCGCGTGGTCACCTGGAATGACGCGGTGGCCGAGGAGTCTACACGGCCCGTCGATCACGTCGAGAGGGGGCCTGCAGGATCCTGCCGAGCCGCGGTCGCGGGTTCCGGCACGCGGGATCAACCTTGCATTGCGAGGACATCGTCACGTTGCTAGGCTCGGCGAGCCCGGCCGGCCGCACGACGCTTCAAGGAGAATCCCGAAAACCGATGAGCATTCGCGAGCGTTTCACCGACGACGACTGGTTCCTGCTCGGATCCACCCCGGCGATGATCGCTGCCGCCATGAGCACCGCCTCGCCCGGCGGTGCGATCCGGGAGATGGTGGGCGGCATGCGCAGTACGGTCGAGGGGCGGAAGACCCACGCGGACAGCCCTCTGATCAGCGAATTGCTGGCGCGGGTCGAGAACTGGGACGCGGCCAGAGAGAAGGCGAGAGACTACCGGGAGCGCACCAGGTCGCGTATCGAAGCGGCCGGCATCGACTCTCGCGAGGCGCTGCTCGATCAGGTCGTCAACGATTGTGAAACGGTTGCCGACCTGCTCGCGGAGCACGCCACGGATGCGGATGCCGACGCCTATCGCCTCTGGTGTCTCGACATCGCGCGCGAGGTGGCGAACGCGGCCAAGGAAGGCGGTTTTCTCGGCTTCGGCGGCCAACGGGTCAGCGAGGAGGAGCAGGCCATGATGGGCCGCGTCGAGTCGGCGCTCGGTCTCGCCCGCGGCGCGCTGCCGGCCTGAACGACGCGACGCGAAAGACGGATGTCAGGGCGATCGAAGCGCCGGCGGACCGTCACGTTCTTTTGCGATTCGTCGTCAAATTGACGCCGAGCGCGGCCGTCACTACTCTGGCGCTCTCCGCCCGTTCCCTCAGCACGCGCCATGGATGAGCTCATCTACCAATTTCTGCTGCAAGCGGGTTTTCCCCGCGCAGCGATCGTCTCGGACTCGACCCTGCTCGAGTCCGGCACCGGCGCGCCGCCGGACGACGCGTCCACCTACGTCATCGTCGATCCGGAAACGGCCGACCGCCTCGCGGTGGTGGACGTCGTCGGCGCGATCGATGGCGACGCCCTGGAGGCCGCGGCCGGGCGAGCCGGTCGTTACGCACGGCGCATCGGCGGGCGTGAGATCCAGGGCTTCGTCATCCGGGTCGATACCCGAGGACGGACCGAGGCGGAGCAGGTGCAGTTCTACCGAGTCTGGCCGAACCCCGACGTTCAGCAGCTGACCGCGAAGACCTTCCCCGACCTCGACGCTCTGCGGGTGACCGGCCTGCTCGCGCTCGAACGGGCCACCCCGTCCGCGCCCGAGATCGTGGACTTCGGCGACGAGACGGACGCAGCGGAGGAGTCGCCCGCGGGCCGCGGCGCTGCCGGCCGCTACGTGCCCGCCATCGTCCTGATCCTGCTCGCGACCGTGGACTGGTTCGTCGGGCAGACGCGCGGCACCGGCCTGCTGACGATCGTCCAGGCGCTTCTCGCGGTCGGCGCGGCCTCGCTGCTGACCCTGGTCGCGGTCCATCGGCGTCGCGATTGAGCGACGCGAGCGACGCCACTTGCAGCCGGCGACGCGCTGGGGCAGACTCGACATCAAGATATAAAGATGTCGTTATGTCATGGAACCCTTGCTGTCGGGCCTGAGAGCGGCCGGTGAACCCACCCGTCTGAGGTTGCTTGCGCTGTGTGCGCACGGCGAACTCAGCGTCAGTGAACTCACCCGCATCCTCGGTCAGAGCCAGCCGCGGGTGTCGCGGCACCTGAAGCTGCTGGTCGAGGCCGGACTGCTGGAGCGGCATCGCGAGGGCTCGCTGGTCTACTACCGCCTCGCCGGGCGTGGCCCCTCGTCGGAACTCGCCCGATCGCTGGTGGATCTGCTTCCCGGTGAGGATGCGGACCTGAACCGGGATCTCGCGCGGCTCGAGGAGGCGCGCGAGCGGCGGGTCGTCGCCGCCGAGGTGTATTTTCGGGAGAACGCGGCGAACTGGGACCAGATTCGGGCGCTGCACGTGCCGGAGGCGGAGGTCGAGGCGCGGCTGCGCGAGATCGTCGGCGCCGGCAGGGTCGACACCTTCCTCGACATCGGCACCGGGACCGGCCGCATCCTGCAGCTGTTCGCGGGGCAGGCGGGCGAGGGCGTCGGCCTCGACAACAGCGCGGAGATGCTGTCCATCGCGCGCACCCGACTCGAGCGCGACGGCCATCATCACGTTCGCCTGCGAAAGGGCGACATGTACGACATGCCGCTGAGCGACGCCTCGGTCGATCTGGCGACGCTGCATCTCGTGCTCCACTACAGCGTCGAGCCCGAGCTGGTGCTTGCCGAGGCGGCACGCACGCTGCGCCCCGGCGGTCGTCTGGTCATCGTCGACTTCGCCCGGCACGCCGAGGAGCACCTGCGCACCGAGTACGAGCATCGCCGACTGGGTTTCGCGGACGACGAGCTCCGCGACGCGATGGTGAGCGCGGGGCTGGCGCCGGGCCCCGTCGCCTCGCTCGCGGGTGATCCGCTGACCGTGAACATCTGGCAGGGCAGGCGCCCGGCCGTCCATTGACCTCTCCGGAAACCGCACCCCGATGAGTCAGCCCTCACTGTTGTCGTTCGAGTTCTTCCCGCCGCGCAGCGAGGCGCAGTCGCGACGCTTCTGGCGCACGCTCGGCGCCCTCGAGCCGCTCGCACCCGACTACATCTCGCTCACCTGGGGTGCGCTCGGCTCGGACAGTCGTGCCAGTCTCGAGACGCTGGCGCTGCTCGCCCGCGACACCACCCTTGACGTCGCCGCTCACCTGTCCTGCATCGGACAGACCCGCACCGACCTTCTCACGACCCTCGACACGCTCGAGTCCTTCGGCATCCGTCGCATCGTCGCGCTACGCGGTGACGTTGCCGCGGGCAGCACGCTCGTTCCGGCGACCTGCAGGCACGCGTCGGACCTCGTCGAGCTGATCGCCGCCGAGCGTCCGCACCTCGACGTCAGCGTCGCTGCGTACCCGGAGGTTCACCCCGAAGCCCTTGACGAGGGGACGGACTTGCAGTGGCTCGAGCGCAAGCTGGAAGCCGGTGCGGCCCGCGCGATCACCCAGTTCTTCTTCGAGCCGGGCACCTACCTGCGCTGGCGCGACCGGGCGGTTCGCACCGGTATCGACAAGCCTCTGGTGCCGGGCATCCTGCCGATCCACGACATCGACAAGGTCTGCTCGTTCGCGACGAAATGCGGAGCGGCGGTGCCCGACACGCTGCGCGAGCGCTTCGACCGTCGGCACGACGAGGCGAGCCGTCGGGCGATGGCGATCGAACACGCGGTCGAACTCTGCCGCGCGCTGGAATGCGAAGGGGTGGAGGCCTTCCATCTGTACACGCTGAATCAGTCGACCCTCGCCCACCCGATCGCCTGTGAATTGATGGGTATCGACGGCGTGCGGGCGGCGGCGTGAGCGCAGGACGTCCCGTCCGGGACCGGGGGTTCTGCCGGTAAAGGGCCGTGCGTCCGGGAACAGGCCATCAGTGCGGGAACGAGCCATGCGCCAGGGTCGAGGGCGTCTGCCGGGTACAGCGCCATGCGTGCGGGAACGAGCCATGCGCCAGGGTCGAGGGCGTCCGCCAGGTACAGCGCCATGCGTGCGGGAACGAGCCATCCGCCAGGTACTGGGCCTGTACTTTGGTATGAGGGTGGCAGCCCGCAGGCGCTTGTCGCGCGGACCGCGGCCCACGTCGCGTGCCGGTCGCGACCCGGGTGCATCGTCAGCGGCTATATTGGCCGGGTCGGCCGACCGAGGAAGCCCGCCCCGTGGACACGAGAACGCTCGCCCCCGGTCACGAGATTCACTGGTACCGCATCGAGTCGGTGCTCGGCCAGGGCGGTTTCGGCATCACCTACCTCGCGCACGACACGAACCTCGATCGTCCGGTGGCGATCAAGGAGTATCTGCCGGCATCCATGGCGGCACGGCACCCCGACGACAGCGTCCGACCGCTGACGGAAGGCAAGCGTGAAGACTTCGACTGGGGTCTGAACAGCTTCCTCGCCGAAGCTCGCACCCTCGCCCGATTCCGCCACCAGAACATCGTCGGTGTGCATTCGGTGTTCGAGGAGAACAACACGGCCTACATGGTCATGGCCTACGAGCAGGGCGACAGCCTGGCGACCCTCTTCCGGCAGGGGCGATGCCGCGACCAGAAGTCCCTCGAACGCATCTTCTTCCCCATCTTCGACGGGCTTGCCGAGATTCATCGGCTCGGCTTCCTGCACCGCGACATCAAGCCCGGCAACGTCTACATCCGGGAGGACGGCACGGCCGTGCTGATCGACTTCGGCTCCGCGCGCCGCATCGGCCAGCAGGAAACCGGCGAGATGACCGCGCTGGTGAGCCAGGGCTACACGCCGCTCGAGCAGTACAGCCCCAACTACGGTGCGCAGGGCCCCTGGACCGACGTGTACGCGCTCGCCGCGACCCTGTTCGAAGGCATCACGGGCGCGAAGCCCGAGGAGGCGCTGAGCCGATCGGCCTGTCTGCTCCGGCGTCGACCCGATCCGATGGCGCCACTCGATCCGGCGGTGTACGCGGAGGTCGACCCCGTCTTCCTGGCGGCGGTCTCTGCCGGTCTCGCGCTGCAGCCGGAGGAGCGGCCGGAGGATCTCGAACGGTGGCGCGCGGTGTTCGACGGCACGGCGCCGCTGCCCTCGCGCGAGGCGTCGGAGGACGATGACGCGACGCGGCTGCGCGTCGAACCCGACGAGGCGACGCGGCTGCGGACGGCGTCGGCTGCCGCGCCGCACGAGTCGGAAGCGCCCGCGGCACAGGGTGTCACTCCGCGAGCGGAGACGCCGCGCCCGTCGCCGGCGCGCGGTGACTCGCCCGTCGGCTCGGCCGCACAGGAACTCTTCGGGTCCGACGATCTCGATCCGCCGACCTATCGGGCGCCGGCGGCGTCCGCTCGCGGTCTTCGAGGCTCGAAAGCCGGTGGGACGAAGGGCGCGGGTGGCAAGGGTGGAAGGACATCGGCGGGTGCCGCCCCTTCCGCCGCCCCTTCGGCCGCCCCTTCTGCCGCCCTTGGGGCCGTGCTTGCCGTCGGGCTGGTCGCCGCGCTCGGCGCCGGTGCCTGGTGGTGGTTCACCGGCGGGCCCTCGGACGGCTCGCGCGATGCCCGGTCCGACAGCGTCGCCGATGCGTCGGGACGTGCCGCCGACTCGAGCGCCGCCGGGGCCGGGTCGCTCGATCCGACGCTGATCGACACTCTGCCGACGCCGCCGACGGCGCGCGATGTCGGCGCGCGCGGGACGGACGTCGAGCGCCGAGTGCAGGAACTCGGCACGTTGGCCGCCGCCTACCGGGAGGCGGGCGCCGCAGGGGCGAGCGGCGAGGTCTTCGACAGCGGCGCGCGTGCCGTGCGGGCCGAGCTCGGCGCTCACGCGGTGGACTGGCATCCGGCCCGCCACGCGACGATCGTCGGCCACATCGAACGCGCCGCCGCGCAACTCCCGGACGGCCTCGCCGACCGCGCGGCGCTGCAGGCCACGATCGAGACGGCCGATACGCGCTCCGATCTCGCGGCTGCGCGGCAACTGCTCGAGCAGAGCGCGATCGTGACGCCCGTCGGCGAGGCGCTGATCGACAAAGTGGGCCGGCTGAACGAAGCCGACTACCGGGCGCTGGTCGCGCTGCCGGCCTGGTCCAGCATGATGCGCACGCTCGGCCACGGTGCGATGGAGCGCGTCCGCGACGCGGACTTCGACGGTGCGTCGCTGCTCCTCCGTGCCGCGTTGAGTCTCCAGCCGGACGAGCCCTTCATGCGCCGCCTCAGCGACCACCTCGAGGGGCGCGCGGGCTCCTGAGTCGAACGCGCGCGCCGGATGGCCGCGCCGGAGGGTCGTGCCGGGTGCCCGCCCGGGTACGCGCTCGTGGCTCGCCTGGAGGTGCTGCCAAGCGTTTCCCGAACGGACGGCGGCGTGTGGCAGCCGCCTCGCTCAACGCGTCGAGTCCGCCGCGAGTGTGCGCTCGACGAGTGCCCTCAGCCGCGCGTCGATGCGCGCGAGCGCGGCCGAGTCGTCCGCCAGTCGTCGCTCCAGCGTTCCGATGCGCGTCATCAGCGACGCCGCGTCGTTCGCGACCACCGGCTCGGTCGCCGTCGTCGCGGAGCCCGCGGCGAGCGCGTCGTCGCGCTCGGCGTCCCCGGCGAGGCTGCGCGCCTCGGCTTCCCCGGCGATGCGGCGTGACTCGGCGTCCTCGGCGATGCGGCGCGCCTCGGCGTCCCCGGCGATGCGGCGTGCCTCGGCGTCCTCGGCGTCCTCGGCGATGCGGCGCGCCTCGGCGTCCTCGGCGATGCGGCGCGCCTCAGCTCGGGCCGCCTCGCCGGCCTCCTCTGCCTGCGCACGCGCCAGCGCCTCCGCGCGGGCCTCGTCGAGCCGTGCGAGCGTCTGCTCGTCGAAGGAGAGGACGTCGTCGATGCCGCGCTGCGCCGCAAAGTTCGCGAGCGCCTCGCGCGTCCGTCGGCCGGGGATGCCGTCGGCGCGCCCGACGTCGAACCCCATCGCGTTCAGTGCGCGCTGGATGTCGGCGACCCGTGCCCGACGGGCGACATCGGCAGCACGGGGCGGCGCGGCGTTCTCGACCTGTTCGGAGGGAGTGAACGGTTGCACAGGGGTCGGATCGCCGTCGCTCTCGTCGACCGCGGACGGCGGCGGTGCGGCGGCCGGTGGTGACGACGAATCACTGCCGGCCGGCGGCGTCACCGGCGTGCGGGCGCTCGCGACCTCCGTCGAGGGGGCAGATGCGGCGAGCTCGCGCTCGATTCCGGCCAGGCGCTCGCGGAGGCGTTCACCGTCCTTGTCGGTCGACGCCAGGTGTTCGCGACAGGCATCGGCGCCGGTCGTGTCGTTTCTGGTCAGGCAGAGCAGTCGCAGCCGTCCCTGCGACAGCGCGGACGCGTTCCGTTCGCCTGCCTGTTCGAGCTGCTCGCGTTCGCTCGTGCTCGCCGTGAAACGTTCGCGGAGGTCGAGGAGGTCCCGATCGCTCGACCAGGCGCCGAGTCCCCGGTCCAGCGCTTGTCGCGCGTCCGCCGTCCGGCCCGTCTTGTCGAGGCTGAGGACGAGCTGCACGTGCACGGCGGCGGTCGCCTCGCCCGCCGCGATGAGCGCCTCGCACAGCGGGATCGCGGCGGCCGGCTCGGCGCGCATGCACGTGTCGATGGACTGCGCCCGCGCGATGCCGCCCGACCCGAAGGCGGCCATCATCAACCCGAGGGCGACGAGGCGTCGCATCAGTAGCCCGCCCCGGCGACGCCCCGACTGCGCCGGCTCGCGAATCCCCATTCGCCGTCGGGCAATTTCACGAGATTGAACAGGAACCATTCGTCGACCACCTGATAGGCCGGGTCCTCGCGTTCGACCATGGCTTCTATGTCCTCGCGGAACTCGAACAGGCCGTAGGCATTGGCGAGTTCCGGGCCCCCGGCGATCTGCCTCAGCACCAGTGCGATCTCCTCGGCGATCACTTCCATCTCGCCGATGTCTTCCGTGCGCAGACCGGCGTCCATGAACGCCACCAACTCGTCCGCGCGGTCGACGATGCGGGCGGCGCGGACGTTGCCACGAGCGACCGTGCGACGGACGTTGGCACTGGCATCCGGCACTTCGCTCGCGAGCTTGAGGTGGGTGACCGCCTCGGCGGTCGCGCGCCGCAGTCCGTAGCCGCCGACGTCGTCGGCGTCCAGCAAGGTCGGATCGACCGCGGCGACCACGGCGCGAAGGGCGCGGCGCGCGCCGCCGAGGTCGCCCGCCCGCGCCGACTCCAGCATCAGGTCGGCGTTGGTCGAGGCGACCACGCTCGAGACTTCGGCGGCGACCAGCAGCCCTTGCTTGCCAGGGGCGAGCGGCCAGCCGGTGATGGCATGGCCGATGTGCACGTGAGCGATGCTGGGCGTGTCGCGCCGCACGAGCGAGGTGCAGGCCGCGAGCGTCAACGGGCCGAGCAGGGCGATGGCGAGCGCGCGCCCGGCGCGTCCGACGAAGACTGAAGGGCGTGGGGTCGGACGGTTCATGTCAGGGGATTCCGGTGGAGGCGTCGAGCGAGGCGGACGGTCCGACGATCACGAGCCCGACGTTGTCGCGCGCACCGCGTTCGCGGTACAGCGCGAACAGAGAGGCGACGATGTCGCCGAGGGCCGGGCCCGACTGCGCGTGCGACAGGATCTCGGCATCGTCGAGTTCCTTGTTCAGCCCGTCGGTGCACAGCACGAAGCGATCGTGCGGTGCGAGGTCGAAGCAGGCGTGTTCGAGGCGCGGCGTCCGACCGCCTCCGATCGCGGTCGTGAGCGCCGATCGGCCGATGGACATCGCGTCGGGCGATCGGTGTCGGTCGCGATCGTCGGACTCCGCGCCGACGCTGTGGTCGCGCGTCATCGACAACAGCCGTCCCCGGCGCACCCGATACACGCGCGCGTCACCGCACCAGCTCGCAACCGCCGAGCAGCCGTGCAGGGTGAGGACGGCGAGCGTGCAACCGATCACGTCCACGTTCCGCTCGCGCGCATGGCCGAGCAGCTCGTCGTGACAGCCGATCATCAGCGCCTCGAGGCGCGCCAGGGCGGTCCCCCGGAATCGTGACGTCCGGTAGCCGGCCAGGGTCCCGACGGCGAGTCCACTCGCGTACGCGCCGTGATGATGCCCACCCATGCCGTCGGCCACGCACCAGAGCTGCTCGGCGTCCAACTCGAGGACGGCATCCTCGTTGTGCGCGCGCACCCGGCCGGCATCGGTGCAGGCATGGCTCGTTCGGGGCCGTGTCACGGCGGGTCCCACGGAGCGTCCCCGTTCTCGTCCTCGTCGATGCCGAACGCCTCGGCGATCTCCCGTCCCGCCGCCACCGGGTCAGGCAGCGATGGACTCGCCGCCGCCTCGACCGCGCCGGCGCCGAGTGCCCGCGCCGCGGCCGTCGCGTCCTGTCGGCGCCGGGTCGGTGTCGCGTCCGGGGCCGGTGGAACGTCCGTGGCTGCCTCGTCCGCGAGAACCGCCGGCGAACGCGCGGTGGGCGTGTCGTCGTAGGGGCGTGGCGTTGTCGGTGTCTCGTCCGTCGAGGGCGCGCCCGGACGGCGCGTGTCCGACCGTCCGCGGCCCTCCAGGCGTCCGCCGGCGCTAGACGACCAGTCGGCACCAAACAACGCAAGTGCGGCCCCACCCTGCGGCAGGCCGCCCGTGACGATCAGGCGGCCGTCGGTCGTCGGCGTGTCGTCCCGCCGCCAGACGCTGTAGGGACCGGTGCCCTGACGCAGCACCGCGTCGAGCAGGCGGCGTGTGCCGGCGCGGTCCTGAAGCAGGCACGCGTCTTCACAGTAGACGGCCGGCTCGTCGACGTGCGTGGCCGCCCCCGCGTGGAACGGCAGACCCTGCCCACCGCCCGTCGGAGGCGGCATCGCGTGTTGAAGCGTGTCCAGCGCCGCCTTCAGGGCGTCGTAGCGTTCGGCGTCGGCGAGCGCCTCGCGCGCCAGCGACTCGAGCGAGCCGAGCAGCGCATCGTCGGCCAGCGCGTCGAGTGGCGTCGTGCCGACGTCGAGCGTCGCGAACACGGTGAACGGGTAGTGTCGGCCGACGCTGTCGCGCGTGGCGATCAGGACGCCGGCGCGGGCATCCTCGCCCGCGATGTCGGCGGAGAACGCGAAGCGCCAGACCGGCGCGGCGTCATAGCTTGCCGGCCAGTCCGCGATCGTCCGTCCCGCCTCCAGCAGGGTCTCGCTCAGCCAGTCGTCCCAGCGGTCGTGCAGGAGCACCGGTACGTTGTGTCGAACGAAGTCGCCGCGGTGCGGAGTCTTCCCGGTGTAGCCGAGTTGCCTCATCGTCCGCCCGTCCCTGTCCCGCCGCTCACAGGCTGTCCGGCGCGCGGAAGTTGCGCAGCGCCACCGAGTCGAGCGGGTTGAAGCTGCTGGTCGCGAAACTCAGCGAGACCGCGCGGCCGGAGAAGCTGTAGTCGACGCCGAGTCCGCCGTCGCGTCGCGAACGGGCGCCTTGTTCGAACAGTCGGAGCACGGCCCAGGGGCCGCTCGTCGCGATCCCTGACGAGCCGCCCGGCACGACGGGTTCGACCCGAAGCGAGGCCTGCAGCGCACCGGCCGGGTCGGGCCAGACGAAGGACGAGGTGCCCGACAGCGGCCCGTGGAAATAGTCCATGCGCGCGGCCCCGATCTGCAACTGGACGAGGCTGATCGCGGGGTCGACGCCGAGCGTCGAGGGCACCAGGTCGAAGGCGAACGACGGGACGGCTCCACCGGCGGCGAAGAAGGTGTCGCGGATGTCGTCGCCGAGCGCCAGCTGGCGCAGCGACTCGTCCGCCAGGCAGCTTTCGCCGGCGCCGTTCCATGTCCAGCGCGCCGGCGATCGCGTGACGAGGGAGGCGAGGCGCGTGTTCGCGAAGGTCTGCAGCCGCCCGGACGGTCCGAAGAACGCGGCGAAGTCGGCGAGGGCGATGTCCGCGAGCGCGCCCCGGTATACCGGATAGCGACCGCGGATGGCACGCGTCCAGAACGGCAGCACTTCGCTCTTCCAGGCGTTCTCGAGTTCACGGCAGAGTCCGCTGCCCGCCGCATCCCGGATATCGCCGGCGAGTTCACCGACCAGGGAGGCGAGCGGTTCGGCGAGGCGCTCGGTGCGGAAGCCGAGTGCCTGCAGTCCGGCGCCGAGTTCGCGCGCGAGCGCGGGGTCGCCCGCCGCGGCGCCGTTCGCCATCGCCAGCAACTGCGTGTTGAGGCCGGCGAGCTCGGCAAGTGCCCCGTCGAGCGGCGACGCGCCCCCCGCGTTCGCGGCGACCAGGGCGTGCAGCGCCTCGAAGCGGACGGCCACGCGATCCTCGGGCGTCGTGCCGGCGGCGATCGGCGCGGTGTCGCGCGGTCCGAGCAAGGCTGCGAGTTCGGCGGCACGACGGGCGGCGGCGACCGCGCCTTCGTCCGCCGCCGCATCGGACGCCTCGCCCGATCCCGCCGCGCCGCTTCCACTCTCGTCCGCGCCGTCGAGGCTCCGCTGCAGCGCCGCCAGCGGCGCGGTCTGCCGGGCCGCTTCGCGCAGGAAGACCGCGAGCGGGGAGTCGGCCGCGGTCAGCTGACTGATCGTCCGGGCGGCGCCGTCGAGTCCGTCCACCGGTCGCAGGCGAAGGGTGTCGAGCAGGCGCTGCCACGTCTCCACGTACTCCGCCTCGTACTGCCGGCGCACGGCGGCATCGAGTGTGGACGCATCCACGTCCGCCGCGACGAAGCGTTCGCCGAGCACCCACCG
>Ga0209831_1003456_pt1 | contig 13023 bp, 7 predicted proteins | sample Maine_Asex4_meta_FD_187451 | JGI IMG/M metagenome (GOLD analysis project Ga0209831, IMG submission 187451) | Marine algal microbial communities from Maine, USA - Maine_Asex4_metaG (SPAdes) (version 2) | ecosystem: Host-associated > Algae > Red algae > Unclassified | place: Maine, USA | collected...
CACTCCATCCTGTCCATCAGCTCCGTCTTGCCCTGGCAGTCCTTGTGGACCAGCATCACCCTGTGGTCCCATTGCTCCATCCTGTCCATCAGCACCGTCTTGTCCATCCACTCCATCTTGTCCATCAGATCCATCTTGTCCTGGCAGTCCTTGTGGACCAGCATCACCTTGTGGTCCCTTTGCTCCATCCTGTCCATCCACTCCATCCTGTCCATCAGCTCCGTCTTGCCCTGGCAGTCCTTGTGGACCAGCATCACCCTGTGGTCCCATTGCTCCATCCTGTCCATCCACTCCATCCTGTCCATCAGCTCCATCTTGTCCTGGTACTCCTTGTGGACCAGCATCACCTTGTGGTCCTGGCATTCCCATTGCTCCATCCTGTCCATTCGCTCCCGGCGTTCCTTGCGGACCCGTTTGTCCTTGTGGACCTGGCAGTCCTTGTGGGCCAGCATCACCCTGTGGTCCCATTGCACCATCCTGTCCATCCACTCCATCTTGTCCATCTGTCCCATCCTGTCCATCTTCTCCCGGCAGTCCTTGAATTCCTTGCGGACCTTCTGCCCCTTGACAATCTAACGTATTATAATTGCCGTCTCCATTTGTATCTTCAGACAGATCATTTATTCCATCCCCATCTAAATCCCAACAATTAATCCCATTTTGAGGACAGATTTCTAGAGTCACTGAATCACCTATCAGAGCAACGCAAGTAACATTGTTTTTGTCTCTTACATTCACATCAATACTTGTTGCGCTTGTATTATTTGGAATACTTACCATAATCGGCGAGCTTGATCCAAAGCCCAATACAACATCATTCTCATCTACTACTTCATACATTCCACTTCCATTATCAACATCAAAATTCACTGTAAAATTATAGTTAGGCCCTTCACATGCTGCATCGATGACAGCAACATTATAAATTTCACAAGGCACGCAATTCTCTGGAGTAATGGTTACTGGAGTTCCAACACAACTTGTCTCATTTTGATCCCAGACATTTATGTCAAAAGGAACTTCACTTCCATTGTTTGGAATAAGGACAGAAATCGGCGAAGATGTCCCACTAGCCAAAACAGCATTTCCATTACTTACATCTATCACATCATAAGTGCCACTTCCATTTGTTGTTGAAAAACTAACTTCAAATGTAAAATCTTCCCCGGTACAGGTTTCATTGGCTACAGCCAAATTTAAAATTTCACAAGTCACGCAATTCTCTGGAGTAATAGTGACTGAAGTTCCAACACAGCTTGTCTCATTTTGGTCCCAGACATTTATGTCAAAAGGAACTTCACTTCCATTGTTTGGAATGCTAACAGAAATCGGCGAAGATGTCCCACTAGCCAAAACAGCATTTCCATTGCTTACATCTATCACATCATAAGTGCCACTTCCATTATTATGATCAAAAATTACTAAAAATTCATAGTTGGGACCGACGCAAGCTTCATTACCAACGGCTACATTTGATATAACACAAGACGCGCAAGTTTCTGGAGTAATAGTCACAGGAGTTCCACTGCATGTTGTTTCATTTTGATCCCAAACATTTATATCAAAAGGAATTTCACTTACATTGTTAGGAATGATAACAGAAATCGGCGAAGATGTCCCACTAGCCAAAACAGCATTTCCATTACTTACATCTATTACATCATAAGTGCCACTTCCATTTGTTGTTGAAAAACTAACTTCAAATGTATAGTCCTCTCCCATACAAGATTCATTAGTTGTAGCTACCTCAGAAATGATACAAGTGCTAGCATCAACAAGTGTAAGATTATCGATGGTCCAATATTCTGCAGATCCAAAATTATCACAAGTAATTTTTACCACAATAGAACCAGCCGGAATATCAGAAATCACCACAGACTCTATTCCATCACCATCATCATCTCGATTACCACCACCACTTGGTGCAACGGTAATAGGATTCAAATAGGACGTAGAAGCTACAGCCCCTCCACTATATGTCCATCTAGCATTGTTATTCCCATTGACAGTTACTACGGTATTAAAAGTCACTCCATTATTAATACTCACTTCTACCTTAATTTCATCAAGGCCATCATTCCCATTTGAAGAATTTGACCCCAATGATTGCACGTCAAAACTGAAGGTTGACATCTCTGTCATTGTTTGCGCAGATGTTGTTACTATACTATTTGGTTGGTTGTTGGAAACATAGGCAGCTCCAGCATTCCCATATTCACTTCCTGTTGGTGCAAGTCCAGTAGCACCTGACAGGACACTACCGTTCTGTATGGTCAAATTCAAGTCGTCTTGTCCATCAAAATTTGAGATCAGTTGTCCATATATACCTGTTGAGAAAATTAAAAATATGCTCAAGGCAAATGTGGATATACATAATTTTAAAGAGACTAGTGTAAGGATAAATTTCATTCTATTGTATTCCTTAAATTTTTCAAAAATTTATTAAAAGGTGAATATATAGAAATAATTCAAATTTAAAATAACACGCCTTTCGTATTAACTAAACTCACAAAATATTATTCTAAACCATTATACTTATAGCTGTATTTTCAGAATATATTATTGCATCTCTTAAAATCAATAGCTTTTCAAATGACATCATCCTTTATTATTGCACCCAAGTCCACTGTATTATCATATTACCAACTTATACCTCTTCATACATCAGACATTTTATAACACAAGAAATTCAATTAGATTGATAGATTTTTTTCTAAAAAAGAGATCTTATCAAGGACAGTAATCTAGCTTTAGGAACCTTACCCCTTCCAGCCAAAAAATCTCATTATTCAGTGAAGCAATTTATTGTCTCTAATTAAATTTCCATACTTTTTATTGTATTCAATAGCTTCCTCTTTAAGCTCTTTAAAAAGTTCGTTCACCGAACGAATCTCTTTTAATGATCGACCATCGTAAGAGGAATATGCATTTCCTTCACGATCGACGTATACGTATGCATTCAAGTTAGGAATTCGGTAAAGTTTTAATTCTTTAAACTCATTCTCTTTCACTTTTCTGGGTAAATTGTTAAGTTCATTTGTGAGAAATCGATCATTAAAACTTACCGCTTTAGAAGTTTTACTATTCATGGTTATCGTACTGATAACACTTTTATTATTAATAACAGGGTAATGAAATTTATTTTCGCTTTCTGAGATGTTTTTGAAATTTCCTGTGCTGGATATGAACTTATCAAAATTGACAATGCGTTCTTCTATTCCAAAAGCTAACGAAGAATTAGCAATATTTTTTGAATTAAAATCCTTGATAATTCCACTATCCGCCATTTGGCTTAATATTGTTATGGAAGCTTTAGCTGCCTGATCAAGATCGGATTGTGATAGCAAGGTTGGAGTACTAAGAATGAATAAGCTTAAAATTATTGATATAATATTTTTCATGTTTGAGGATTTATAGATGATTGTTTTTTTGAAGTTCCATACCAGGTCCTCCAATGGGTAGCTGATCCTGTTGGATCAACATAGTCATCGTATGTAATAATTCTTTCTGAACCATCACATGGAGACCATGGATCTCCAATCACTAAATAATCTACATTAGATATTGTAAGATATCCTTTTATAGTGACAACATGACCGACGACTCCTGGGGTTCCGTAAGCGAAACCTAATAGATTCTTACTACAGAAAATTTCTTTCTTTATTTTAGCAAAACTTAATGGGCTTGTTGTTTCTGAAAAATTCACTCCAGCAAAATCCAATTCAAGCCACCCTGGCGAATTACAATCATTGGTCTTGGGACAACTTTGATTTGAGTTCTGAAAATCACAGCAATTAGTTTTAGTGAAACGGTGATTGGCCAAATCACATTGCTTAATTGGTAGACCTTCATTCTCAGCAATCATTTCTGTTACTGCAGCCCAACACCAGTTGTTGGTTTCCTGTGGTTTAACAATTTGATTTACACTCCCAACCAAACCTTGTTTAAGACAACAACTTTCAAGTAAAAGCATAACTATAACTGAAGTCATACTCAGAAATTTTAATTTCATTATTAAAAATTTAAAGGTGAATTATAATTTTCTTAGTTGATTTTCAGATAGGCTAATTCTATTCAATGAATCAACTAAGATTTATTTATCACTTATTAGAATAGGTATACCGATTTTTGTTACCCCTCTTTTGATCAATTAGTGACATTACATGATTCACAGATGCGATCAGAAAAGTAAATCCTTGAGGCTTTCGCTAAGAATAAATGCAAAGGAATTGGAGGCGAAATGGGAGCAAGTTTTTTATGAATACATGGAACCGATGGATAGGTAATAAATCACATATTCAGTACATTGTACCTACTGGAGGATTTACTTTAACCGGTAAGTGACAATACGTAAACATACAAGGGGTATTTCTTTGTTAGTCAAAGTTAGGTCGGCTATATTTCGGAATAAACTAGTACAAAATTATTGTATTTCTCGTGGGATTTTTCCTGAAAATAAAAAGCTTACTTCCATTAGAATTATTTCCTTTAAAGTACTTATACATTTGCCTTTAAGGCATACAGAAAATAACTTAAAACGTAATTAACCTTCAACATTAATATAAATTATTTAATGAGTTGAAAAATTCAGACTCGTACCATCACAAGCATGCTCAATTACTTTATCATGCCAGCAAATACATCTAATCAACAGCTTAGATTAATTTTTATGAGACTTTTGGACGCTATAGAGCAATTTCTAAATACATACTTTGTACGACATTTTAATTGGTTATTCAGCCATAATATGCATGGAATTCAATCAATTAGGAATTAAGCAATGAAAATGGTATTTTAAACTTATAGGATGAAATTGCAATGCTGAAAAAATATATTACATACCTCTTAATATCGAATCTAGCGATAGCTTCCATCAACGCTCAAAATTGGAAGCGATCCAATCCCGGTGGTGGTGGATGGATGATGGCCGTGGGTGCAGGTCCTACTGGGACCATCTTAGTAGGTAGTGATTTGTCTGGGGCCTATCGAAGCACCGATCAAGGAAAAACTTGGGATGTCTTAGGGGCCAATGTTGGATTGACCGCTACGCATGTGGGCGCTGTGGGATTTGATCCCGTGAATGAGGATATACTTTAACTCGGCACGAATAGAGGAATTTTCCGCAGCGAAAATGCTGGGGATAATTTTAAACATGTTTACAAGCCTGATGGTGGAGCTAAGGCCATTAATGATATTAAATTTTCAATGGCAGATCCCAACATTGGATATGCTACATATCAGCCCGTCTATAATTCTTTAGAAGGGGTTATTTATAAAACGATTGATAGAGGATTAACCTGGGATAAAGTAAGTGTAAACTTGCCTGACAACTTGCGTCTATTAAAGCTGCTTGTCCATCCTATTGATCCTGATATAGTTTTTGCATTATCAGGTCGAGATCGCTTCGCTTGCGGACCTGCAGAATTATATCGAAGTAAAGATGGAGGTGTTCTTTGGAGTCAATTAGGAACGGAGATTACGGATGGATTCGAAGTGATGGATATGGCTATTGATCCATTAAATCCCAACATTGTTTATTTGACAACCATGAATGTACCTTGTGGGAGCACGCTAGATTATGAAGGGGATCTTTATAAAAGTATAGACGGTGGAGATACTTGGTTTGATCCTAATCCCGACATTAATAAACGGAGTGGCGTCATCTGGATTAACAAGGAAAATCCATCAAATATCAGATTAATAGATGTCCGTAAAACAGCGCCTTGGATTCCTACTTCAGGAACCTTTAGTTCCCTTGATGGAGGTATGAGTTGGGAGCAAACAGGTGATGAGCTTGATTGGGAAGTAGGATATATTGAAGAATTTAATGCTGATTATGGATCTGTAATTCATCGATCATTTGGCAGCAATGGTTCCTATGCCAAAACCCTCGGTGAAGATATGTCCGATGCTAATAATCTCTATTGGGTAAACACAAGATTTGTTTATGGAACAAAAGATGGAGGAACAACTTTCAATAATCTTTTTACAAATAAAATAGAGGAAGGAAAATGGCAGAGTAAGGGCATAGATAATGTAGTCGTTATAGATGTCGAAATAAGTTCTGCTGATCCGAATCTTGTTTTTGCAGGTTTTATAGATAATGGTTTGTGGCGAAGTGTCGATAAAGGCTTGAGTTGGCAAAATTGTAATGACCCAGAATTTAGTGGAAATTGGAGTGGCTTTGGAGGGAATGCACATAGCATTTGTACCGATCCTACTAGAGAAAATGTTGTATGGGCAGCGTTAAGGGGAGCTGGATTTTCGCGCATCGTCAAAAGCATGGATGCAGGTGCTCTTTCAAGTTGGGAGCTTAATAGTGATGGTCTACCCGAAAGTAATTTGATTAGTGATATTGCGGTCGATCCAAATAGTCCTGAGGACCAAAGGATTCTATATTCAATAGTTTCTGGCGATATATATAAAAGTATGGATGATGGAAGTAGCTGGACCCTTTCTGGAGACATTGGTTCACTGTCCTTTGTAGCGGTGGACCCTTTTAATTCAGAGGTCATTTATGCGGGAGGTAGTATTGGATTTTTTAGGAGTTTAGATGCCGGGGTCTCATGGGAAGAAAGTGGACATCCAGAGATGGCTGATCCAGATAATTCAGAAGAATTTTTTCATCACAACTATCGAGGAATCTCTTCGATACATCCATCGCTTGTCGATTCTGGATATGTATTTGTAACGGCATTTGGGCCTGATAAAGGCTTGTATAAAAGCAAAAATGGAGGAGCAAGTTGGGATAAATTACACAGCGGAAATCATGTGAGGACCGTGTTAGAAAGTGAAGTTAGACAGGACCATATTTTCTTAGGATCCTCCTTTGCGACAACCAGTGGCGGATTTGTTTCGCCAGATTATAAGTCCATGGAATTAAGTACTGATGGCGGAGTGACCTGGAGTGACCTTGATGCAGAATTAATTTACCCTTCTGTTTTTGACATAGAATCTACGCATGGTTTTCCAGAAAGTATATTTCTGATTTCTCAGGGAACAGGTATCCAGTATGCTTTTAATTGGTTGTTGCCTTTTGAATATTTTAAGGACAGTGACTCAAATGGATTCGGAGATGTTACGATGAATATTTTGACGGCGGCAAGCATAGCCCCGATGGGTTTTGTCATCGATAGCACGGATTGTAATGATAACGATCCGGATATTTACCCAGGTGCGGAAGAAGTCTTTAATAATGGAATAGACGAAGATTGTGATGGTATAGACATGGTTACTTCAATAAATGAATTAATGATGTCAATAATAAATATTTATCCTAATCCTGTTCTAGACATTATCAATATTGACCTTGACGGCACGTGGGATTTCCAAGCCAATTTGTATGATTTAAATGGCAAGCTGATAAATTCAATTTTATATCCCCAGAAACAAATTAAATTAGATTCTAAATTGGAAGGAATTTATCTTCTTGAAATACAGAATCTTGCAACAGGTCATAAGCTTACGCAAAAAATTGTGATCGCTAGATAAAATGTTTAGCCATAGAAAATGAAAAATGGAATGGCTTTTTATCTGTGCCGTTTATCGAAAGTTATCTTTAATTAAAATTATAACGGATAAAGATTGTGGTAAATCCGTAAGAATACATTTATGAAAACAAAAAGACTTTTTTCACTTTTATTATTCACTATTTTTCTTAGTGTATGTAATGCTCAAGATTATATTAGCGAAATTATAGAGTATGATGGCCTAACAAGAGAATATAGCATTTATGTTCCTGCAAGTTATAATGGAACTGTAGGTTTCCCATTGCTATTCAATTTTCATGGAGGTAATGATGTTATTGCTAATTGGCAGACTTTAGCCGATATGAGACCTACTGCCGATACTGCTAATTTCATACTTGTTTACCCACAAGCACGTCCTGACCCAAGTGACGGGAATTCCTTGAATTGGCTTCCTAAAGCTCAAGGCACTTTTGATGATGTACCCTTTATTAGTGCATTGATAGACACGATTGCTACTGCTTACCAAATAGACCAGAACAGAATATATGCCTGTGGGTATTCCTTAGGAGGGGATATGTCCTTTGAGCTTGGCTGTAAACTCAGTAACCGAATTTCAGCCATAGCTCCAGTAGCCAGAACGATGCAAGCCAATCCAGATAGTTTTTGCGCTCCGATTCATCCCACCGGTGTTCTCACAATACTTGGCACGGCTGACTTTATTTCACCATACGGTGGCTTTCCAGGTTGGTACTTATCTGCGGCAGAAACGCATAATTATTGGGCACGCCAAAACAATTGCAATCCAACTGCAATCATGAGTGTCGTAAGCCCAAGTGTAGAGCGATATATCTGGTCCACTGAATCAGGTTGTGCCTACGTAGAGGAACTAAAGGTGATAGGAGGAGGACATGAATGGCCTGGAAGTTTTGGGAATATGACAATTGATACGAATGAAGAGATTTGGCAATTTGTTTCAAGATACAACATCGATGGATTAATAGGATGTACAACAACTTCTATAAACGAGAAAGATAGTTCGCAAGATAATTACAAGGTTTATCCTAATCCTCTCTATACACAACTAACGATAGAAATTAAGATGACAAAGGAAAAAGAATTTAGAATTTTCTCAACTATTGGAGAACTGGTATTAAGCGGAAAACTAAATTCGAATATCAATACAATAGATATATCATCATTACCTCCGAACATTTATATTTTGAATATCGATCATCAGTCTGTACAGCTAATAAAAACAAAATAAAAGTGCATAACAATTAGCAACAATTGACGGTGGGTACATGGTCATTCTACGACATTTTTGGTCGTGTTGTGTTAATCATCTATTGCTGAAATCCACGTTATTTTGTATTTTCAAAATCACTACCTTATTTGTATGAAGCAAGGATGAATGCCGAGTAATTGACATTGAGTGATTTTGAGAGATGGTATGCTATCTTTTTCTCTTTTAATAAATGACCTAAATATCAAATTTCACTCACCAATTTTTCATTTCTATTTTGGCTTGTTTACTTTCTAGTTTATCACTTTTTATGAAATTTCATACCGAGAATTTTCATCGTATTCTTATGCATTATAAACTCAAGCACTAAATTAAGTGTCTTACATCGTATGTTGCCTTATGCACTAAAACAATGCCTATAACAATGTCACAAATTTCAATGGATAATCAATATGGACATCAAGACCTTCTTTTATAACATCGGCCACGACTTTATGATGAAAATCTTGTGACCTTATATCAAAGAGGACTGGATATTAATGCGTGTCGAAAGATGACTAGTCCTAGCTATTGATTAACTTAGCTGATAACATTTCCTTATCTAAAAAACGCAAAACATGTCTTCAAAGCTTTGTTGTCTCGTTTTTATCTTAGGCCTAATCAACAGCCATTCAATTGTTTTAGGGCAAAATTGCGGAAATATTTCTTTAAATAACATTACTAATCCTGGACCATACGATTATTTAACAATGGACCAAAATGATGGACTACGCGATGGCCCAGATTATGGCAATGCTACTGTTTACTATCCAACCAATAGAACTGCACCATTTGCGTGTGTTTCTATTGTTCCTGGCTTTTTTTCTACCCAATCCTCTGTCGCAGCTTGGGGGCCATTTTTAGCTTCTCATGGAATTGTATCAATAATTTTTGACACCAACAGCTTATTTGATTCACCGGCTGATCGAGCGGACGGCCTTTTAGATGCTTTGGAAACAATGCGACAAGAAAACACGCGAACTGCCTCTCCTCTATTTGGCTTGATCGATGAAAGCCGATTTGGAGTTATGGGCTGGTCGATGGGTGGTGGTGGAGCACAATTGGCTGCTGTTATTGACCCTAGCCTGAAAGCCGTGATTGCTCTATGTCCATGGCTTAACTCACCGAATAGTAATACGCTTAATCATACCGTGCCAGTTTTGATTCTAAGTGGGGAACTGGATCCAACAGCTCCGCCAGATTTACATGCCGATGTACATTTTGACCTCACTCCGAATACTACAGATAAACTACTTTTTGAAGTAGACGGTGGAGATCATTCCATTGCCAATGATCCAGCCAATGCACAAGGAGATATTGGAAAATATGGACTTGCTTGGCTTCGCAATTATTTATTAGACGATCCATGCCATTGTCCTTTGGTATTGCTTCCTAGTACGGAAACCTCTAATACGATGACCAATGTTGTCTGCCCTCCTACCCTAGCTTGCCCTATACAACTTACACTTTTCAACAATTTAATCGCTGATGGAACATATAAAGCCATTCAGACCGTTACGTCCGCAAGCATGGTTCCGCTCAGTGGCAATGTATCCTTAAAAGCAGAACAAAGCATTTTTCTTGATTGTGGATTTTCAGTCGATTCAGGTGCTGCTTTCGAAGCCGTTATCCAGATTTGCAACTAGTTGAATATAAACGCAAAAGCTAATCTTTAATTTAAACGCTGCCTTGGCTTCTCTGTAAGAATAGACTATGCCTCCGCAATAATTATTTAAATAGTAAAAAGAAAACAACCAGCTTTTATTCTTAGAAATCTGTGAACTACAACAAGCTTGCGTTTGTCTAAACTAAGGCCTTCTCCAACTTTACCCTTAAAAGATGTTTCCCCTAGCATTGGAATTTGTCCTGAGGTATATACCAGTTTAACAACTCTTGATGCGGAGTAGATTTTTTTCTGATTTTAATATCATTGAAATTGTACCAGCACCCTATATTGAGGATCTTCCGATTTCTCAAATTCAATTCTCAAACCAAGGATCTTTTGGTCCTGGTATTTTCAAAGATTCTCTTTCTATCATATTTAGTCATATCACAAAAATTTTGTGGATTGACCATGATGTGCAACCAAAAATAAAGTTTCCTAGCTAGTAGATCTATAAACCCAAATAAACGCTATTTTGAAACTATTGGTAATCTTATGAGTGATGGATGTTCTGAAGAATGATGCACCTTATTGTGAGCAACTACCCCTTTCTTTTCGTCATAGTTATTACCTCCGGTATTTAAGTTACGGGCAAAACGAGGAAAATTGCTACTAGATATTTCAATACGTATGCGATGTCCTTTTTTAAAGTAATTGCTTGTTGACATAGGAGTCAAATCTAACTTATAAACCTTATTTTTCTCCATAAACACTTCTGTTTCATATCCTTCACGATACCTCACTCGCTGTATGGTTTCATCCAAATTATATGCTCTTCCATCAGGATACACATCAACAAGCTTAATTGTGAAATCTGTATCTTTTGCATCTGAAGACACATACAAAGTTGATTCTATAAACCCGGAAACTTCCACACCTTCTTCTAAAATATCCGTGGTATAAACCAAAATATCATTCCTAGTTTCCATTTGTCGTTGATCAAATGCACCGCCTTTTATAGCATTACCTGTACAACATACATTTCCACCATAAGAAGGTACTGGGTTCATTGGGTCATAAGTGAAACTATCTGGCGCATCAGCCTTTGCTTTTGTCGTCGTTAATTTTCCATCTCCAAAAAAGCTGTTGGCTTTGCCACCGCTGTTTAGATAATAGCTTGTTAATGTAGAATTTTCCGGAGGCCAAGTATCTGATGCTTGCCATTCATTACTTCCCATGGTATAATATTGCACTCTCGGCGTTTTCTCTTTAAAATCGTTTTGTTCCCCTTTTAGCCATAGATCAAACCAGCCATAAATTTGCTCATCGTAGTTAAGTCTTGCATCGCCAACACTACGTTCACCGACCATTGTATTCTCGGTTGCTCGAGTGTAACGACAATGTAAGGTTGGTGCAATTACCAAGTATTGATTATCTCTAGTACTCGCATCTTTAGCATTGTTTCTAACATGATTATATAAAGCCAAATTTGGAGTTATAGACACATCATACCAAGAAGCAAACCAAAAACTTGGAACTTTAATTTCCATATCATCATGATAAATACCTCCATTAAACCAAGCTTCATCATTTGGCTTACGGCGTATCATTTGATCGAAAATTTCACTTTTACCATTTATGTTTTTTATAATATCCTGAATAGGTAAATGGCTTAATGCTTCAGACATATCTATTGGTGGGTTTTCAGGTGCTAGATCATAAAATCTGGAAATTCTGATTAAATCTTCTTGCGTAGCTCCCGCTGGAATTCTTGGTTTAAATTTATCATGCTCCACCCCATACAGCCAAGCAAAAAATAGCATTTGTTCTGCTCCACCACGAAACCAATTTCCTTGTTCGTTAATATCACCTATCCTACCAACACCAGCACCATAACTCTGAGGCACCATGGCTGCAAGAGAGGGGTGATCTAGAGCGGCAACTGCCATTTGCCATTCGGCAGTAGAAGAACAACCATAGGTCCCTATCTTTCCGTTTGACCATGATTGATCTTTCATCCAGCTAAAGGCATCATAGCCATCGGTTAATGGAAGGCCTAAAATATCCCACTCCCCTTCTGAAAAGTATCGACCGCGTTCGTTTTGAACCACATAAGCATAACCTCTTTTAACGGCTTCTAAAGCTCTACCCGCAGTTCTGGTTTTACGTTCTCCATCTCCCCAAGAATTAAAATTGTAAGGAGTACGTGAAAAAATAATAGGCACTTTTTTATCAGTTTTGGGACGATATATATCAGTTGCCAAACGAATACCATCGCGCATGGGCATCATGATCTTTTGTTCCACAATGGCAATTTCTTCAAGTTCTTCGAGAATAGAATCTTGCGCTTGTAAATGAAAATTAGTGACAAAGAAATAAGCGATTGCAAACGAAATTAAAATACGATGGTTTTTCATTTTATGAGCGTTTTATTACTATCAATATAACTTATCTTTCTAGCTTTTTACAAAATTTTCAACATAAGTATTTGTTGCTCGACACCAATGAAGTCTTCTGCACTATGATATCCCCTAAGATGCAATCCCTTTTCATCTCTAAATTCTTCTTGAATAATTGATGGTTTCAGTTGGGCGCCTCCAACTTTGAAATTCCAGTATTGATTCCGATTATTGGTAAGCAGCGTCTCTCGAACGCAGTGAAGAGATATG
>Ga0209831_1003458_pt1 | contig 13017 bp, 19 predicted proteins | sample Maine_Asex4_meta_FD_187451 | JGI IMG/M metagenome (GOLD analysis project Ga0209831, IMG submission 187451) | Marine algal microbial communities from Maine, USA - Maine_Asex4_metaG (SPAdes) (version 2) | ecosystem: Host-associated > Algae > Red algae > Unclassified | place: Maine, USA | collected...
ATGCTCTTTTTCTGTTATTTTCCTCTAAAAAATAACTCAATAAAATAATTATTCAGTGATTTTTTAAAGAAAACTAACAAAAAAATAGCTATTTCATATAGGCATTTCTTAAAGGGTAACAAGTCTATTTTATTTTTCCTTCGTTCCTATAAGACTAATCAATAAGAAATAATCACTTTATTGAACGAAGCAAAGTACCTCTCCGCCAATATTTTCTTTTCTAGCTTGTTTGCCAGTCATTAAGCCTTTAGAAGTTGAAACAATACAAATTCCTAGACCATTGATGATTTTCGGCAAATCAGTTGAACCAGCATACTTTCGAAGACCTGGCTTACTTATTCTGCCCAATTTCTCTATAACAGGCTTTTTAGTAAGCTTATCGTACTTTAGAGCTATTTTAATAATACCTTGAGGGCCTTCCGTATCTTCCATCTTATATTTCAAGATAAAACCTTGATCATATAAGATTTCTGTGATACTCTTTTTCAGATTAGAAGCAGGAATTTCCAAGACTCTGTGTCCTGCTAACTGCGCATTTCTAATACGAGTCAAGTAATCTGCTATTGGATCTGTTACCGCCATTGTTTTAATACTTTTGTAATTAGCTAAATACAGCACAAAATTGTAAAACTCTAATCAGCTAATTCAACGAATTGTTAATTTGATTACCAACTTGCTTTTGTAACACCAGGAATTTTTCCTTCCAAGGCCATTTTACGAAAAGCAACTCTAGAGATACCAAACATTCTCATATATCCTTTAGGACGACCAGATAGTTTACAACGATTGTGCAAACGAATCTTGTTAGAATTACGAGGCAATTTATCCAATTCTTCCCATTTTCCTTCTTTCTTCAATTGTGCTCTTAATTCAGCATATTTATCCACCATCCTCTGTCTCTTAACCTCTCTAGCAATAAGTGATTTCCTTGCCATGATATTTTGTTTTAGTTTCTAGCGTTCTTGAATGGTAATCCAAAAGCAGACAATAAAGCGTGAGCTTCCTCATCCGTTTGTGCGGTAGTCACAAAGGTGATATCCATACCAGAAATCTTATTGATCTTATCTAAATCAATTTCTGGAAAGACAATTTGTTCTTTAATACCCATTGAGTAATTCCCTCTACCGTCAAAACTTTTATCGTTGATTCCTCTAAAATCCCGTTCTCTTGGTAAAGTTACGTTTATCAAACGATCAAGGAATTCCATCATACGCTCTTTTCGAAGCGTCACTCTTGCACCAATTACCATTCCTTCTCTCAACTTAAAGTTGGCTACAGATAACTTTGCTTTAGTTGGAACTGCTTTTTGACCAGAAATAGTTGTCATCTCCGTCAATGCGTTGTCTACCAATTTTTTATCCTGCGTAGCACCACCTACCCCTTGATTCAAGCATATCTTTTCCAGCTTAGGCACTTGCATGATAGACTTATACTGAAACTGTTCCATTAATTTGGGTACAATTTCTTCTTGATATTTCGTCTGTAATCTAGCTTTGTAACTCATTATTTAATTATTTCTCCAGATTTTTTAGAATATCTCACTAGTTTTCCATCTTCTAACTTACGACCTACCTTGGTTGGTTTGCCAGTTGCATCCAATAACATCAAGTTAGAGATATGGATAGGAGCAGGTGTATCATTGATGCCACCTGGATTATCTTGTGTCACCTTAGTATGTTTCTTAACTAGGTTTACTTGGTCAACAATTGCTCTGTTCTTAGCAGGAAATATTTGTAACACTTCCCCCTCAGAGCCTTTATCTTTACCAGCAATAACCAAAACACGATCTCCTTTTTTGATCTTCAATTTAGGAGCAAATCGCTTAACATTAGATTGTTTCTTAGCAGACATATCCTACTATTTTTTAGATAACGTTCTTCGGAATATACAAACAGGCAAATTAAAATCTCCTAAAAGTATATCCTAAAAGCGGTTACTTGAATACTTAAACTATAGTACCTCCGGAGCTAATGATACGATTCTCATATAATCCCGATCTCTTAATTCTCTAGCTACAGGACCAAAAATACGCGTACCTCTAGGTTCTTCGTTGGCAGTTAGCAATACAACCGCATTGTCATCAAAACGGATATAAGTACCATCTTTTCTTCTTATCTCCTTTTTAGTTCGTACCACTACCGCCTTAGAGACCGTACCTTTTTTCAAACCACCAGGAGAAGCATCCTTTACGGACACGACAATCTGATCACCAACAGAAGCATATCTTCTTTTAGATCCACCTAATACCCGAATACACAATACTTCCTTAGCTCCGCTGTTGTCAGCTACTTTTAATCTTGATTCTTGTTGTATCATTATACCTTACATTATACAATGCGAACGCTTATGCGTACATCGCCATAAAAGAATAATACTATTTCGCTCTTTCTAAGACTTCAACCAATCTCCATCGTTTGTTTTTACTCAAAGGACGAGTTTCCATGATACGAACCGTATCACCTTGGTTACAGTCATTATTTTCATCATGTGCCATGAACTTTTTAGTTCTTTTCAAGGACTTACCATAAATAGGGTGAGAGATACGTCTCGCAATAGTAACGGTAATGGTTTTATCCATAGCACTACTAGCTACAACACCTACTCTAGATTTTCTTAACTTTCTTTCTTCAGACATAATATTGAAAGTATTAAAGAATCAAAGCTAACTACTAGCTCTTTCTTCTTCTTGCTCTAATTTTTGATCGTTTTGCTAATTGCTCTGCTGACATCGCTCCTACTTGACGTTTTCTTGCCTCTGTTTTCAAACGAGCAATATCTCTGCGAATTTCTTTCAGCACTAATGGATTATCTAATCCTTTGATGGCATGATCGAATTGAAGTTTCTGATAATTTTTCTCTACTTCTTTTAGTTGGTCTACCAACTCTACGTCAGAAAAATCTTGTAACTCCAAAAACTTTTTGCTAGGCATCTTAATAGTAATTTATAAACCAGTTATACTGCCAAAACAGGTAGTCTGGAATAAGATTAAATTTATTTAAGCTTCATAGTCTGGACGCACAGAAAACTTTGTTTGAACTGGCAATTTTTGAGCGGCCAATCTCAAAGCCTCTTGAGCGACTTCCATAGACACGCCGTCCAATTCAAATAACATTCTCCCAGGCTTAATCGGAGCTACCCAATGATCTAAAGCTCCTTTACCTTTACCCATCCGTACTTCCTGTGGCTTAGAGGTAATCGGCTTATCTGGAAAGATTCGTATCCATACCCGGCCCTCTCTTTTCATATATCTAGTCATCGCAATCCGTGCTGCCTCGATTTGTCTATTGGTTAATCTTCCGGAAGTAATTGCCTTTAGACCAAAGGAGCCGAAAGAAACCTTGTTTCCCTTGTAAGATAAACCGTTATAGCGCATTTTATGCTGCTTTCTATACTTCGTTCTTTTCGGTTGTAACATTTCAGATTAATTTGAAAAAGTACAATTAAATGAAAATCAAAGAGTTAAAGACCTTTCATGATAGCTTCTGAAAAAGAAGCGCAAAGGTACATTTTTTAGTGGACTTCTACTAAAGAATCAGGTATAATCCTCTTTTACTCTTTAATTAAATAACAGAAAAATTCAATATGTGTGAAAAAGTTCTGTTAACGTCTGTTATCGCCGCCACGGCCACCACCTCTTCTATCTCCACCACGACCACCTCTTCTATCACGACCACCACCTCTTCTATCTCCACCACGGCCACCTCTTCTATCTCCACCTTTTTGAACAGGAGCAGCGAATAAATCCACCTTACCTAGAATTTCTCCTTTACAAATCCATACCTTAATACCAATCTTTCCATAAACAGTCATTGCTTCCACTAATGCGTAATCAATATCTGCTCTAAAAGTATGTAGTGGTGTTCTACCTTCTTTGTACTCTTCAGAACGAGCCATTTCCGCACCATTCAATCTACCAGAAATTCTAATTTTAATACCTTCTGCACCTGCTCTCATCGTGGATTGAATAGCCATTTTAATAGCTCTACGATAGTTGATACGAGATTCAACTTGCTTCGCAACTGATTCTCCGACGATATAAGCATCTAGTTCAGGCTTACGAATTTCAACAATGTTGATTTGCGTATCCTTTCCTGTTAATTTCTTCAACTCTTCTCTTACACGGTCCACCTCTGATCCTCCTTTTCCGATGATAATCCCAGGTCTGGAAGTATGAATTGTAACGGTGATTCTTTTAAGCGTTCTTTCAATAAGGATTCGGCTAATGCCACCTTTATGAATTCTTGCTCTTAGATACTTTCTTATCTTTTCATCCTCTACTACCTTATCCCCGAAGTTCTTACCACCGTACCAGTTGGATTGCCAACCTTTAATAATACCTAACCGATTACCTATTGGATTTGTCTTCTGACCCATAAAAAGGTATATTTATTATGATTTTATAAAGCTCAAATAACGATTAATCATTGTTTTCTGTATCAACTTCTTCCGCTTCCGCTTCACTTGCTAGTTCAACTCGATTTTGCACAACTAAAGTAACATGGTTACTACGCTTTCTAATTCTATGTGCTCTACCATGTGGCGCAGGACGGAATCGCTTTAGCATAGAGCCACCATCTACGAAGGCAGTCTTTATATACAAATCATAATCATCTGCATTTTCTACATTCCCCAATTTGTTTTCCCAATTGGCGATTGCAGATAAAAGCAGCTTCTCCATCCATACGCCACCTTCCCGCTTTGTATATCGCAAAATATTTAATGCATTCTCCACATCTTTTCCTCTGATTGTGTCTACAACCATCCTCATTTTCCGGGGAGACATTGGGCAATTTTTCAATTTAGCAACTGCTTCCATAGCTAATTCTTTTATAAAAGTGTGGTAACTACTTTCTAGTGCAAATCAAAATACTTTCTGCAGCTTAAAAAGTAATTACGAGATATTAATCTAAAATTGTTTTTCAAGTAAAATTTACTTGACGCTTATTATTGTGATAATAAGATTTTCTTAAGTCTTATACAGCAGAACATAACTTGGTTAAAAGCGCCAAGCATAGTTACCACTATTAGAAAAGACTTATCTTTTCTTACCTCCGTGACCTTTAAAGCTACGAGTAGGGGAAAATTCTCCTAATTTATGGCCTACCATGTTTTCTGTAACAAAGACAGGAACAAAGGTTTTTCCATTATGCACGGCGATAGTCTCTCCTACCATACCTGGTATAATCATGGAAGCTCTAGACCATGTTTTGATAACAGATTTTTTCTTAGATCCTCTTGACTTTTCTAATTTAGAAAGCAATTTGTGAAAAACGTAAGGACCTTTTTTTAACGATCTTGGCATTGTTAAATTATTTTTGAGTCTTAGTTCAGTGGTCTATGGTCTATTCTAAAAGAATGCTACGACCAAGAAACAAAAGACCGACCTATTTTTTTCTTCTTGAGATAATAAGCTTACTAGAAGCCTTTTTATTGTTTCTAGTTTTCTGACCTTTAGCCATTATACCAGTTCTAGATCTTGGATGCCCACCAGAAGCTCTACCTTCACCACCACCCATCGGGTGATCAACAGGATTCATCGCTACCCCTCTTACTCTTGGTCTTCTACCCAACCATCTCTTTCTACCTGCCTTACCAAGCACTTGTAATCCGTGATCAGGATTTGATGTAGTACCGATAGTAGCTTTGCAAGATTGTAAGATTCTTCTTACTTCCCCAGAAGGCATTTTAATAATAGCATACTTACCTTCTCTACCCATTAAAGTAGCGTAAGTCCCCGCACTCCTAGCGATTGCAGCTCCTTGACCTGGGCGCATTTCTATTGCATGAATAGATGCACCTAAAGGTATATCTGCTAAATATAAAGTATTTCCTACTGTAGGCGTTGCTCCCTTACCTGACATAATCGTATCTCCTACAGTTACTCCATTAGGCGCAAGAATATATCGCTTTTCACCATCTCCATATTCAATCAATGCGATATAAGCCGTTCTATTTGGATCGTACTCTATCGATTTGATAGTAGCAGTAGTTGCATCTCTATCCCGCTTAAAGTCAATAATTCTATATCTACGCTTATGTCCACCTCCTCTATTCCGCATGGTCATCTTACCAGTGTGGTTACGACCACCCGTTCTCTTCAATCCAACTGTAAGACTTTTCTCTGGTTTATCCGTTGTTATTTCTGAAAACGAATTTCCAACTCTAAATCTAGTACCCGGAGTTACCGGACTATACTTTTTTACTGGCATTTTCCTATGATTTGTAGCTACTAGAGTTCTAATAAAATTGCTGAGTAGCTGCTTATAGTTTTAATATAGCAGTAAACGCTCCAGGAGCAGCTTACTTAAATTGACAATTAGCTTTACTTTCTTTCTTAGGGAAGGAAATAAAATGTTTATTTTATTTTTCCTTCGTTCCTTAGGCAAAAAAATATCTGTTACTAATTGAACATAGCGTATCTACACTTCGCCGTATAAATCAATTTCTTCACCGTAAGGCACTCTAACAATCGCTTTTTTATAAGCAGATTTACTTCCTTTTTGAAGACCGCTTCTTGTGTTACGGACTTTCTTTTTGGAAGGAACAATGATAGTATTAACAGATTCTACTTTAATACCATACATCTTTTCAATTGCCTTCTTAATTTCTATCTTATTCGCTTTCTTATCTACCTTGAAAGTGTATTGGTTAGCACTCTCTGTTTGAGCACTAGACTTTTCGGTGATAATTGGCTTAATTAATATTTTCTTTGCCATTTTCTAGCTGATTAGAATAACTATAAGTACTACTCAAAACGATTAGTTTTTATAGCTACTAGGAATAATAAGTTGAAATTCAATTACGATAAAGTAGAAATGATTTTCTTTACTGCTCCTTCTGAAATCAATAAAGTTCCAGAATTTAATACTTGATAAGTATTTAAGTTAGCAGCAGTTACAACATTTGCCTTAGGTACATTTCTGCTAGACAAGTTCAAGATGTTGTCATATTCTCCAAGCACTAAAAGAGATTTTCCGTCGCACTCTAAATTCTTTAGCACATTCGCATACTCTTTAGTTTTTGGTGCCTCAAAAGTAAAATCCTCAACTACTTTTAATTGTCCTGAACTAGCTTTGCTAGATAAGGCAGATTTTCGAGCAAGACGATTCACTTTTTTGTTTAACTTGATGCTATAATTTCTAGGTCTAGGACCAAAGATTCTACCACCACCTCTAAAAATTGGACTCTTAATACTACCTGCTCTGGCAGTACCTGTTCCCTTTTGTCTTTTAATTTTTCTGGTAGATCCTTTAATCTCGCCTCTTTCCTTTGCCTTATGCGTTCCTTGTCTTTGATGAGCAAGGTATTGCTTCACCGCTAAGTAAACTACATGTTCGTTAGGTTCTACACCAAAGATGTCCTCTGGCAAGTCAATCGACCTACCTGTAGAAGAACCATTTATATTTAAAACATCTAATTTCATTGTATGAAATTTATATGGATGCTCTTTTATTCTATTAGCCATTTTGCTAAAAAGAATAGGAAGAACTATCTAATTATTTTTTTTCTAAAACAATAAAAGAACCTTTGTGTCCTGGAATCGCTCCTTTAACAAGAATTAAGTTTTTCTCAGGGAAAATCTTAACAACTTCCAAGTTGGCTACTTTAACTCTATCACCACCCATTCGTCCGGCCATTCTCATTCCCTTGAATACTTTCGCAGGATAAGAAGCTGCACCAATAGAACCCGGAGCACGTTGACGATTGTGTTGACCGTGAGTCGCATCGTTTACCCCTTTAAAGTTGTATCTTTTAACAACCCCCTGAAAGCCTTTACCTTTAGAAGTGCCAACTGCATGGACCATATCTCCTTCTGTAAAAACTTCGTCTACTGTAATGACATCCCCTAAGCCTTTATCAATATCAAAATCTCGAAATTCTACGACCTTACGTTTTGGTTCTGCTTGAGCTTTCTGAAAGTGCCCCAATAAACCCTTAGGCGTATTCTTCTCTTTCTTATCACCAAAACCCAATTGTAGGGAATAGTAGCCATCAGAGTCCTCAGTTTTTTTCTGTGTTACGACACAAGGACCAGCTTCTACAACGGTGCAAGCAATGTTGCGCCCATTTTCACCAAAGACGCTAGTCATGCCGACTTTCTTACCGATGATTCCGTTCACTTTATATAGTTTTAAATATTTCGAGGAATATATCTGCTCTTGAATGGGTTGTTTATTTATTTAGAATATTTATTTATTTAATCTACTAGTTATCAACCTAATAGATAAATAATTCTAAACAAGCAAATACCCTATTTTACTTAGTTCTTATAGGTATTACTAATCTCAAACACATTGCTATCTTTAATACTAAAACAATTATCGTTCTAAGACTTTAATAATTTGCCTATGATGAAATCTATAAATTAGACCTAAATCTCATCAAGATTTATAAAACAATAATAATATAGTAGTATTTAGCACACGACCTTAAGAATCAAGAAAATTGTTGATTCAGAGTAGAACAGACGTTTTCGAAAATGGCTATTAATTTTGTTGGATCGTATATTTTTCTCGACTAAAGAAAAACTATTTTTAACAATATTATTAGACACTTTTAGCAGGTTAATGCTATGAATCAGCTAGTTCTCTTTCAGATAAAAGATACGAGATTCTTTATCGTAAGGAGAAGAAGCAGTCATTAATAATAAATCTTAGACAATAAAATAGCTTATAAAAAAGATACTGCGAAAGCTATCTTATCTTTTGGCTTAACAATAACCTATCTTGTAGGTAATCAATTTTAGCCTATATTTCTACTGCAAGCAGAAAAGCCATACAGTGAGCTATATATATCGAAGTTTATGACAATTTAACCTGTATATCAACGCCACTTGGCAGCTCCAGTTTAGACAGTGCATCGACTGTCTTTTGGGTAGGCGTGAAAATTTCTATTAAGCGTTTGTGAGTCCGCAACTGAAACTGCTCTCTAGATTTTTTGTTTACGTGTGGAGAACGTAAAACAGTGAAAATCTTTTTCTCAGTTGGCAGCGGAATCGGACCAGTCACAACAGCGCCGCTATTACGAACAGTCTTCACAATCTTCTCAGTAGACTTGTCTACCAAGTTGTGGTCGTAAGAACGAAGTCTGATTCTAATCTTTTGATTCATAACCTATAAGGAAATTCAAAATTCTGAAATTAAGCTCAAGTTCGGAACCCATGAGGTTCCGAACACTGAACTCATTGTACTATCTAAAAATATAATCGCTCTATACGATTATAGTTTAATTCTAAAAATTTAAGCGGAGACTAAACCCTTCGCTTTAGCAATTACATCATCTGCAATACTCTTTGGTGCAGGTGCGTAGTGGGAAAACTCCATTGAAGAAGAAGCTCTACCAGAAGTAATCGTACGTAAGTGCGTTACGTAACCGAACATTTCTGAAAGTGGAACATCTGCTTTGACAATAACTGCGGCAGCTTTAGCATCCTGACCTTTCAATAACCCTCTTCTTCTGTTCAAATCGCCAATAACACCACCTGTATATTCTTCCGGAGTAGTTACTTCCAATTTCATGATAGGCTCTAATAAAACTGGTTTAGTTTTAGAAGCAGCCGCTTTGAAACCTTCTTTTGCACAAAGTTCAAAGGCAATAGGCTTGGAATCGACTGTGTGCATACCACCATCGTAGACCCTAACCTTCATGCTATCCATACCGTAACCAGCTAGAATACCATTATCCATCATGGACATAAAACCATCTTTGATAGGCTTGACATAGTTCTTATCAATTCTACCACCAGTGATGTCCCATGTGAATTGTAATCTTTCTTTACCAGAAGTAAATTCATCACTCTCTAAGAATTCTGCATCAGCAGGACCTAGCTCAAATTCCATATCTGCGAATAAACCAGAACCACCTGACTGCTTCTTCAAACGCTCTCTGTGAGAAACCGTGTTTGTTAAAGCCTCTTTATAGTTCACTTGTGGCGCACCTTCATTCACTTCTACCCCAAATTCTCTTCTCAAACGGTCAACGATGATTTCAAGGTGTAATTCACCCATACCACTGATAACTGTCTGATTCGTTTCTTCGTCATATCGAACTTTGAAAGTAGGATCTTCCTCAGCTAATTTAGCCAAAGCCATACCTAACTTTTCAACATCTTTCTGTGTCTTAGGCTCTACAGCTAGACCAATTACAGGGTCTGGGAAAGTCATACTTTCCAAGATAATAGGTGCATCTAATGCACATAAAGTATCCCCTGTTTTAATATCTTTGAATCCAACAGCAGCAGCAATATCGCCAGCTTCTACCACAGCAATAGCACTTTGCTTATTAGAGTGCATTTGGTAGATTCTTGAAATACGCTCTTTTTTGCCAGACCGAGTATTCAATACATAAGAACCAGCTTCTAAAGTACCAGAGTAAACACGGAAGAAAGCTAAACGACCTACAAATGGGTCTGTAGCAATCTTGAATGCTAACGCAGCAAAAGGCTCGTCATCGCTCGGTTTTCTAAGAACTGGCTCATCCGTCTTAGGATTAATACCTTCTACTGCTTCAATATCCATAGGAGAAGGCATGAATGCACAAACTGCATCTAAAACCGCTTGAACTCCTTTGTTTTTGAAGGCAGTACCACACATCATAGGAATGATGCTCATATCAATCACTGCTGCTCTAATAGCTGCTCTGATTTCCTCCGCAGAAATTGAATCAGGATCATCGAAGAATTTCTCCATCAATGACTCATCATATTCTGCAACTGCTTCTAATAATTTCTCTCTGTATTCTGCAACTGTATCTACCAAGTCAGCAGGTATGTCAATTACCTCATAAGTCATCCCTCTATCCTCTTCATTCCAGATAATTGCTTCATTTGTAATCAAATCAACAACCCCTCTGAAAGTTTCTTCTGCACCGATTGGTACTTGAAGAGGAACAGGATTAGCACCTAACATGGTTTTAACCTGATTACATACTTCAAAGAAATCTGCTCCTGATCGATCCATTTTATTAACGAAACCAATACGAGGAACTTTATATCTATCAGCTTGACGCCAAACTGTTTCTGATTGTGGTTCTACACCACTTACCGCACAGAACAAAGCAACCACACCATCTAATACTCTTAAAGAACGTTCCACTTCAACTGTAAAGTCAACGTGACCCGGCGTATCAATAATATTAATTGGGTAATCTTGATCTTTCCACTTCCAACTAGTTTTAGTTGCAGCTGAAGTAATCGTGATTCCTCTCTCTTGTTCTTGCTCCATCCAGTCCATAGTGGCAGCGCCATCATGAACTTCGCCTATTTTGTGACTGATACCTGTGTAGTAAAGTACACGCTCTGTCGTTGTTGTTTTACCAGCATCAATGTGGGCAGCGATCCCAATGTTACGAGTATATTTTAAATCTTTTGCCATACCAAGTTACCGTGTCGGTGATTAAATGGTTAATTAAATAAACAGGTTTGAAAGTTGGAAATCGTAAGGTCGTTTATCTAAGTGTTCTCGATTATAGACTTCCCGACTCCAATCGGAGATACCTAGATTCAAAAATTATACCTAGACTCGGAAATGGGCAAATGCTCTATTTGATTCTGCCATTTTATGGGTATCTTCTTTTCTTTTCACTGCAGCTCCTTCTCCCTTACTAGCAGCTATAATTTCAGCAGCTAATTTTTCTGACATCCCTTTACCACTACGTTTTCTTGAAAAACCGATTAACCAATTAATGCCAATTGCTAATTTTCTTTTCGCTCTTACTTCTACAGGAATTTGAAAAGTAGCACCACCAATCCGCTTACTTCTTACTTCAACTTGTGGCATCACTGTATTCAAAGCCTTCTTGAAGATAGCATATTCATCTCCATTCGTTTTTTCCTTTACAAGGTCCAGTGCATCATAGAACACCTTAAATGCACCTGATTTTTTACCACTGTACATCATGTTGTTCACAAACTGCGTCACCAAAGGGTCTCCATATCTTGGATCTGGAGCAATGATTCTATCTTTAGGCTTTCTTTTTCTCATTTCCTAAGTGGAATTAAAGAGTGAAAATTAAAATTATTTATAAAGAGGAAGAAAAAGGCATAAGTTAAAACTTACCCTCTAGCTTCTTTTAATTACTATTATTTCTTAGGTCGTTTAGTACCGTACTTAGAACGACTCTGTGTACGGTCTGTCACACCCGCTGTATCTAAGGCTCCTCTTACAATAGTATAACGAACACCCGGTAAATCTTTTACTCTACCTCCTCTAATCAACACAATAGAGTGCTCTTGTAAGTTATGCCCCTCTCCCGGAATATAGCAGATAACCTCATGACCATTCGTTAAACGTACCTTCGCAACTTTTCTAAGTGCTGAGTTAGGCTTCTTAGGTGTTGTTGTATATACACGAGTACATACCCCCCTTTTCTGAGGACAAGAATCTAGCGCACGAGATTTACTCGCTGTCACTATTTTCTTTCTTCCTTTTCGCACCAGTTGATTGATAGTAGGCATATTTCGTTACAATTGTATATAATTAAATTATCAGGCGTGTCTATTTTTGACAAAAATAAATTCCTTATAAAAGGGAATAAAAGATTATAAGAAAGAAGAATTAGGAAGGATAGCTTCGTTTTTTTTCAAAACTAAGCACAACTAAAAACTCAAATTGCTTATTTTTCCTTTGTCAAAAAGGGCAAAACCCTTGTATTTACATAGATTTTCACTTTCAAAATGAGCTAAAAACGCCCTATTTTTCAAAGCGAATGCAAAGGTAGCATTATTTTTTTATTTTTCAAACCCATAATTTATTTTTTATAAAGTTTTTATTGCTTCTTTTACAAGCCTTTATAAAAGGTGTTTCTATTTGATATAAGGTACTAACCGTTTATCCTTTTGGCAATAGGCTTTTTTACAAAATATGGCAGGTGATTTTATTGGCTTATCCATTTTAAATTAGTAAGATTGACGATAATTAACAATTCTATATATGTATCCAACAACAAAAGTTGCAGTAGTTCAAGCTGCCCCTGTATTATTTGATGTAGCAAAAAGTATAAAAAAAGTAGAAAGTCTT
>Ga0209831_1003459_pt1 | contig 13016 bp, 11 predicted proteins | sample Maine_Asex4_meta_FD_187451 | JGI IMG/M metagenome (GOLD analysis project Ga0209831, IMG submission 187451) | Marine algal microbial communities from Maine, USA - Maine_Asex4_metaG (SPAdes) (version 2) | ecosystem: Host-associated > Algae > Red algae > Unclassified | place: Maine, USA | collected...
AATAGATTTATCCGATCTTGTCTGACTTGTTCTGCCTCACACCCCTTCCATGAGAATGTCGATTGCTTTTGTAATCTCATCCCTCTGATCGGCGGCACTTCCGGCGCAATGCAGGCTGGATCGGCGCACCGCCCCGATTAGACGTGTTGCGAGGACCAACTGTCGGTCACCAACCTGGATGGTTGGGTTCAGACTCCGTACGACCGGATAGTCCGATAGCAGCGGGATGACGACGACTGCTGGGTCCTGCGGAAGAAGCTCGCTCTCAACAACGACCATTGATACTGTGCCGTAGCGCGCAATATCGAAGCGCTTCAGTCTTTCCACGTCTCCGCTCCCGGCGTTACCATGATATCCGCAAGTGGATGACCATTGCGCTCATGCCAAGCCGCCTGTGCTGCAAAAGCATCTGTGTTCTCTTCCAGCCACTTGCTCTGGCGGGCTTTAGTGACCGCATTCCGCAAAGCGGCGTCAGCGATAGCCGAAACATTTATTCGAAGTTCTCGGGCAGCGTCCAGTGCGTCGGCGTCGAGTGTCAGCGATGTCTTGCGCTTCGTACCGGTATCCATGGTGCTCTCCAATTCGAAATGACCATACCGTATCAATATACCGCAAATCAATTGGTATCATCGAAGCGCATTTTCGAGGAGGCAATACTGGCATGAATGAGCGGGGGAAGAATTCGCTTCAGGCGAAGTGCTTCGGAAACAAAGCCGACAGAAAGCGGAACACGATCCGGCAGGCGATCGCCCGGTCAAAATTATCCTCATGGGCCAGGAAATCCGCCCACATTCCTTCGAGCAACGCCAGCGTTCCGAGCGTTGCGTCGCTGGCAAGGGCGGGGTCAGCGCTCGATCCGGCGAGGCGCGAGAAAGACCCGTGTAGCATGGTTCTGAGGCGTTGGTCCCGTGTGCTGCTGAAGCGGGCGATGCCGGGGTTCGTCGCCGCTTCGCCCCGGAAGGCGTGCAGGATGCGGCACGAGCGCGTGTTCAGTGATCCCTCGCCGAGATCGGCCTCGATGATCGCACGGATCAGATCGACAGGGTCTTCACACTTGCCCGCGACGCCCCGGTCGAGTTCGGCATAATATTCGCCGCTATACGCCTCCGCCGCAGCGGCAAGAAGGCTCTCCTTGCTCCCGAAATGCAGGTGGATCATGCCGCGCGAAAGGCCCGCCTTTTCCGTGATGCGCGATACGGTCGTTTCCGCGATCCCGTGTTCGGCGATGGAATCGAGCGTGGCGTTGATCAACAGCTTTCGGTTCCGCCCGGGAGGACGCGATGACACGGAGGGCTTGGCGGCAACACGCACGCCGTCTTCCGTCTTCTCCGGCATATCGCTCCCCCCTCCCCGGTTGTTTCGCAACAGCAGTATTGACCGCCGGGAAATCTTCGGCAACAGTAAATGGACGATTGTTCATTTTGCGAGGTGGGCCGGGATCATGGCAGCCCTGAGCGGCGATACGTCCAGAGGCATGGCCCTCGCCGCCCCGGCGACGGTCTATGTCGGGCTGCTCGTCGCCGTGCCGCTGGCCATTCTCGTCGCCTATTCGCTCTGGACGCAGACCTATGTGGATGTCGACCGCACCGTCACGCTGGCCAATTACCAGGAAGCGTTCACCGACCCGCTCGTCCGCTATCTGCTGATCCGGTCGATCCTGATTGCGGGGGCGGTGACGCTCGTGACCGTGGCGCTCGCCTATCCCATCGCCTATTTCATCGCGCTCAAGGCGCGGCGCAAGACGCTGTGGCTGTTGCTGATCACGATTCCCTTTTGGTCCAGCTACCTGCTGCGGGTCTTCGCGTGGAAGCTGATCCTCGGATTCAATGGCGTGATGAATTCCGCGCTTCTCTGGGCGGGGATGATCGAGGAGCCACTGTCCTTTCTGCTCTACAACGAGTTCGCCGTCGTGCTGACCCTCGCCCATGCCTGGGCGCCCTTTGCCATCCTGCCGATCTACGTCTCGCTGCAGAAGATCGACCCCAGCCTGCTGGAGGCGGCGACGGATCTGGGCAGCGGGCCGTGGGAGCGGTTCTTCCGCGTGACCCTGCCGCTGACCGTTCCGGGGGTCATCGCGGCGTGCCTCGTCATCTTCATCCCGACGGTGGGGGATTACGTCACGCCCTCGCTGGTCGGCGGATCGGACGGGAAGATGATTGCCAATCTCATTCAGGTGCAGTTCGGGGCGGCGAACAACTGGCCGCTGGGGGCGACGCTATCGTTGTTGGCAATGCTGGCGGTCGGGTTCGTGGCGATGGTCTTCGTGTTGAGTGTCGGCAGCGCGGGGAGGCGCATCCGATGACCCGACCATCTGGCCTCGCCATCTACACGATCCTCTATCTGGCGTTCCTGTACCTGCCGGTCCTGCTGCTGCCGCTGTTCTCGTTCAACTCGGGCACCATCGCGGCCTTTCCGATCAAGGGATGGACGCTCGACTGGTATCGCCAGCTCGGCAGCCAGCAGACGCTGCTCGACGCATTGGGCAACAGCCTGATCGTCGGGGCGGTCACGGCCTTCGCCGCGACGGGCATGGGCCTGTTCGCCGCGCGGGCCTATGTGCGCTATCGCTTTCCGGGGCGGGCGGCATCGGAGGGGCTGGTGATGCTGCCGCTGGTGGTGCCGGGCATCATCGTCGCGTCCTCGATGCTGGTGCTGTTCATCTCCATCGGGTTGAAGCCGTCGCTGACCACCGTGATCCTCGGGCATACGTTCCTCGCGGTGCCGTTCTCCGTCGCGATCCTGAAATCGGCCTTCGACGGGTTCGACGTGTCGCTGGAGGAAGCATCCTACGATCTGGGCGAAAACGCATTCGGCACCTTCCGGCGGGTCACGCTGCCCATCGTGGCACCGGGTATCGTCGCCAGCCTGCTCGTGACCTTCACGGTCAGCTTCGACGAATTCGTGCTCGCCTTCTTCCTGTCGGGCAGCGAGCCGACCCTGCCGGTCTATATCTGGAGCCAGATCCGCTTTCCCGCGAAGCTGCCCAATACGCTGGCGCTGGGGTCGGTGCTGCTGCTCGTCTCCGTCCTGCTGCTGGTGGTGGCGGAGATCTTCCGGCGGCGCTCGGCGAGGGGGCTGGCATGACCGCACATCCGATCATCGAATTACGCGACGTGGACAAGCGCTTCGGGGCTTTCACCGCCGTCTCGGGCCTGTCGCTGACCCTGGAACCGGGCGAGTTCTTCTCGCTGCTCGGCCCTTCGGGCTGTGGCAAGACGACGGCGCTGCGGATGATCGCGGGGTTTCAGGAGCCGAGCGACGGGACGATCCTGATCGACGGGCAGGACATGACCGGTATCCCCGCGAACCGCCGCCCGACCAACATGGTCTTCCAGAGCTATGCCATCTTTCCGCATCTGAACGTCGGCGACAACGTCGCGTATGGCCTGCGCAGCGGCGGGATCGCGAAGGGCGAGATCGCCGGGCGTGTCTCGGATGCCTTGGGAATGGTCGAACTCGGCGGGCTGGAAAAGCGCGGTGCGGGCGAGTTGTCGGGGGGCCAGCGGCAACGGGTGGCCCTCGCACGGGCGCTGGTCATGCGGCCCAAGGTCTTGTTGCTGGACGAACCGCTCTCGGCCCTCGACAAGCGCCTGCGCGAACAGATGCAGTTCGAGCTGCGCGACCTTCAGCAAAATCTCGGCATCACCTTCGTCATGGTCACGCACGACCAGTACGAGGCGATGACCATGTCAGACCGGATCGGGGTGATGTTCGCCGGAAAGCTCGCACAGGTCGATACGCCGGAGCAGCTGTACGCGCGGCCCTGCAACCGCGATGTCGCCGAGTTCATCGGCGGCATGAACGTGCTGCCCGCCAGCGTGAGCGCCCGCGAAGGCGAGGGGCTGGACGTGGAGATGCCGGGGTTCGGCAGGCTCGGCATCGCGCGCAATCCGAATGCCCTTTCCACCGCCACCGACATCCTCGTCGGTATCCGCCCGGAGCAGATCGAGATCGCCGCCGACCGGTCGGAATGGGGCGACGTGGCCGTGCAGGGCAGGGTCGAGCATGTGGCCTTCTACGGCGAGACCATCCACTATCGCGTCGCGATGCAGGGCGTCGACAGGCCGATGACCGCGTCGGTGCCCAACCATTTCCATACCGTCGATCACCGGCCCGGCGATTCCGTCTGGCTCGCCATCGAGGGTGCATCCGTGATCGACCTCGGCAAGAACGATACCTGAAACGGGAGAACGACGATGAAGAAGATGATGACAGCAACCGCACTGGCCGTCGCGCTCGTATCCGGCCCCGCCCTGTCCGCCGGTGCGGACCTGACGGTCTTCGACTGGTCCGGCTACGAGGACGAGGGCTTCTTCGGCGCCTACATGAAAGAATACGAGGAAGCGCCGTCCTACACCTTCTTCGGCTCTCAGGAAGAAGCGTTCACCAAGCTGCGCTCCGGCTTCGAGGCGGATCTGGCCCATCCCTGCACCGATGCCGTGCGCAAGTGGAAAGCCGCCGATCTCATCAAGCCGCTCGACACGGAGAAGCTGACGCATTGGGATGCGTTGCTGCCGCAGATCAAGGAAGTCGACGGCGTGATGATCGACGGCGATCTATGGATGCTGCCCTTCGAATGGGGCAATACCGGCCTGATCTATCGCACCGACAAGGTCACCGGCGAGGACATATCGCTGCAACTGCTGGCCGATCCCGCCTACGAGGGCAAGGTCTCGATCCCCGATGCGGCGTCGAGCGCCTATGCACTGGCCTCCCTCGCCACCGGGAACGGCGCGGATTACACGAAGCTGAGCGACGAACAGTTCAAGGAAGCCTCCGACTTCCTGCGCAAGATCCATCCGAATGTCCGCTTCTACTGGTCCGATGCCGGACAATTCGATCAGGCGATGGCGAGCGGCGAGATCGAGATGGGTTGGGCGTGGAACCAGTCGGAGCTGAACCTCATCTGGAACGAAACCCCGGCGGTGATGATGCGCGACGTGGACAAGGGCATCTCCACCTGGGCCTGCGGCTACGTTCATCTGAAATCCGCGACCACGCCGGACGATCAGGTCTATGATCTGCTGAACGCGCTCTCGTCCCCCGAAAGCGGGCAATACATCATCGACAACTGGGGCTATCCTCATGCCAACGCCAAGGCGTTCGAGGTCGCGGATCAGGAATTGATCAAGACCTACGGCTTCGATGACGTGGACAAGTTCTTCGACGGCAGCCTGTTCTTCGACTCGGTGGACCCCGCGCTGGATGCGAAGATGCTGAAGGAATTCGAGCGCATCAAGGCGGGTTTCTGAACAAGTGAGTACCGCAGCCCCGGACAACGATCCGGGGTTGCCTGTTCAATGAGAAAGACGCCGCAATGTCCGCTGGTCCCTATTCCATCCTGTTCGAGCCGGTGAAGATCGGGCCGGTGACGGCGCGCAACCGCTTCTATCAGGTGCCACATTGCAATGGTATGGGCCATATCCGGCCCCGTGCCGAGGCGGCAATGCGCGCGATGAAGGCTGGAGGCGGCTGGGCGGTCGTCGCCAATCAGGAGACGGAGATCCATCCCACTTCCGACCTGTCACCCTATGCAGAGGGCCGATTGTGGGATGCGCGGGACGTACCTGCCCTGCGCCTGATGACTGATGCGGTGCACGAAAAGGGAGCGTTGGCGGCGATCGAGCTGGTTCATAACGGCAACCATGCCCAGAACCTTCTGACTCGCGCCCCGGTATTGGCCCCCTCCGACATGGCGCTCGATTACGCCCTGCCCAAGCAGGCCCGCGCCATGGACAAGGCCGATATCCGCGCGCTACGCCGCTGGCATCGCGATGCGGCGATCCGGTCGCGCGATGCGGGATTCGATATCGTCTATGTCTATGCCGGGCACGCCATGACACTGGCCCAGCACTTCATGCTGCCGCATATGAACGACCGCACGGATGAATACGGCGGCTCGCTCGAAAACCGCATCCGCCTGACCCGCGAATTGCTGGAGGAAACGCGCGAGGCCATTGGCGATACCTGCGCCATTGCCTTTCGCTTTGCGGTCGACGAGATGCTGGGCAGCGACGGAATGCAGGCCGCCGAGGAGGGTCGTGCGGTGGTCGAGATGCTGGCCGACCTGCCGGATCTCTGGGACGTGAATGTCTGCGACTGGCCGAACGATTCCATAACCACGCGGTTCCAGCCCGATGACGGCTATCAGACTGATTATATCCGCTTCGTGAAACAGGTGACAGATAAGCCGGTGGTCGGTGTCGGGCGGCTGACCTCGCCGGATTTGATGGTGTCGCTGATCCGCAAGGGCGTGCTCGATTTCATCGGCGCGGCGCGGCCCTCCATCGCCGATCCGTTCCTGCCCAAGAAGATCGAGGAAGGCCGGATCGACGAAATTCGCGAATGTATCGGCTGCAATATCTGCGTCATGGCCGACAGTCAGGGCGTGCCGATCCGCTGCACCCAGAACCCGACGATGGGCGAGGAATGGCGGCGCGGCTGGCACCCCGAACACATCGCGCCAAAGGGCAGCGAGGAGGCCGCGCTGGTCATCGGCGCGGGCCCGGCGGGCCTCGAATGCGCGATGCAGCTGGCCCGGCGCGGCTATGCCGTCACGCTGGCCGATGCCGCACGCGAGCCGGGCGGGCGTGTGCTGCGCGAGAGCGGGTTGCCGGGGCTGGGCGCATGGCGGCGGGTGGCAGAGCATCGCCTCGCCGACCTGCGCCAACGCGCGAATGTGGACCTCTTTACGGAAAGCCCGATGGATGCCGATGCCGTCCTGGAAACCGGCATCCCGAACGTCTTCCTTGCCACCGGCGCGACGTGGCGGCGGGACGGGGTTGGCCGCTCGACGGTGAGGACGCTGCCCACGCTCTCGCCCGATGCGCGGCTCTGCACCCCCGACGACGTGATGGCGGGGCGGATGCCTTCGGGCGGCCCGGTCCTACTCTACGATGACGATCAGGGGTATCTCGGCGGCGTGCTGGCCGAGGCGCTGGTGCAGGCGGGTCTGCCCGTGATCTTCGTCACCCCCGCCAGTATCGTCTCGCCCTTCACCGAATTGACGTTGGAGCAGCACCGGGTGCAAGCACGCCTGATCGAATTGGGTGTCGATATCCGCTGCAACCGCACCCTCGTCTCGGTGGATGCCACGGACGCACGGATCGCCTGCACCTATTCTGAGCGCGAGGAAAATGTTGCCTGCGCCACCGCCCTGCTGGTGACGGAGCGCCATCGTGAGACGACGCTGTACGATGCGCTGAAAGGCCGGGGCGGGCTGCGTCATCTCGGCTTGATTGGCGACGCGGCCATGCCGGGCCTGATCGCCGATGCCGTCTATGCGGGCCACATGGCCGCCCGCAACTTCGAGCGCGACCCTAGCGCCGTCGATGCCGAGTGGTTCCGCCGCGAGATCGTCGATCTTCGAGAGAAGATGCCCGCATGAAACGCCCCGCCGCCCTCGATAGCCTAATCGCCTCGCACCGCCCCAGCCACGCCCTGCCGCGCGATTTCTACACCGATCCGGCGATCTTTGAGCACGACATCGCCGCCTATTGGAACCGCAACTGGCTGTGGGCCGGGCATGAGAGCCAAATCGCGGAGCCGGGCGATTACTTCCTGTTCGACTACGGCCCCGAATCCATCATCGTCCTGCGGGACCGCGAGGGAGCGGTGCGTGCGCATCTTAACGTCTGCCGCCACCGTGGTTCGCGCGTCTGTACCGAAGCATCGGGCAAGGCGCGCAGCTTCGTCTGCCCCTACCACGCGTGGACCTACGAACTCTCCGGCGATTTGCGAGCGGGCCGCGCAATGGGACCGGATTTTGACCCAGCGGATTGGAGCCTGTTCCCTGCGCGGGTCAGGGTGTTTCAGGGGCTGATCTTCGTCTGTGCGTCACAGGATGCACCCCCCATAGAGACCAGCCTCGACCGTATCGCACCCATGACCGCCCCGTTCGGGCTGGACGGTCTGAAGATCGCCCATACCGCCAGCTATCCGGTCCCCGCCAACTGGAAACTCGCGGTCGAGAATTACATGGAATGCTACCACTGCGCACCCTCGCACAAGGAATACGCCCGGTCCCATACGCTCAAGGCTCCCCATGAACTGGCGCAACTGGTCGGCCCGATGCGGGAGCGGGCTGCGCAAATCGGGCTGGTGCCGGAAGACATTAATCTGACGGGTGACGCAGCCCCAGCCCCCTGCGCCGACATCTACCTGCGCCGCTATCCGCTCTATGACGGCTATCAGACCGGCAGCCGAACGGGCGAGCCGCTCGCCTCGCCACTCGGCACATTGAGCGGCCATGATGGCGGAGCGACCGACTTGCAGATTGGGCCACTCAATAACTTCCTGATCTATTCCGATCACGTCGTCGGCTATCGGTTTTTACCGCGCGGTTTGCAAGAAACAGAAATCCAGGTCGTCTGGATGGTGCGCGGCGATGCGGTCGAGGGGAACGACTACGCGCGCGATGATCTGACATGGCTCTGGCACGTCACATCGCTCGATGACGAACGCATCATCCGGCACAATCAGGCCGGAGTGAACTCCCATTTCTTCCGACCCGGCCCGCTGGCCGACATGGAATGGGGAATCTCAACCTTCTATGACGGATATCTCGCGATGATGAACGATGAAAACCACCGCCCAGCTCTGCGCGAGGCCGCCCATGGATGATCGCACGGCGCAGTGGGACAACGCGTATTTCTTCCATCCTTGGGAGGGCATGGCCGATCATGGCGGTCTGGAACGGTTTCAGGTCGAAAGCGGGGCGGGCATCCATGTGACCGATGCCGACGGAAAGCGCATGATCGACGGTCCGGGCGGCATGTGGTGCGTGCAGATCGGCTATGGCCGCGAGGAGATGGGCGAGGCGATGGCGGAGCAGGCCAAGCAACTCGCCTATTTTTCGCCCTTCAACAATACGGCCCCGGTCACGGCGCGACTGGCCAGCGAAATCGCGGCGCGCACGCCCGGTGACCTCAACCATGTCTTCTTCACCACCGGCGGATCGACGGCGGTGGATACGGCCCTGCGCTTCATTCATTTCCGCAACAACGTGCTGGGCCGACCGGAGAAGAAAATCGTCATTTCGCGGCAGAAAGCCTATCACGGCAGCACGTATCTTTCCGCCTCGATGAGCGGGAAGGAGCGGGACCGCCTGTGGCTCGACAAGGCCGACGACCTCGCGCATTTCCTGCCCGACGTGACACCCTCGCGCCGCCCGGAAGGGACGAGCATGGAGGCGTTTCTCGACGAGAAGGTCGCCGATCTCGAAAACGCCATTAAAACGCTGGGCGCGCACCGCGTCGCCGCTTTCATTGCCGAGCCGGTATTGGCCTCGGGCGGCGTCATCGTGCCACCAGAAGGCTATCACGCGCGCTGTCTGGAGGTCTGCCGCCGCCACGACGTGCTCTACATCGCCGATGAGGTGGTGACGGCGTTCGGCAGGCTGGGGCACTGGTTCGCCTCCGAATCCGTGTTCGGCATGGTGCCGGACATCATCACCTGCGCCAAGGGCATGACCTCCGGCTACGTGCCGATGGGAGCCGCGATCATCTCGGACAGGCTGGTCGCGGACGTCTCGGGAGACAACGCGCAAGGGGCGACATTCTCGAACGGCTACACCTATTCCGGCCACCCGGTCAGCGCGGCGGCGGCCCTCAAGAACATAGAGATCATCGAGCGCGAGGGGCTGCTGGAGAACGTGCGCAACCTTGCCCCTCTCTTCGCCGAGCGCCTCCAGGCTTTGCGCAACCTGCCGCTGGTGAGCGATACGCGGGGGGCGGGCCTGATGGGCTGCGTGGAATGCAGCACCGATCCGGGTAGCCGTGACGCATTGGAAGTCGATTACGACATCGGCGCGCGGATCGACGCCCATTGTCAGGAGAGGGGCCTGCTGCTGCGCCCGGTCATCAACATGTGCGTCTTCTCCCCGCCGCTGATTATTAATGCGGACCAGATCGACCGGATGTTCGACATCCTCGCCACCGGCATCCGCCGGACGGCCGACGATCTCGCCAGGGACGGCTGATATCCGATCGAACGGGAGTGAGGGCATGCCGCTGCGGTCAAGCGCTGGGATGGACATTCATGCGCAACGCGGCGGATGGTCGTTCCAAACCCGGAGTCCTTCATGCCGCAACCCGCATGAATGGCACCGGTCGGCGGAACGACGCAGCACGTACAGGGAGACGGATAGATGACCGTTCACGAGGACGATCAGGACCGGCTTACCGGAAAGACCATCGATGAACTTCTCGATGAACTGAGCCTCGAAGAGCAGGTGTCCATCCTGGCCGGGGACGACCTCTGGTCCGTCAACCCGATCGAACGTCTTGGGATCGGGACGCTGCGCGTCACCGACGGCCCGAGCGGCGCGCGTGGCAGTGGCGGTCTGGTGGGGGGCGTCACGGCCGCGGCCTTTCCGGTCGGCATTGCCATCGGCGCCACGTGGGACCCGGAACTGGCGATGGAAATCGGCGCGGCAGTCGCTGCGGAAGTGACATCGAAAGGCGCGCATGTCTCGCTCGCGCCCACCGTCAATATCCACCGCTCCGTCACGAACGGACGCAATTTCGAATGCTACTCGGAAGACCCCGAACTCACTGCCGCACTCGGCGTCGGCTATATAAAGGGTCTTCAGGACAACGGGGTGTCGGCCACGGTCAAGCACTTGGTCGGAAACGAGAGCGAGATCGAGCGCACGACCATGTCGTCCGAGATCGATGAGCGCAGCCTGCGCGAAGTCTATCTGCGCCCCTTCGAAGACGCCGTGAAGAAGGCCGGAGCATGGGCCGTCATGTCTTCCTACAACCGGCTGAACGGCACCTATACGTCCGAGCACGACTGGCTGTTGAACGACGTCCTGCGTGGCGACTGGGGGTTCGACGGCGTGGTCATGTCGGACTGGTTCGGCTCCCACAGCACCGCACCCACGGTCAATGCCGGGCTCGATCTCGAAATGCCGGGTCCGACGCGCGACCGGGGAGAGACACTGCTGGCCGCCGTCGAGACCGGCGAGGTCAGCCGACAGACGGTGCGGGAGAGGGCCGCGAACGTCCTGAAACTCATGGAGCGAGCCGGGTCCCTGAAGGATCGGCGGCCCTTCGAGGAACATGCCGATGACCGTCCCGAGCACCGCGCCCTGATCCGAAAGGCGGGCGCTGCAGGCTGCGTATTGTTGAAGAACGACGGACTGCTGCCCCTGTCGCAGCCCGATGGCAAGATTGCCGTCATCGGGCCGAACGCGAAGGTCGCGAGGATCATGGGCGGCGGCTCGGCGCAGATCTTCCCGCATTACAGCGTTTCTCCATGGGACGGGCTGGCGGCACGGTTGGGCGAAGAGGCGCTGCTCCACGCTCCGGGCTGCACTAATCACCGCTGGGAACCGCTCTTTCACGGCGACATCACGGCCGAATTCTTCGACAACCGGCGCTTCGACGGCACGCCCGTTCATGTCGAACGGATGGAGGCCTCCGAAGGGTTCTGGGTGCCGCCCGTCGCGGAAGGCAGGGTCGACCAACGCCGCTTCTCGGTACGGATCCGGAGCGATTTCGTCGCCGACGTGGATGGCATTCACCGCTTCGGGATCCACTCTGCGGGGTATTCGAAGATCCTCGTCGATGGTGAACCGGTCGCCGATGCCCATAACGGCTGGACCAAGGGGCGGACCTACTTCGAGGAAGGCTGCGACGAGGTGGTCGGCGAAAAGGTTCTCGAAGCCGGTCGATCCTACGAGGTCATCATCGAGTTCGTCTCCAAGGACATGAAACTACTGTATGGCGGTGCATTCCGCGCCGGGATCGGCGTGCCGATGGGAGAAGCCGGGATTGCCGAAGCCGCCCGGGCCGCCGCCAAAGCCGAGACGGCTATCGTCTTCATCGGCCGGTCGGAACAATGGGATACCGAGGGTTCGGATTTGCAGGACATTGCCTTACCGGGAAAGCAGGACGACCTCGTCGCGGCCGTCCTCGCCGCCAATCCTCGCACCATTGTCGTCCTTCAGACGGGCGGGCCGGTCGAAATGCCCTGGGTCGACGATGCCCCGGCCATCCTTCAGGCCTGGTATCCCGGTCAGGAGGCCGGCAACGCCATAGCTGACGTGCTGTTCGGTGACACGGACCCCTCCGGTCGCCTGCCACAGACCTTCCCGCGCCGCTGGCAGGACAACCCGACATGGAGCCAGGACCGCGAAATCTATCCCGGGCTCGACGGCAAGGTCCGCTACCAGGAGGGGGTCTTCGTCGGCTATCGCCACTATGCGGCCACGAGAATCGCGCCGCTGTTCCCGTTCGGGCACGGGCTGAGCTATACGCAGTTCGACGTGGGCGATCTCGAAGCGTCGGTCGACGGGACCGGCGTAACGGTATCCTTCAGTCTGACCAATATCGGAAACCGCGAGGGCAGCGCGGTTGCGCAACTCTATGTCGGAGAGCGGCAGCCGAGGCTGCGGCGTCCCGTGCGTGAATTGAGAGGGTTCGCGAAACTCGCGTTGAAGCCAAGCGAGAGTCGCCGAGTCCGGAAACGCCTGACCTATCGCGACTTCGCGTATTTCGACGTCGCGAAGCGGTCCTGGGTTGTCGATCCGGGAAGGTATGTCCTTTCGCTGGGATGGTCCGCGGGTAGCATCTCAGTCGAAGCGGAAGTCGATCTCATGGCGCATTCCGAACCCGCTTAAATGGTTTTGCCTCTGATCTGAATCACTGAGGATTCAGTTTTGCGTTGAACTGTGATCTGTCAATTTATGTTGAATCCACAGTCCATTCGCCGAATAGCGTCGGCTGGACGCTCAGCACGTACCAGCGCCAGAGGTTTCGAGCAGGATCGATCTTCTCGAGGCGCAGGTACATGGCGGGTCAGAATACATCTTGCAGGTGGTATTCGCTGACGATAGCCTAGTCTTCTGTACGCTGCACGCAACCGGCAGAACGCGAAACCCAGAGTGCGGCTTATGTTAAATTTTAATTTTGTGCGGAATATGATTGGTGCGCGAAAACGGTTTATATCTAATAAGGTGAATTTATGGGAACGCGTCTCGAAGATCAGCGAGATGATCCGACACTTCGTCA
>Ga0209831_1003465_pt1 | contig 13001 bp, 20 predicted proteins | sample Maine_Asex4_meta_FD_187451 | JGI IMG/M metagenome (GOLD analysis project Ga0209831, IMG submission 187451) | Marine algal microbial communities from Maine, USA - Maine_Asex4_metaG (SPAdes) (version 2) | ecosystem: Host-associated > Algae > Red algae > Unclassified | place: Maine, USA | collected...
ACGCGCGTCCGCGCCGGGCGGGGGGCGGTCGGTCGGTCGCGCGCGGCCGTTGGGGCGGGCGCCCGCCGCTGCCGCGGCAGCTGCGCGTGTGGCTGGAGTTGGGCGGGGGGGGGGGGCCCGCGACCGCTCCAGCGGATCAACGGGGGCGGGATTGTGGCAGATGCCGCCATGGAGGTGCCGCCCATTACACGAGTGCCGCACAAGACACCAGCGCGCTGTGCTGCTCCAGTTGGGTGGACTGGCCCAGCTGGCGAGCGGAGAACCGGAGTTTATGAACTAACCCCTCGATCACCTAGTTCAACATGAGCCTTCCACAGTTCAACCGATTTGACAGATGATCCCAGTCGAGAGCACAGGTTCGTGCTTTGGCATTCGAGCGGGACGTCCATCAGCAAATAACCATGTAGCTATATTTGTATGACATTCATGGAAATAACTCCTCCTCTGGGATCCAGTTTGTCCGCCTTGATCACTGCCAGTGTGTTGATCTCGTTTATTGTTGTCTTCCCAATTTTGGTCGATATCAAGAGGGGTGATCAACAGAGTGAAACAGCGTCTCAGCCATCCATTCAGACGGATAAAGTCGATTGACCAATGGGCAGTTGACCTAGACCCCTTCTTGACTTTGACCACATCGGCCAAAATTGGGAAGACAGCAGTAGATGTCGGGTGGCTGAGAGTGCCGAGAGAGGACTGAAGATGTTCCTGAAGCTGCGTCCAGTGTGAACCAGACCCCGCGTACGTATTGCCTCTGCACGAGTGAATGCAAGGCGTCATGGTCCATCAGCAAACATGGAAAGGCACGCGAGACGACCTGCAGGCAGGCATGGTTTCAATGGGCTCTGCTGCCCAACCAACGCTAGGCACTCGACGAGCATAAAGAAGCTCATAATTAGGTCAGCGAGCCTGGTGGCTGTCTTGTTGCTCGAGAAGCGTACTGCCGTGGCTTCTCGTAGAGGCCAGTGGTTCATGATAGTTGCCCCGAGCAGACGACGTTTCAGCCCACTTAATGACACATGTATGCGTGAGAGCCAGCTGGGAAATGGCATGCTATTTAAGATGAGCCTGGACTTTGGGTGAGCCTTACCCAAAATACAGTTCTATTCTTCGACGGTCGTGAAGCCTTCGATCAGATTTCGACGAGACACCTTCGTGCCGGACAAATGCCGAGTGCCAGGTCCAGGTGCCAGGTCCAGGTCCACCACAACCTGCATGTTTGAAACCTCCGAGTGGAGTCGGTGCGCCTTCCCCATGCGGAAGATGGATGTGGGGATACAGTCTTTCTCCATTGTTGTGACCTCTCTTCTCGAGCATGGTGCCTAGTAACGATTGCAGATCGACCGGCCTCTACGACGTGATCAAGGCCTACCCCGCCGCTCGTGGAGTCACTGTCTTGTTGCCACGGACTGTCGATTTTATTCATGAGATATAGAAGCTTAGGGATCCATTCGTGTTCTCAACGCTCAGGCGACTACGTTGCATAGAATGGATGGCCCTAGTCGATTTGATGGTCACCCTCTAGGCCATTTGATTGGATGGTCCCTTCTGCACGCCCAATCATCCGTCTCCGAGCCGCCTCGAGCGGGTAATCGTAGACTGTTCACCAGGTTCATCTCGTGGGGTGTGAATAGGGAGCTTCGCTCCTCACCTCTTCCAGAGGTGACTACTGGTTCATGAGATACAAGTAGCCCTATCGGGCTGTAGTGCAATGCAAAATGTGAGGGAGGTCGCCTCGGTGTGCCCGGCCTTGCAGGCGGCGCGCAACCTCAAAGTCAAAGGCAGGCAGGAAAGGAGGCTGGTACGGCAGAATCCACGCGGCCAGGCACTGGCCGCAGCGGAGCGGAGGAACCGAGCGGAGCGGAAGAACAGGCGAGGTCCCGAGCGTAACCGCAGGGCGACGTCCCGGGAACCTTCCCAGGCTCGCGCAACAAGCGAGAGACAGGGAAGTGCTTGCTGCTCCTGCGCAGTGCCCCTCGTTGCTGTATCCACCACGAGCCCCGATTTCCCCCAAATTGCTCGTAGACGCTCGTTGAAAATGGGCTCCTGCTCGCACGCTGGCAGTGTTTGCTCGTATCCCGTCCAAAAAACTCGTTTTGGCGTGGTGGAGACGAGATTTGGGCGTGATTAAGAGCTCTATGAAGTCCGCTCAAGTTCTGACAAGTGCGACTTGATACACAAAACGGGTGCGGTGCTCAGTACCGGATCTGTGCCGAGTAGGGCAAGAAATACGTAGAAGGACACCATCGTGCAGCCCACGAGCAGAGGACAGTTTCGCCGACTCCGGGGCGGTAAGTGGGAAGAGAGTAGGCAGTCTTCGCAGCCTGAGAGCATTGTTAACAATGAGATGCTATCCCCATATTCAAGCCACGTTGCACAACGTGTCCCATTAAGCACCTGAAGGCCCATGTAACACCACTTTTTAGACGAAGAAGCCCTTTTTTTGTTCGGGCCATAGAAATCGAACTACCTACTTGATTCCGGCTTCCGCTGTCAAAGAATAGCTGTGCGGCTATCGCTTTTCTATTTCGAGTCGGAATAGCTTTTAGGATAGCCGAGGCTATCTCACGGGGGCCTCTGATTGGCCCATGTGATGGATCAACGACCCGTTTCACAGCAAATAGTAGCACGTGGCTGCAACGTGTGCGCCACGTCTGCAAGATTGACTGCCAGTTTCTTCTGGGCAGAGGTGGCTCAATGCCCCTTTTGACGTAGCTCAAGGGGCTCCCGATAGACATGCCCGTAGCTTTAATATGGCGATTTGGCGCACCGATAGACGTGCTCTAACCCCCGCGGCTTTGTGACCACACCTAGTTAAGGGTGGACTTCTGGGTCAAACACGTGGAACAGTATCCGAAGCCACGACGAATTTTGACAGTGCCTATCGAGACCCCATGTGGCCACAGCATGCCACGTGAGGCACGCGCGCCAGGTTGCTTGCCTGCACCGCTTCTCTGCGCCTACGGCCACTTTTGTCCACATTCCTGACCCTGCCCACGCCCTGTCCCCGGTGCATACATCCGGCAGAGGTATCCCTGACCTTATTGTACCACTTCATCATCATCCTATCATGCAGGGCGCAGAGGACGAGCTCGCTGAGGCGCCTGGCGCCCCCATTTCCGGCCACCCGCTCAGGTACGCCTACGTTTGCCCATAAAGCAACATACCAGCAATGGCTTTTCGTTAGTCTGTGAACACGGCCGGAAAAAGGACAGCACGGAAACCATTCCGACCTAGTTCTTCACCCTTTTTTTCTCGCTCCCTTCTTTCGTGCGTGCGCTTTTGTCCATTTTTGTCATCTCGGTGGCGCCTGGGAAGATATGAGGCCTCTGCTGTCGTCCAGCGTGTGTCCATTGGAAAAGCACCTGCCTATGTGTGCGTCTTGTGCACCTTCCCCTTCCTTACGCCAGGTGATGGTGCTGATCTATGGCGTCGGGCGGTGCGATTCAGCGTCATCGACGACGCCGAGACCATTGAGTTGTACAAGTCGGTGCCGGAGCGGAAGTGCGCTATGCGCCAAGGGGTGGACACCAACGGGACATGCTTGGGTGTATGCCTGACGTGCTATCACGCGAGCCCCCCTGTTGGTAAACGTGTTGCGTCCCATTGCCTCTCTCTCATCCACTCCGAGGTTAAGACGGTCACCGCCGCGTCTTCCCTACCAGGTCCTGCCTGCCTCCCAATCCTTTGGGGCACGAAAAAGGGAGAAGCACAAGCAAGATTTCGTCGGGCGGAACGCGAAAAGGTTTGCGCTGCGTGAAAGACGGCTGCTGAATACCGCAGTCGCGCGGTTCGGCACCCACCGCCCCTCGTGTCCACCCCCGTTTGCGGCGCTTCCACGCCCTCCACAACGGTGGCGGTCAGCCGTCAGTGCGGCTTGCCTGGGCTGGCTGTCGCGCCGGACGCAGGCTGCGTGGAGGCGCTGATGCATGCGCACCTGCAGTGGACAAGGCCCGAAGAAATATCTACGGTCTTCTCCAATGGGTGCACGCGGACCTACCAGCGCGTCCGTGTACCCATCAAGTCTGTTGTGGGCGCACGGCAGGACCGCCGTTGGCGGGTGATGGCCGCTGACGTGGTGTCTCGCGCCATCTCTGCCGACCCTTTAACGGTCAGTGCAGCAGTGGCCACCATCATCCGTCGGGCCAAGGCGCACGGAGGCTGGGCAGTGGCCCCACTGCGGTCGCTGTCAGTGCGAGAGCAGTTACGGTTCAAGGTTTCAAACCGCATCAGCGGCGTGACCTGGTCTCGATTTCGGGCATTCTTGGCGCCTACTGTGAGCGGCATGGCCACGGGGCAGACGTTGCGGGCCGCGTCAGCTGTCGCCTCGGCCGAGCCTGCCAACGACGTCTCGACCACTGGTAACGGCACATTTCTTGTGAGCCCCAGGGCGGCCGTACAAGCCATGGTGGACAATCTCGTCGCCAACGAGGAATTTTTGGAGCGGCCGACTCGGGACCCAGCTGGCCCCTCCGCCGGCGACGGCATTGATACTGGAACGTGGTTTGACTCTACGGGTTCAACGTGTGAGGACGGGCCCACTGACCGTGACGTGCGTGAGGAGGGCCCGGCGCAAGATCCGCCACCAGCTGGTGACCGCGCGTCTAAGAACTGGTCGGTGCTGGACGCGCTCGTCACCGCGGCAGCACTGTCGACGGCCGCGCCTGCCGTGGCGGGTGCCACTGGCAGCGGACAGGCTGGCGATCCCAAGGCGGCATCGGTCGGCCCGTCAAAGGCTATCGCGGGCAGCGCATTAGTCGGTGGCAACGGCGGTGGGTCGGCAACACCCAATCCGCCCGAGGGCAGCACAGGAGCAGGCAGGCCGCACGGAGACGTGGCGGCCGCCGCTTCCCGTGTGGCCAAGCCGCCGGTCCAATTGTGCTTCGGCATGGGCAAAGGTAGGCGCACAAGCACCGTCAAGGCGTTTTTGGGCTCATCCAATCAACAGCAGCCCGCAAGCGTCGGCAACTCCATCGTGCTGGGTGTCTTTCCCTGCAAAACGGACGACCATGCAGCACTGGAGTCCATCTGCGCTGTGTGGCTGGCGGACATCGAGGAGCTCAGGGCCAATGGCATCAAAGTATGTGGGGAGACCCGCGCCGTCATGGTCATTCTGACGGGTGACTACAAGTGGATGTCGGCGTTTCTCGGCCACTCCGGGCCTGGTGCGGGCGTGCCCTATTTTTTGTGCACAGCAGTGGCGCGTCCGACTCTCACGAATGCCGCCATTGTTAAAGAATTTGGCTGCCTCCAAGATGGGAGCCGCTGCACGGGGCGCCGACGGCACGTGGCGCACGCGCTGCGGATGTCCGCGAGGTACGCGGCAGGCCCTAACGCCTCGCTCGCGCGACAGCGGTCGCTACGACGTCACCTGTCACTTGAGCGGCGCCCACTCATGGTCCTCGCGGCCTGCGACATCGCTCCGACGCCGCTGCACCTTACACTCGGTACTACAGTCGCATCGCTGCAGCTGGCGCTGGAGGCGGTTACATGTTCCTTTGGGGAGGCTCCTGGGCATAAATTATGTGCCTCTATGGGGGAGATTCTACGACGAGACGCGGGCGTGTCCCCTGCCTCCGGTGCGGGTATCCACGGTATCGTTGTGGGCATTGAGATCCGCGGCCAGGCCGAGAGCGGCCACCTCAGCCAAGGAGCGCTCATGTGGCCACCGCAGCGGACGCGGGGTTCTTGCTCGTCTGTGTGCGAGGGCGGCGTCCGCGGCACCGGTAGTCCGTTCGGGCGCGCGCGCGGGGCGTTCAAGATGGCGGGGGCGGGTCGACCTTGATCGCCCCGCCCCGCAGTGGCGTGGAAAATGACCCGGGTGGCATCGCGGTGCTCGACGTGGCTGGTAAGGGCTCCCACAAGGCCGACATGGCGGAAGATGAGGAACTGGTTTTGTACGTGGGACTGCGGGGCACACTGCGGCTGGTGCTGGTCGCGGCGGGCGTGCTGGTGGTATGGGGCGGTGGGGGCAGGCTGAAGTTGGCTGCCATGCCCAGTGACATCATCTTGTTGACGCTAAATCACGCCGAGGCGCTCGGAGCGGCGATAAACGGCGTGTGCGTGCCTGAAGTTTCGAACGGGAGCCGGTGATTTCTTTACGTAGGTTTTAAGTTGAGCGCGCCGGTGGGTACAGGGCGGTAGGGGCGGGTCGACCTTAGTCGCTCCGGAGGTCGTTGTCATGGAGGAACCAGCACGCGACACGAATACAAACAACACTCCTTTTTATCGATAGTGACTGCGCTGATGGCGGCTGCGGCGCAAAACACAGTGGCAAGAGGAGCCGACGTGGCCGCCGGCCTGGAAAGTGGGAACCTGTCTGCGTGGGTGTCACTGGGAGGTGCGCTTCCGCTTGTGTGGCTCTTGGGGGGCGGGCGCTGGTCTCTGTTCCGCACCAAGCGCGACGACATCATCGCGCAGCCGCCAAGTGGAGCTGTCGTAGTCGGCGTGGCGCCCGTAAACGCTTACCTGGCCACCACGGTGGAGTGTGGGCGGATATATGTTTCCTTGCTTGTGGGGGGTTTGATGCGGCTGTGCGGGTTGAGGCTGGTGCTGTGTGGGTGCTGGGGGGCGAAGATTGGCCGATGTAGGCTGCCGTGGGATGGAAGGCCGTCAAATGATGCCCCTGACTTTCGTGCCCCCGTCTCCATGAGTTGGTGCGTGTGTCGTGCCTGTGGATGCGCCCGTGTTCTGAGTTGACACCCAGGGTACAACGAAAATAGTTTATGCGAATGAGTGCTGGGACCAGTTACGATAGGCGACGGCACTGCAGCTTCTTGAGACGGCGTGTGAGAGCTACGCGCAGAGAGCAGGGCTCCCTGTCACACCTGCGCCGACGTAGTTGCTCATCCAAGTCACACCGTTACTGCTTGACGACATCTCCAGTCCCACCTGCACCTTCCTCGGGGAGAAGGGCATCCGACGTTGGGCTGCTCTTATCTCATAAATAGTTATGCAAACGCACACACACACACAGGATTAAGGCAGCTGCAGAGACAGAGACGAAAATAGACCTCCACACAATCCCCCACCGACCCTCAATGTGCCCAAACACCTGTTCCACAAAGTTGCGGGAGGAGGTGTGGTAAAAAATAAAAGAATTCTTCTCCATAGGTAGGTCACTCCCCGGCCAAGGTGTCAGCAAGCGCACCACAGCAATGTACGCATCATCACCTGCGTCCCAATACCCTGAAGACAGCACGTCGTCTCTATCCACCAGCTCGGCCAGACCGCATTACAAGAAAGCGGTACTGTCGTGGCAGGGACCGGCGGTCACTGTAAACAGGAAGATGACCTTGTAGGCCCCGCTGACGGCGGCTTGGAAGTTCACGGCGAAGCAGCCCTTTCGAGTCCAATATGACGAGGGTTTCGGTACCTTCGAGACTCGGGGCCGCCGCATGCGCAAGGCAATGCCGTCGACCGCAGCAATACATCCGCGCAGCGGATTGTGCCCCCCCAAGGGAGAAAAGTTCGCTGTGTCCGTCGAGCTCTACGGTAGGGGATGGGAACCATATATTTTGGAGCAGACAATCAGTGTCCAAGGCACGTAACAACTGAAAACCAAAAAAAGACATCCAGGACAAGCCCCAGAAAAGCAGAGGGCAAGCAATGAACAGTGACGACAATTCATGAAAGAGGGAAACCACTGCCAAAAGAGGGCGAGAGAAAATGTGGCAGCTCGAACTCTGGCGGGATTATCTGGTCTCTAAAACGCAGAGAGCGAACACGGTCGCTGGTCTCTGAGAAAGACCAAAGAGAGCTCTTCCCATCCACGACAAGGACAGCCCCACACGCCAAGAACAAGGCAGTTATACCTGATGAAAAATGGAATACACTGTACAGCGACCAACCCCAAGTGCGAGCATGCAATCGAGATAGGATGCGCCGACCAGCATGCGCAGCCAGAGCGCGAGTCGGCAGTCGGTCGAGATGGGAGACCCGCTCGAAAGAGTGGCCATGCCGTCGTCAACCGTCACGCGGTGCGCCACGCCCGCGGGCAGCGCCAAAACGTCCTCCCGCGACATGCGGAAGAGTAGACGAAAGTCACGGTTCGACACGTGCTCGAGGCCTCACACAAATGACAACCGCGTGCGGGGGCCCACAGTGTAGTCCTTGGGTGGCAAGACGTTGGCCGCTGCCACGTGCGTCACGCTGGCGTCAGCGACAGTGGAGGAAGATAAAGCTGCCTTCCGTCTGCCAGCGGCGCCTACACGTCTCACACCGCCGAGCAGCCGCGCATGTAGACCGACAGCACCGTCACGCCGTACTTCGACTCAGGAAAGGCGGGAGGAAATGGTGGGTGGGGTGTGTGCAGGATAGGGGGGGGGTGCGAGCTCGTCGGGTGGGGCGGGAGCGGAGGAGCAACAAATTTCGGTCGGGGAGCAGGCGTGAGAGAAGCGACCACGCCGAAGGCGCCAATCGGTCCGTTGGGAAAGAAGCCGGCCGGCCGACATGTGGCGACTGGCCGTTGAAAAACACCCGCAAGGGGGGGGGGGGGGGGGGGGGGGGAGGAGGAGTAGGGCGGACAGCCGAACGTGCACTGTCCATAATCGCACGAGTGCAGCAGGCGTGGTGGATGGGAGCAGGTATGCTGGCGCACAGGGGCACTGGTATCTGCCTCTGTGGAGCCCCCATGCCAGGCGCACGTATGTACAGAGTCGCCTGGATACATCATTAGAGAAGGAGTGCAGCCACAGCGCTCAACTTTCCAGTTTGGCGGGGGCGGTAGTGTCGGCGCCAGAGGGACTGATAAGGTACTCCCCCGACAGCGGACGAAGAAAGGGCCATAGCTGAAGCCGCCAATCATTTTCCGACACTCGAAGACCTCGCCAGGTGGGAACGTCCCCCACCTGTGGGCGCTCGACAGCACCTTGGCAGATCGGTCCGTCGAGGCTCTTCAAGTGTCCACGAGCAGTCCGCGTTTGCACCGCACTGGCGGAACGTGCTACAACATTGAAGATCGCAGCGCGGTGACGCACGAGTCCATTCGTGTGTCTGTAGCGGCACTTTGGCGCAGTGTCGCCAGCTCCGGCACCGTGCCTCGCGGCGTGGTGTGATCTGATCTGCCAGTTCCAGAATCCAAGTTTCCACCTTGTCGTGTTCAATATTTTTCGTATGCCGTCAAGACGGCCAATGTCAAAGTTCGCGTGTGCGCAGGACTTACGATGTGATTCGGGCCCAATCACGTGCTCGTGCTCCCGCCGTGTGCAGTGGGCCTCAGTGACACGCGCCGCTGTCCAGCGAAGTTCGGTGCCGCGTGGAAGGTGCTTGACGACCGGAGGTTCCCCGACTGACTCGTGAACATCACTGAGAGCACTTTGGACCCGTCCTCAAATCGACTTCAGCGAACGCCGGGGCTGCACCGACTGTCACCGTCGGCGGTTCTCCCATAGCAATTCTTGTGTCACTTGCAGGCAATTTGGGGGCGACACAGTGTGGTGCCCCATCGAAACCGCAGCCTACGACTCGAAATGGCCTGTCAGGGATCTGGCGACAGAAACAATTGGTTCGGATGGCATGTCCAATGGCTAAGACAACGAGAATCAAGCGCCCACGGCCAAGACCCAGGCTGGTGTATCACTGCAATAACGCAATTTCATGAACTCAGGAAGGCGGTATACTCCGGCAAGATCACTGTCAGGACGGGATGGTGAGGACAGCAGCAGACCGGCCTTGGCGTCCGAGGTTGATCTGGACACCCAGCCTTGTGCGGATCGCCGGGAATCCTGCGACGAAAATCGACAGCTGAGACCCGATACGGGGCACAGGCAGGCGTTTATGATAGCGTTCGTGACGAACATTGTCGAACGCTGGTTGGTTGAAATCAGTCACGCGTCTGTGTTGGCCAGGTCGATCCTGGGAATGCCTGGACTGCGCCACTCGACCAAAGCCATCTGACGAGGCAGGCCTGCCTGGCTGCATGGAGGATTTCGTGACGCGCGTGAAGGAATGAAACCAGAGCTCTCGGTCGCAATTGATTATGAGAACACGGAAACTGCTTTCCGGTCGCGGCCGGCCGCCGCCGCGCCGCCGCGGAATTCCAAGGAGCTGTCTGTAGTGGTGCACCCACGAAAAGCACGCACAGACGCTGCACAAATCCTGCTGCGTTGGCCAGTTTGTATCAACCTCATGAATGATCAGTGCTTCCCGCCACCATCTGCACATTTTCTTCGTTTGCGCTCTGTGAGGGGAGCGGCGGCGAGGGGGCCTCGAGTGGGACCGAAAGCAGAGGATGCATAGTTGCGCGAGGCAGAGAGCACGCAGGGCCGGGGACAGACCATGGAGTGAGAAGAGCAGTTGCCGGCGCGGTACATCCACAAGTGTCAGAAATAATGGCTCGGAGCTCCGCACAGCGACGTGAAAAAGTGGCCCGTTTAAAGCGCGTATGTGTTCAACGCTGCGTTGTCCGGCACGCTCTTTAGGCAAGGGGCATAGTGTCTGCACACGCTCAGACCCAACAAGAGCAGCAGCGAGATGCATGTTAAGCATAGATGCCTTAGCCGCAGACTCTCCCGACGACTCCATACTCTCTCGTAGTAGGCGCGAGGCGCCCCGGTGGTGAACCAACCGTGCCCGCTCTCGTGGTCCACGCCCGTTCCGGTTCACGGTATCCCGCCCCATAGTCGCGTCCGGCCTGAGCACCGGCACACACCAGTGAAACCTCGCTTCTCTGGGGTGATCTGGCGCTGCAGTCAGTGGTTCGGCTGGGTCCAGCCCCCACGGCGGAGCGTGTCGACACGACGCGGGACCCCGCGGTCCGTGTGCTGTTCAACCGCCTTTCAAGCCGACGACCAAGGCAGGGTCAGCAGTAATTGGTGCGAACGCAATGATGAATGGCATGTTGAATTCCTGGTCGTCACAAACCCACCTCCCATCTGGTGTCCCAGAATGCCCCCAACAGTGTAGTACGTGGTACCTGCGTAACAAACGTCCATCACAAACCAGTTCCTGTGTCCCGGACCGGGCCTGAGGCCCACTCTACACGGCGCGAGCACGGCGTGCTCAGACACATGCTAGCCAATGGGAGTGCGTCGCTCCAATCACGCTCCAATCGCTTTGACCACTTCAGGCTGTACTTTTGAGATTATGAGATCCCGCTCACGAAGGAATTATCAGCCAATACCGGCTGATTTTGCCTTTTTGGGCCGAGCACGTTCACGTGTGCGAGATTTCTTTTTATATCTCGCACAAGTCAACGTGCTTGGAAAGGAGAATTCCGTGCGGTTTTCCGCCGTCGGCTTCGCGCGAATGATAGGACAAGCGTGTACCGCCAGCTCCGGCAACGTGCCTCACGACGGAGTGTGATCTGATGTGCCAGTTCCAGAATCCAAGTTTCCAGCTGGTCGTGTTCAATATTTCTCGTGTGCCGCCAACACGGCCGATGTCAAATAAAGTGCGTGCGCAGGACTTACGTGGTGATTTGGGCACAAACACGTGCACGTGCTCCGGCCGTGTAGAGTGGGCCTGAGGGCTAGTCAAGACCACGGGTCGTCGTGCACGTGATTGGGCGTCAACTGCAACACAATTTCGTAAAACAGGCGTGACACGAGCACTGCCGTCCTCACGGCACCACGGCATGCATGAACGCGACTTGCTCACAATTTGGCCGCCAAAAAGAGCACATCAAATCACACTCTCATATGCAGAAAATCACCTTGTGAAGGCAGCTCTCCGACCAATCAGAAGTGCGAAAACAATCGCAACTGGAGGCTCAACTTGACTTTCGAAAACGTTCACGTGCGCGAGATATAAAAAACGATCTTGCACACGCGAACGTGTTCGGCCTAAGACAGACTAAATGGCACGTTTTGGCTCGTACCTCCTTCGTGTGCCGAAGCAATCGGTCGGTCCGTGAGGGCCAAATATGGTCCGCGTGATCCGCGTGTGATTGCAGCTGTACGTTCTAAATGGCAAGTACTCGTCTGTGCACGCCATGCACGCGCCGTCTGAACAATGCCTGATTGGCTGGCACCACTTGACTGTGCCAGGCTGCGCCAGGTCTCCTGCAGATTCAGAAAAGGCTGCGCGTGGCGTTAAAGCACGGGCACTGTGCCTCACCGGACATCCCTCAGCTCCTCGCGAACGCTCTCTTCCTCCACTCCCTGCCCTTCATCCTCCTCCCCATCCTGCAACGCCGCCATCCATCCTCGCCCCCCCCCCCTCTGCGCCTCCGCCCTCGCGGCGGCTGATCCTGCGGCTCCTGCCCCCCCCAGCCCAGCCCCCACCCCCTGCCCCTCTCCCGTCGCAACCCGCCCTTCACATCACTGTCTGCGGCTGTATGAGGCGCGCCATGTGGTGCGGCGGGGATTGAAAATCATGATGGAGGAGGGGGGGGTGGGCTGGGGCGGTGGAGTGGCGCAAGGATGGCGCGGGGGCGGCGGTGGCTCGGTTCCAGGGGACAGGGATGGGGCAGCGGGGGCGGCGCAGTTCGACTTTGCGAGTGGCGCGCGAACGCGTGGCACGCGTGCGGCGTGGAGACAGGCGGTTGTCACCGGAAGATCCTTTTGGGGTGTAAGGCGCTGTCGCGTGATCGGCTGTGTCCCGTGACACCGCCGATCTCGCCATCGGCGTCGCGCTTCCTGGAATAATCGACCAATTGAGCACCGCCCATAACATGAACAGTAAGTTTCAAGTTGTTCATTAAAGTTGGCGAGCAAACAGACGCGCAACGTGGCTGTCTCTTTGCATGGCCAAATTCATCTTTGGCGCGTTCGTCTCATCTTCCCAGTGGCGTCCGCTGGCGACTTCCTGGCGACACACGCTCTGAGGGTGTCGCCATGAAATTGACAGGAAGTAACCAAAATACGCTGGCGGGCGGAACCGCCGACAACGGGTGACGCTCGACAGCGTCGAAGCGCCCATTGGTCATCTCAGCTGCTCATACCTAGAGTGACCGTTCTCAGCCCACCACTCTCACACTGCACTCGGTCCTCGCGACCACCAGCTACTCCTCCATCCATGTTCCCCACCACAAACCCTCCACGCTACCAACGCTCCCCCCCCCC
>Ga0209831_1003466_pt1 | contig 12999 bp, 12 predicted proteins | sample Maine_Asex4_meta_FD_187451 | JGI IMG/M metagenome (GOLD analysis project Ga0209831, IMG submission 187451) | Marine algal microbial communities from Maine, USA - Maine_Asex4_metaG (SPAdes) (version 2) | ecosystem: Host-associated > Algae > Red algae > Unclassified | place: Maine, USA | collected...
GATTTTAATTGGTTCCAATCTCTGGCTAAAAACATCATGCTGATACATTTCATCATATTTAATAGCTAATGCTTTATCATCTTCCATAACTGAAATTACCTTCTTCCAAAGTACTATCTTCCAAAGTACTATTCTGGATAATTTTTGCACTTTGTTTAAATGATCTGCCTATTCTCTCACTCAAACAAAAACGCTTCAACCGCTTTGCGCGTCTCATCGTGCCACAAAACGCGATAGTGCCCAGCACCCTCCACCTCGATCAACGTTGCTTTCTTCCAACTTGTGACAATCTCTTTCGACCATGCCATTGGCACTAGCTGATCATTCTGCCCATGGACAATTAATGCCGCATTGACATTTGTTCGCTGTGCATAGTCACTCACGTTAAGATCCGCCACCACATAACCTGTCTCCTGCTCGATTTGGCGGGTCAACGCTTGCTCCACACGTGGAGACAGTCCAAACATTTCGGCCACCTGATGGATGCGATCCGAAAAGCGATTGGGTGATGTAATCATAACAACCTTGTCGACATAAAGTTCCGGGTTTTCTGCCATCGCTGTAATTGCTGCCACGCTCCCAAACGAGTGGCTGATCACAATATCGGGCCGCTGCTGATTGATAAAGCCCGATACAAAGGCCCCAAATGCGAACATACTAGTTGGCTCGACTGCGCTGCGCCCATGAGCAGGCGCGTCAAAAGCGATCACCGTACATTCATTTGCAATCAACATATCAATCAAATAGCCAAAGTTTCCAGCTTGACCCTCCCAGCCGTGGACCAACACAACCGTCCGCGATCCAGTGCCCCACTGGTACCCTTGAATGTGCGCGCCACGAAATTGATAATTGACCAAAGTCGCTCGTTCAAGCATTACTTTTTCACGCTCTTTGATGGGGAAGATGCGCGGTTTTGCCATTAATTCGTTGGCCTTTTTTGCCGCAATCCGTGGCGAGATTGCGCCCACAATCGTGAAGTAGAGGCGGATAAGCTGAAACTGACTTTGAGCAATTAGATTATTCATAAATGTGGAGATTCCTGTGGCTTAATTTTTGGAAATCATAGCATACAATATTAGATTTCGTGTATTTGGGATACTTTGAACAGAAGGGTACAATTCAGAGATGAACCCAGCCTACGACGTTGTCATTTGTGGTGCAGGCAGCGCGGGCGTCGCCGCCGCGTATTACCTCGCCATCAACCATCAAATCACTAATGTGCTAATCGTTGACAAGCACGCCCCACTTTCGCAAACAAGTGCGAAGTCTGGCGAAAATATCCGTAATTGGTGGCCCACGCAGCCAATGATCGCTCTAGCAAACCGCAGCTTTGAATTAATGGAAGAGCTAATGCTGGCATCGAAAAATGTCTTTAACCTTGAGCGGCAAGGCTATGCTTATATAACTGAAGATCCCTCGATTCTTTCAGGCTATTTGGCCCACTATCGCTCGTTAGACGTAGGTGATCTGCGGATCCATGAGCCCGATCAATTCGACCTACAATACGAGCCACCCGCATCCACCTATGCCGACAATCGCATTGCCGGAGCAGATATTCTGCTCGACCCATGGGTGATACGACAAACATTCCCGCACTTTTCGCAAAATGTCGAAGCGGTGATTCATGCACGGCGGGCCGGATCCATCAGCGCACAGCAACTAGGCCAATATCTGCTGCAAGAAGCCAAAATATGGGGCGCACACTTCGAACGTGCGACTGTCGTGGATGTGGAAGTAGTGGATGTAAAAGTAGTAGATGTGGAGACTACCGATGGAGCCGACACTGCTGATAAAGCGACCGTAAAACAAGTTAGCGCAGTAATAATTCAAAATACGCAGGGTATACACCGCATTGAAACGCGGCGCTTTGTCAACGCGGCGGGGCCATTCGCCAACCACATTGCACAAATGCTTGGACAAGCGTTACCTATTACAAATATTTTTCAGCAAAAGATTGCATTTCAAGATCCATTACGCGTGATTCCGCGCAATGCCCCGTTTACCATCTTTATGGATAAGCAACAGGTTAACTGGTCGCCAGAAGAGCGACGCTTTTTAGCAGACGATCCAACGTTGGCATGGATGGTGGGCGAATTGCCGGGTGGAGTCCACATCAAGCCCGAAGGAGGCGACGACAGTACGTGGCTAAAATTAGGATGGGCCTATAATCAACTGGGTGAAGAACCCCTGTGGGAGCCAAATGTCAACGAGTTGTTCCCCGAACTACTGATGCGTGCGGCTTCGCGACTTGTGCCGCAATTCAAACACTATTTTAATAACATCCAACAACCTCTTGTCCACTATGGTGGCTATTACACCAAAACCGAAGAAAACTTACCGCTGATTGGACCGATGGGTGTGGACGAAAACTTTGTAAGTGGCGCATACATGGTGGGGGCACTCTCTGGTTTTGGCACGATGATGAGCTGTGCGGCGGGCGAATTGTTGGCAAAGTGGGTGGCTCACTCTGCCCTTCCGGCGTATGCAAACATCTTCTCGCTAGAACGGTATGCGGATCCGGAATTGATTGACGTATTGAAAGCCCAAGCAAAGGTGGGCGAACTGTAATGAGAGAAAATAATGAGTGATTTTTTGACCGTTGGATTGGCGCAAATTTCCCCAGTTTGGCTGGATCGCGACGCAACGCTAGAAAAGATGGTGCGCTACGTTGAACAAGCGCAACAATCTGACTGCCAGCTAATTGCCTTTGGCGAGGCGCTGCTGCCAGGCTACCCGTTTTGGCTAGAGTTGACCGATGGCGCGCGTTTTGATTCGCCGCTGCAAAAGGAGATCCACGCGCACTATATGGATCAAGCGGTGCAGATTGAGTCTGGTCATTTGGATCGGTTATGTACCGCCGCGGCGGACGCGCGGATGGCAATCTACGCAGGAACAATCGAGCGCGCGTCGGATCGCGGTGGGCACAGCCTCTACTGTTCATTGGTCTATATCGATGCTGCCGGTGTGATTCAATCCGTTCATCGTAAATTGATGCCAACCTATGAAGAACGCCTGACTTGGGCAACGGGCGACGGTCATGGCTTGCGCGTTCACAAACTGCTGCCTTTTACCGTGGGTGGGCTAAATTGCTGGGAAAATTGGATGCCGTTGCCGCGAGCCGCGCTATACGCACTCGGCGAAGATTTACACGTTGCGGTGTGGCCGGGAAGCGTGCGCAATACCGAAGATATTACTCGGTTTGTCTCCAAAGAGTCGCGCTCCTATGTGCTTTCGGTTTCGAGTCTCATGCGTAAGTCGGACTTTCCGCAAACGACGCCGCAGCTTGACGCGATTTTAGTGAATTGCTCCGACATGGTGGCAAATGGCGGTAGCTGTATTGCCGGGCCAACTGGAGAATGGATTATCGAGCCGATGGTTGGAACAGAAGAGTTGTTAATCGCAACGTTGGATCATGCACAAGTGCGGAGAGAGCGCCAAAATTTTGATCCAGCAGGCCATTATGCGCGACCAGATGTGACGCAATTGACGATTAATCGATCCCGACAAAGCACGCTATCAATTATTGAATAGCAGCACTTATTGATGGTATCGAATCGAGCGTATATACACCTAAAAAAAGAGGGATAATTATGGGGAAAGAGCAGATAGGATTTATTGGATTGGGGTCGATGGGCTATCCGATGGCGAAGAATTTGGTCGATGCTGGCTATGCGGTGCATGGCTTTGACATTCGACCCGAGGTAATTGAAAAGTTTGTAGCAGATGGCGGCAGCGCGGCCCATTCACCTGCGGCGGCTGGCACAGATGTGGATATTTTGATTATTGTGGTGGTGAACGATGCGCAGGTGGATAGTGTGCTCTATGGCGAAGAGGGGGCAGCGGATGCGCTGTCGAACGGTTCGCTAGTGCTTGTTTGCAGCACAGTAAGCCCCGACCATTCAAGAGCAACCGAAGCTGCTTTGGCAGAGCGAGGAATCCATTTTCTAGATGCACCGATGAGCGGTGGTGCGGTTGGGGCAATGGACGGTACGTTGGCCTTTATGGTGGGTGGACCAACTGAACAATATGATCGAGCGCACTCGCTGCTGAATATCATGGGTGGACATTTGTATCACATGGGTACGGCCATCGGTTCGGGGACCACAATGAAGGTGGTAAACCAGCTGCTGTGCGGCGTCCATTTAGCCGCGATGGGCGAGGCGCTTGCACTGGGCGCACGTGCTGGGGTGGATCCAAATAAGATTGTTGATGTAATTTCAACGAGCGCCGCATCGTCTTGGATGTTTGCAGATCGTGCGCCCCATATTTTGGCAGACGATTTTACGCCACATAGCACAATTGATATTTGGCCTAAAGATTTAGGGCTTGTGCTAGACGTTGCGCGCCCATTGAAAATGCCGGTTCACCTAGCTTCGGCTGCGTTTCAGCTTTTTCAAAGTGCGTCTGGCGCAGGTTATGGCAAATTAGACGATTCGGCGATTGTGAAGATTTATGAGGATCTACTTGGATTTTCTCTGCTGGATGTGGTTAAGAAGTAGGGAAAGGGAAGAATATAGCCTGCTGGTCTAGGGCTACGATAATCCGATTGTATCTAGATTGCGGGGCGAGGATAGCGTAGTGCAAGGCCATTCCAAAAAATTAAATATGCAGTATGGCCGCAAGCTACTCTAGAAAATCGCTAAAATCTGTATAATTATTTTTCTGGTTTAGCCCAAAGATCAGCCTACATTATCCCTGCCCTAAAATAAATGATCTTAGGCAATCGAAAGATCTGTCCGGTGGCGATGAGAGAGATAATTATCCATGTGACACGCTGGATTCTGCCGGAGGACAACCGCCGTATGATTTTGCTCTGGCTGTCGCTGCCTTGCTATTTTTAACATCTCTTCGGATGCAAGCTGTGTTGGTAGCGCTGTCGCGATTTCTTTAATTTGAGAAGGTTCGAGCGAGGCGCTTACGCTACTGGAACAGAGAACTATCAAATCATCTAGACGTAATAATAAATAATCCATTACCTTTGGGCTAAACGAATTTATAGAGCGAGAAAGCGTATTTTTTACGTTAAATGAGATATGCTTGACCATTGGAATCGATTCTGAGCCTAAAAAGTGAGTCGTTGAATCAATGGTTGGCTCGATTTCGTGCGCTGGCCGCTGATAGTTAATTATGCTACGCTGATGACGAATGGGAAATGTATGATAATTGTTAGAGGGTGTATGTGTTAAACGATAAATAACTTTGCTGCGTAATAAGTATGCATGGATGTTGCCAACATATGTAAAGTAAAAACGATTGTGCGAAATACATGCACCAAGAGCAGATGTATGAAAATGAGCGCCCAATTGTTCCTGCTGAGCCAAACACCGTAATGTACTATTCGCATGACACATTGCTGATTCTAATATATAGCGGGGGGAAGTTTTCTCGGATTTGTTTTCAACGAGATACCGATACATTGATTCTACGGTAAGCTGAGCCGCCATTCCTCGATGCTCAATTTCGGGTGGACTTTCTGCAAAAAGAGCGTACCAACTTCGATTACCAATTTGTGTTTCCTCACCAGGAATTGTTGCTTCGGGAAAGACCAAATATGCGTTAGAATTGTTGGAATTCATCACGCTAGATGCATGGCCTAAGTTTACTGTAGGTGGTGTGTATTGTTGAATAATTTTCATTTTCTCACTTCTCCAAAAATGCTTACAATTAAGCTTTACTTTACTCTGTCATAGGGAATGTGGCTACGCAATCTATGAGCAAGAGCGATATACAATAGACTGTTTTTAAGAAGAGTTCTTCCTGTTTTGATTTTTCAGAATGCCTTATTTCAATTCATGGCGGTTTGCACTATCTTATAAATATTTTGGATGCGAATACCGTAGGCTGAAATTTCGGCATGATCTCAGTCATTCATGCTGTGGCTGCCTTCGCAGCAACGCTTTGCACTAAGCACCTCGCCGAAATAAAGCTGATGCAGGCAAAATAGGTCGTTCGATTACCGGAAAGTATGCCCTATCTAAATTTTGTGGAACTGGCAATGTTAGTGGATTTTAAGTAAGTTAAGTGTAGGTGAACCAAATGTTCGTAGCAGGAGACGGCGAGTTAGGAGATGAGTGAAGGAGATCGATGCATTGTAGTGAACTTTTAGTGAATTGTTTTTTTACCGTTTTATGGTATCTTCTCAATAAGTAGCGGTAGCGTTTCGGCCTCACTGTCACTTCACTTCAGCAAAATGCTCCGTGTCAAGGTCGGCTTGCGCTATTCGCACCCCGACATATTGAGAAAATAGGTTTTACGTGCAAAATATCATATCTGCTTTGACACCTAAATATTGCGGCAACATCACGTCGAAACATACTTACAACAGTAGCTTACTATTTCGTAAGTATGTTATCGGAGTAATGCCGCTGTTTCTATAGGACAATAGTCCTATTTTCTTTGTTTCTAGAGGAATCTTCATCGAGCTCACGATGCAGTTCGGAAATTATATTTAGATTGTATGTACGGTGCTATAGGACAAATGTCCTATTTCGACCAGTTAGGCTATTCCCAAAAATAAAATATACAGCATGGCCAAAGCTACCACAGAAAATTTGCTCTACACCTAACATTATTGGGCAGCAGTGGCGGTGTAGGCTGAAAGCGAGAATGTTACGTCAGAACAACCAACGCCTGACCGCGCGCAACAACGTCACCAATCGCACAGTCGATCGATGCAACAACGCCATCGATTGGCGCATTCACCCGCATTTCCATCTTCATTGCCTCTAAAACAAGCAGCGTATCGCCCTTTTGCACAGTAGAACCAACCCCGACCACTATCTCTTGCACTTGCCCCGGCATGGATGCAGTCAATGCACCGGACTCTGCTTGTGCATTGGCGCGTCGACTTTCGCGATGCGGATCAACTTTTGCAAGCTGCCACTGCTGGCCCGCAAACCACATTTTCCGCTCGTCTGATGCGGAATCCGAAGAAAACCTGACCTGTTTGTACGCACCATCAACCGAAAAATCGATGCAATGTGCCGCCTGATTGTGCTGCACGACGCGGTATGTCTTGTTGCCAATCGTTACTTGATACCCATCTGCATCTGGATCAATTTTGACGGAGACGGTGCTGTCTTGGTGTTGGTAATGGAAAATTGTCATGATTGACCTATTCTAAATCCCGCCTGCTCTTGCCATGGGCTAAACGGATCTGCGCCTTCTTGCGTAGGCTTCGTTGTGCCGTTTTGGCTGCTTTGGCCGAAATCACAAAGCGCCGCCGCAATTAATATCTCGTCCACTAAATTAGGCGAATCCTGCCGCCATCCATCCATGTAGCGCTCAATAAAATCGGTTGTAGTTGTACCACTGCGATAGACATGGTGCTCCAGCAGGCCGCGCAAGAATGGGATATTTGTGATGATATCACCCAACACAATATATTCTGCCAAAGCCACGCCCATCTTGTCGACAGCGTCCGCTCGCGTCTCTGCTGATACAATCAACTTAGCCAGCATCGGATCATAGTGGATCGATACGTTGTCTCCACTTGCCATGCCCGAATCCACCCGAACGCCGGGGCCAGTGGGCTCTTGCAAATAGTGAATGGTGCCAATGGAGGGCATAAAATTCGTTTCTGGATCTTCTGCGTAGATGCGACATTCAATTGCATGACCGCGCTGGCTAATCTCTGCCTGAGAAAAGGGCAGCGCCTCCCCCGCGGCCACGTTGATTTGTAATTTGACCAAGTCAATACCGGTCACACATTCGGTCACTGGATGTTCAACTTGGAGACGCGTATTCATTTCTAGAAAGTAAAAGTTCCCCGCGTCATCTGCCAAAAATTCGACCGTTCCTGCATTCAGATATCCTGTCGCCTGTGCAGCGGCAATTGCGGCTTCCCCCATCCGTTTGCGCAACCCATTTGTCGCGCTCCGATTTAGCAGTGGCGATGGCGCTTCCTCGATGATTTTTTGATGCCGCCGCTGGATCGAACACTCTCGCTCAAACAAGTGAACAACGTTGCCGTGGCTGTCCCCAAAAACTTGAAACTCTATGTGGTGAGGACGTTCAATTAACCGCTCTAAAAATATGGTGCCATCCCCAAACGAATGGAGCGCCTCATTGCGTGCGCCCTGTAACGCATCACTCAGGTCAAGCGGATCGCGCACAACGCGCATCCCTTTCCCGCCACCGCCTGCTGCCGCTTTAACCAACAATGGATAGCCCACGTCGGCTGCAGCCTCGACCAACTCTGCATCGCTGCCGCCATCTTGGTAGCCCGGCACAACCGGCACCCCGGCAGCCTGCATTACGCTGCGCGCTGCGGTTTTGGATCCCATCACGCGAATCGTTTCGGGCGTGGGGCCAATAAAGGTAATACCAGCGTTCGTAACTGCTTCGGCAAAGCGCCAATTTTCTGCTAAAAAGCCATAGCCAGGATGTATGGCGTCACAGCCTAGCTGATTGGCAACGTCTATGATTTTGTCTATGCATAAGTAGGATTCGCTGGCTGGCGCAGGGCCGATCAACGCTGCCTCGTCAGCAAGCCACACATGTTGCGCCGACGCATCCGCCTCGGAATAGACAGCAACTGTTGCAATCCCCATTTCGCGACAGGCGCGCATAATGCGCACTGCAATTTCGCCTCGATTGGCGATTAGAATATTTTTAAACATTTTTATCCCGCTTTAACATCAACGCGCTGCGTGTAAATTCAATCACGACCACGCCATCCTGATTGCGCCCAACGTGTTTGAACTGCACAATCCCCTGATTTGATTTCGACTTTGACTCACGTTTACTCAGCACTTCGGTCTCCATATAAAGCGTGTCGCCATGGAACACCGGGTGTGGATGTTTGACGCTTTCGTAGCCCAAATTCGCCACCAGCGTTCCCTCGGTTAATTCTGGCACCGTGATCCCCGTTGCCAGACCCATTGTAAAGATCCCGTTAACAATGCGCTGCCCAAATTGCGTTTTGGCCGCGAAATCTTCATTTAAATGCAGCGGCTGTGTGTTCATCGTCATCGAGCAAAAGAGCACATTATCCATCTCGGTAATTGTGCGCGCCATGCTATGTTTAATTGTCGTTCCAATGTTAAGTTCTTCGTAATATTTTCCAGCCATGGCGCTATCCCACTACAATTGTTTTCTAGCAATCAGTTACTTTTACGAGAAGAGATTATTCGATGTCATTCTAGCGTGTTTTTTGGCTGGAATCCAAGGATACTTACCGATATGGTTGCCTAGTGTTTATTATACATGTATGACAACAATGCGGGGTCTCAGTTGCCCGCCAAGGACTTTTTCTGCACTGATATTACATGCGGAAGACGCCATACTTCGTCTCCTCAATCGGTGCATTGAGGCACGCCGACAAAGCCAAGCCCAAAACCGCGCGCGTCTGCGCTGGATCAAGGATCCCATCGTCCCACAACCGTGCGGTAGAATAATAGGGACTGCCCTCGGCTTCATACTTGTCTAGGGTTGGCTGCATAAACTCGGCTTCCTCCTCTGGCGTCATCAATGTTTCGCTGCGGCGCGCCAACTGATCTTGTTTGACGGTACGCAGCACGTGCGCGGCTTGTTCGCCACCCATCACGCTGATGCGCGCGTTAGGCCACATCCACAAGAAACGGGGCGAATATGCACGACCACACATGCCATAGTTGCCCGCCCCAAACGAACCGCCAATGATGACCGTCAATTTTGGCACCTGCGCATTGGCCACCGCATGGACCAGCTTCGCTCCATCGCGCGCAATGCCGCCCGCTTCATACTCTTTACCCACCATAAAGCCGGTAATATTCTGTAAAAAGAGCAGCGGAATCTTTCGTGCCGTACAGAGTTCAATAAAGTGTGCGCCCTTTAATGCGGACTCGCTAAAGAGGATCCCATTGTTCGCAATGATGCCGACTGGGTAGCCATGAATTCGCGCAAAACCGCAGATGAGCGTTTCGCCGTAACGTGCCTTAAATTCTCGAAAGCGGCTGCCGTCGACAATGCGTGCGATCACCTCACGCACGTCATACGCCACCTTGAAGGTGCTTGGAATAACGCCATATAACTCGGCAGAGTCGTAAAGCGGATCTTCGGGTAGCTGCACATCTAGTCGCATCTGCTTGCGCGTATTGAGGGATTCGACAATGTCGCGCACAATTTCCAGCGCATGGTCATCATCTTCGGCAAAGTGATCCGCCACGCCAGAGACGCGCGTATGTACATCGGCACCACCAAGCTCTTCGGCTGTCACCTCTTCGCCCGTGGCCGCTTTTACTAGCGGTGGACCACCCAAAAAGATTGTCCCCGTACCTTTGACAATCACCGCTTCGTCACTCATGGCTGGCACGTACGCGCCACCCGCCGTACACGATCCCATGACCGCTGCAATCTGCGGAATCCCTGCCGCGCTCATGGTTGCTTGGTTGTAGAAGATGCGCCCAAAGTCATCCACATCGGGGAAGACTTCATCCTGCAAGGGCAAGAAAGCGCCACCCGAATCAACAAGATAGATGCATGGCAGGTTGTTCTCTAGCGCGACTTGCTGCGCACGCAGATGCTTTTTGACCGTCATGGGGAAATAGGTACCGCCCTTAACCGTTGCATCGTTGGCAACAATTAAACACTCGCGGCCCGAGATGCGTCCGATGCCGGTCACAATTCCGGCTGCGGGCGTGCCACTGTCGTAGAGATCCCACGCTGCGAGGGGAGATAGTTCGAGAAATGGCGATCCTTCATCGAGTAATTTGTCGATCCGCTCGCGCACAAAGAGCTTACCGCGACTGGTATGGCGCTCCATATATTTGGGTCCACCGCCCTGGCGCACCTGAGTAAGATTGGCGCGCAGATCTTCAACTAGCGCTTTGTTGTGAGCTGCGTTTTGAGCAAATTCTGGACTGCTGGCAGAGATTTGAGAATCGATTATAGTCATGATGATTGTATTAGCGCTGCTATTTAGTAAAATATTAGCGCTGCTATTTAGTAAAATAATGGTACAAATTATCGATATAGTTTAATTAATCTGTTTTATTTGTTCTGCTTCCACCTAAATTCAGGAGAAACATTTATGATTCAAAAAATTAGAGATTTACCCGCTCCAAATGAACCTGTCTGGGAAATTGCAACGCTTTCCCTAATCAGGGACAGTGGAGCGAGTCGGAATATCTTGCATTAGAAACCAATCGTCTAATTGAATTTTCCAATGATCATATTGAGTTTCTTTCCCATGCCAAAACCCAATCATCAATTCATTTTGTTTTTGAAGATGCTAGACGAATTTGTCGGCACACGTAATTTGGGACATCTCTTACCTGCTTCGCTGCGCGTACATCTTTGGGCTGAAAAATATTGTGAACCAGATATTGTATTTATTTCTGCTGAAAATCTACATCGATTTGTTGAAGATTTTTGTGATGGTGCAGATTTGGTAGTTGAAATTGTCAGCGGTAGTTATGATGAACGGTGACGAGATCTTGTCGGAAAGCGGGCTGAATATGCGCAAGCGGGCATTTCGGAATGTTGGATTGTCGACCCGAAAGATGAAGTAATCATCGTGCTCACTCTTTTAGACAAAATCTATGTCGATCGCGGCATGTTTTCGCGAGGCGAAGTGGCTTCGTCTGTGCTGCTGCAAAATTTTGAAACCGATGTTGTAACCATTCTTGATGCATCTCCGATCAACCGATAGAATGCACCGGTGACAAAAGAATTAACAATTGGCTGGACTTATATCCACAAAGTTATTGCTGATAAATTACAGACCGTAGCGATTGTCGGCAACGGTGATCTTTTCTAATCCTTCATTAAATGTCTGCCGATTACCATCCGTAAAATCTCACTCGTTCCCTCACCGATAGACATCAACCGTGTGTCGCGATAGAAACGCTCTACGTCGAATTCGCGGCTGTAGCCAAAGCCCCCGTGGATCTGAATTGCGTTGCGGCAAGTCTTTTCGCTGATGTCCGTTGCGAGTAATTTTGCCATGCCCGCTTCTTTCGCATAGGGACGACCTTCATCTTTGAGCCAAGCCGCCCAGTAGAGCATATGGCGCGCGGCCTGAACTTCGGTTGCCATATCGGCCAGCATAAAGGCTACCGCTTGGTGCTCACCGATCGGCTTGCCCATTGTCTTGCGCTCCTTGGCGTATTGCATAGACGCATCATATGCCGCCTGCGCAAGACCCAATGCCAGCGAGCCAATGGAGATGCGTCCCTTGGTGAGCGTTGCGAGCGTCTGCGGCAGGCCCGCACCACGCTCGCCTAACAAATTGTCGGCAGGTACGTGGGCATTATCAAACGTTACCGCATGGGTTGGGGAGCCATTCAATCCCATTTTCTTCTCTGGTGGGCCAATGAGCACGCCGGGAGTGTCCATGGGCACGATAATATGGCTAAGCGCATGAGAGCCTTCATCGCCTTTATTGTCATTAGTACGGCAGAGTACGGTCATGCATTCGGCTATGCTCGCGTTGGTTGCCCACATTTTTGAGCCGTTAATCACCCACTCGTTGCCGCGGAGTTGAGCCTTAGTCTTGACGTTGCGTAAGTCGGATCCTGCGCCCGGTTCTGTGAGCATAATGCCGCCAAGTTTGCCCTCTTTTGATGTCAATAGCGGCAGCCACTTTTCCTTTTGCGCATCCGTGCCAAAATCCACTATGGGACCGATGCCCAAACAGTTGTGGGCCGAGATTGCAAGTGATGTGGATCCACACGCCCACGCTAATTCCTCTGTCGCAATAGTGGCGCTGATTGTATCCATCTCGGCACCGCCGTATTCCATGGGTGCCTGCAACCCCTTCAAGCCAAGATCGGCCATCTTGCGCGTCGCGTCCCAGTTAAACTCGTGGGTCTCATCCGTGTGGTGTGCTTTGAGCCGCACTTCGTTTTCCATAAAGCGATGGATTACGCTGCGAAAGTCTCGTTGCTCATTATTGAGGTCAAAATTCATGAATGATCCTTAATCATAATTTTGCTATAATAATTCGTAATAAATGGAGGGTCGAAAAATTTAATGAATAAAAATACATACGAATTTACAACTCAAATATTAAATAGT
>Ga0209831_1003471_pt1 | contig 12994 bp, 17 predicted proteins | sample Maine_Asex4_meta_FD_187451 | JGI IMG/M metagenome (GOLD analysis project Ga0209831, IMG submission 187451) | Marine algal microbial communities from Maine, USA - Maine_Asex4_metaG (SPAdes) (version 2) | ecosystem: Host-associated > Algae > Red algae > Unclassified | place: Maine, USA | collected...
GCAGAATCGCCGGACAGTGGCTGCTGTGGCTTCTTCTTTGCCCCACCCTTTGTCTACATCGGTTTTTTCCAGCCTAGTCAGGCCACGTGCATGGCGTCGTCATCCGGCCTACCTCTTCCTCCGCCGTGTCCCCACTGGTACGTGCACGTTTGCCAAAAAAGCAAGTAAAAAGCAGATGTCTCTCTCACCGTTCGTACTACCCACCGTCGGAGGGACCCTTGATGAGCAATGCTACGTGGTTTGCAACCCACTTCTGACGTCGTACTTTTCCGCTTGCTGCGATTGTATTTTCGCTACCATGTGTCCTGGGTTCTGTCTGGGTTGTGTCTGGCCGCCACCAAGCCTGCCTACGTGACAACGCAGCTGCGCAGCTGTGGCTGGCTTGGCGCGACGATGGACTGTTGAACAACTCGGCGCAAGCCAGGTTGCTAAATGCCATGCCTCGTCGTAGGTGCTCAGTCTCGAGCTTGACGGACCGTAATGGGGTGTCACGTGGCTACTGCCATCTCTGCAACTTCCGCTTCCGCCCAACTACAACACCGAGACGGGCCTCATGTGCGTCCAACATCCACGGGGATGTGTCCACCGACCGATTTCCATCGGCTCGACCAGGTCCAGGGATTTTTCGTTTCCTGTGGCCCGATGCGAAAGCAGCTGAGCAAGCGTCTCTTCCAGTTCGTGGTCGCGAGATGGTGTGTCCTGCGTGCAAAATGCTAGCGGAGCAGCGCAGGCGCGCATCGCGTCCAACTCCTTTGGTGACGTCAGCCGCGGCCGCTGACGCCACCGCGCCAGTAGCTGTGGATTCACCTGGTCAGGGTGGGACCTCGAGATTGGCGAGCCCGCTATCCCCGGTCACGCCGCAGCCGGCTGTACCGCGCGCTGGCCATGCAGACAGGGCGTCTGACACAGTAGTGTCCGCGGCCGTGCCGGACGCGCCCATCACCAGTGGTGCTGGAGTAGAGCAGCTGAGCTGCGCGTCGCGGGCAACTCCTTTGGTGACGTCAGCCGCGGCCGCTGACGCCACCGCGCCAGTAGCTGTGGATTCACCTGGTCAGGGTGGGACCTCGAGATTGGCGAGCCCGCTATCCCCAGTCACGCCGCAGCCGGCTGTACCGCGCGCTGGCCATGCGGACAGGGCGTCTGACACAGTAGTGTCCGCGGCCGCGCCGGACACGCCTATCACCAGTGGTGCTGGAGTGGAGCAGCTGAGCTGCGCGTCGCGGGCAACTCCTTTGGTGACGTCAGCCGCGGCCGCTGACGCCACCGCGCCGGAAGCTGTGGACTCACCTGGTCAGGGTGGGACCCCGAGCTCGGCGAGCACCCTGTCACTGATCACGCCGCAGTCGGCTGTACCGCGTGCTGGCCATGCGGACAGGGCGTCCGATACAGTAGGGTCCGCGGCCGCGCCGGACGCGCCCATCACGAGTGGTGCTGGAGTGGAACCAGTAGCGGCGACTGGTGGCCTCAACTCGATTGGGAGTGGCACGAGCCAAGCGGTGGACGCCTGCGGGTCTAGTGTGGATTTGGCAATTGCCACTGTCTTTGCGGCCTATGGCACATTTGGCGAGGCGCCCGACACGGGCGGGTCCGCGAGGCCCATTACCGATGGTGTGGTTGGTGCACCTGGCCTATCAACCTGCGCACCCGTCGCTCCTAGTGAGAGTGACGCGGCACAGGTGGCATCTGCGGCTATGCCCAAGGTCAATTGGGCCAATTCCACTGTCATTGGGGCTTATGCCACGCTGGACGAGGACCAGCGGCAATCTGTCGGGACCATCGTTAGCATGCATCTGGCGGCTGAAGAGCCCAAGGCATGGCGAGCTAGGTCCGGCAACGGACTTGATTTGCTTTTCACCCGCGCGACTGTTCCGCTTAAGGCTGTCGTGGGACCTTGGCAAGCCCGCCGGCGGTCACTCGAGGGGTCCTCGGCGATCTCAAGGTTGTGTCGCGATGACGTGGCAAGCATGGAGGCGATCCTGAAAGGCGCCTGCCGACGGGCTAATGACGCTGGAAATATGGCGGTGGTTCCATCAGCTGCGGTGTCGGCGCTCCCTGTACGGTTGCGGACGCAGTTCGTTGTCGCCAACAATATCTCTTACGAGACGTGGCAGAGGATTCGGTGATTGATGGGCGGAGCATCCAGTGGGTTGGCCAGCGCCGCGGTGATGCGTGCCGACGGCCGTGAGGCCTCCGCTGAGAGCCGCAATCTTGTGAGAGCCACGGCTGTTGGCGCCACGCTGGTGAGCGTAAGATCTGCCGTAGAGGCCTTGGTGGCAGATCATATTGCGCGGAACCAGTTCATTGAGCGGCCCGTCGCCGGTCGGCCGGACGGAGAGATTCTTCTCGCTTTTGGGCTTGACAAGGGAGGTCGGCATAGCTCGTGTAAGGCGGTGCTGGCGTACATCAATCAGCCTCAACTATGCAGCAGGGATAACACCATCCTTTTTGGTGTTTTTCCTTGCGAAAAGGACGACTACTCCTCATTGGCTGCTATGGCGGAGCTGTACGCTCCAGATTTGGAGGAACTACGAACCAACGGGGTCTCCGTGGCGGGCGTCACGCGACCGGTCCACATGACCATCATGGGGGACCACTCGTTCACCACCTCATTCGACGGTCACGCCGGCGCAACCTGCCGATTTCCCTGTGGCTACTACTGCTGCCTCGCTCTGCCATCCGCTGCCAGCAAAGCGCTTCTCCCAAACTATGCTGATTACGGTACTATACAAGACGGCAGCGGTGCCGGACGCGTGCCGCGCACGCTCCTGCATAAGTCGGCCATGTCTGATCTATACGCCAACGGTCCGTTGGCAGCAATGGAAGACCCCCCGGCGGTCTCGATCACTCTCTCCTTCGAGCGGCGGCCGCTGATGGTGTTCGCCCCAGAAGATATTATGCCAATGCCGTTTCACATCACGCTTGGCGTGAGTCCGTGGCTATTGTCGCTGGGTGCAGAGGCGGTTGCGTTCGATTCGGGGGCGTCGCGCGCCGAAGAGTATGCAACGGCTCTATCACGTGCCTTCCGAATCGATGTCGGGTTGGCACCGGCCCCGTACTGGGGGGGCACCTTTGCAGACCGGGCTTGTCACAAGATTTGGAGACGCCTCGCGGCGGTGCGTGCCGTTTTGGACCAGCTAGTCCTACCTTCGCGTGCGGCGGCCTACCGTCGGTCGTGTGAACTGTGGGCGGATTTGCTGCCGGTATTGAACCGCGCGTCGATCATTGCAGCTCCCGAGAGAGCTACCTTCCCGCGGCAAGCGGCTGAGTTTGTGGATCTTCTTCGCTCCAGCTTCAAGTGGGAGAGCATTACGCCCAAACTACACATCCTCGCGTGTCATGCTGCTGATTGGTCGGACCGCTACGGGTCTTTGGAGCTGTTCGCCGAGCAAGGTCTCGAGGCCTGGCATGGCTATGTCAACCAGAACTCGACGGTGTTTGCAGCGGATTCCTTCCTTGAGAGCTATGTTCGGTTGGTGAAGCGGGCAGCGGTGAGCCGAGGTCCTGGGGACTCCGCATTCAATTGCGGGAAACGCCGGGAACCGGCTCCCGCGAACGCACGGTGCGCCAAACGGCCCAGCGACATGCGAACAACGCGGGCCCGAGCGGCCGCTTGTATGGGCACCCGCCAGTCGACCGCCTGTGCAGCCACTGCGTCCGCAAACGCGGACAAGTTGGCATCCAATATCTACCTGGCAGCAGTTTCAAAGATTGGGAGATACCGCGCGGGGCCTGGACTCTCCACCGGGCCAGCAGGAGCCGCAGCTGCCGCAGAAGCAGCAGCTGCCGCCGAGAACGAGGCGCTTCTCGGGACCGCGGAAGCGACGTGCTTAGAAGCCCTGCATGAGGACTGGACGAATTTAAGTGTGCACTCATGCTTGCTCTGCCGTGCTTGTAGCCTTGCATGCCTCTTCATGCGTTGTTGCCGACGCGCGATACACCAGTTCGCGCCATACGGCACTCCATTGGCCAGTCAGTGATAGCCGCAGGCGCTTGATGGCGCGGCCAGAGGTGGGCCGCAGGGCGGGTCAAGCGAGCACTCGTGATCCAGATGAAGTGGCCGATTGCTACAGACCACGAGCCAGGCGGATGCCGCCGGCGTGATCCGGACAGACGGTCCAGTGCTTTGAAAGCGCGTGACCATATCGGATGCCTTGTTGGCTTTTTCGACAAAACACGTGTGACCAGCTGCACGAGAGCAACAACAGAGAGCCCTGCACGGAAATAGCTCCCGGAGGTCGTGACACGACTTGGAAAAGTCAATTCTGCACTAACACATATGTATACAAATGGTATTTTGCTAACAGAAGAGCTTTCAGCCAATGGATGGCCGTTAATCCTAATGTCCGCATCGCTGGGGTCTTAACTGGGCGTGGCTTGTGTCACCAAGAGCAACCACGCCCGCGTGCCTGTGTGGTTGCGCCCGCTGGAGGGGGCCACGGCCCAGTGTTGTCCACCGTGCGCAGGGGTCCGCCACTCCCTGTCGGGAACCGTAGGCCGAGCCCTGGCCGCTGTGTTGTTCGTGCGTTGTGGCTGAGAGGGTGAGAAACCTGGGGCGAGGGTCGCGCGCGCCGGGTCGGCGGGTGGCGCAGGCAGGCTAGGGGGGAGGGTGCGCGCGTCGTTTGCTGGCGAGCGCCTCTTGCTGCTGCAGATTGGTGGGGGTGCTCGCGTGGACGTGGGGGCAGTGTTAGACTTCGCGGTGGGCCGGGGGTAGGGGGCTGGGTGTGGGGTAGTGCGGTAGTTGGAGGAGCGGCCACGGTGGGGCTAGAAGTGGGACTGTGAAAACCGGCGTCAACGTTCATGCATTGGCGAGCCAGTGCACGGTTATGCAGTCAGCCTGCTTCCTAGGCTGTCGACGCTTCTACGATAACAACTGTCTGTAGTGTCCACAACAGTAAGGGGCAACCACACAAGTGCACAAACACGCACTCAAAAGTCCCTGGCTGTGGGTCGCTGCCCTCTATTGACCCTTTTTGGCCGAGTCTTGGACTTTTTTGGGCAGCACAGCCCTGAGAGCGGGTGTGCTAGCTGCTTTAGAACCGCTCCAGCCAGCAAACGGTGGGATGCACACAGTAGAGGGGGGCACGTAAACAGCTGTTGGGCCAACCCTTCGAGCACATCGGCCGGCCACGATGGCTGAAGGTGACCGTTCGACCGGCATGATTCAGCCTCCAAGGCCCCGCACAACCTGAGGGGGTACGACCGCAGCACACATCACGCACTCGAGCGGATTCGATCCAAATTGGTACCGAAAGGCCTCCACGTGTCTCGCTAGATTGCCTTGATTTGGGCGGTTTGGGCTCCGTTCACACGCTTTCCGTGACATGTTCGGCACGTATTCGAGGGACGCCGCTTCGTTTCGATACTTGCGACGACGCTGATACGTGTCTTTCGTTGGCAACCACCGACTGCGGCCAACAACTTCGAAGCCAACGGCGCTCAGATCTTGGAAAGGTAGCCCACTCTGTTTAACCCATTACATTGCCCGTTGGCAACGCGTCGGCCCGTTGGCAACTGACCACTTGCAGGGCCACACGTAGCGGTTTCATTTCACCGTTTCAGACCGTTGGCCCGACATTGGTGGTAATGCTCTTATCTCGTCATCTCTGGCCAATGTCCCTTAAAGTCCAAGGGCTGCGTCACGAGTCGTCCGAATTCCAGCGCCATTTACTGAGGGTCGCCTATCGCCGCGCGTCGCTGATCGCCACCGTGCTGGTTCTGAGCCGTTCCAGTCTCTGCCAGACGGCAAGCACCACGGCGGTGCGTCCCCCAAGCACGCCCCGTTCCAACCCGACGCCGCTGTCGGGTAGCACGGACGCGGCCCCTGGAGCATGAACATTCCAGGCCCCTTTTGGAAATCGCGACGGGCAGACAGTGAGCAGCCATGGGCAAAGGGGTCGGCGGTGGAGAGCGCCTGCGTCAGTGGGGTCTCTGCGGGGTGCCTGACGTGGGTGGGGGTGCCTCAGTGTGCGCAGGGTGGTGACGACAGTCTCTTTCTTGCACAGTTCGTATGTACGGCGATTTCGACACTGTCTGGGTTGGTGCCGGGTGCTCCGGGCTCTACCTTTTGCTGGACACGCGAGTTTGGAACTCACAGGGGTAAGCCGTGGCTGCTCGCTCGTGCTTGTGTGACGATGCGACATGTGCATGTGAAGGCTGTACGACGGTGCGAGGCGGGACGTGGGTAGTATAACTGGCAGAAGTGTGGTGCACTCGTGGGTCTGGGCACCGCGCCGCGCACAGTGCGGCAGTGGTGGTGGCGGAGGTGTGGTTGCGCGCTGGTGCTTGCGCGGAGGCCCGGGTAAAGGAGCGCCGATTGCCAGTCGTCGGTTGCGCGCGGGCGACGCGTGAGATTGAAGCCCTGGGTGTTTTTTTCTGCCTGCAGGTTCGTGTGCGAGCTCCCCCGCCATGTCTTCCGTGCCGCCGCCTGACGTGGAGAAGTCTTCCATGCGGGCGTTGTCATAGGTGAGCCTCGGCGGAGGGGCGGGTGCCGAGGTTGATTCGGATGATCCCGCTCCCGTTGTGCCTGGCGCGTGAATGCGCTTTGGGTCACTTCCTCGTGCATGGGACTTTCCCTCTGCCAACCACGAGTCTAGCGCATCGGACTTAGAGGCCTTCTCCACGAGCAAGCACCGGCGCCGACGTCAGCCGGCGCCACCCAAGCAGACCGTACGAAGTTCTTCTTCGTCTTCTGACGAAGGTCTCTTGTCTGCCGCTCTCATATCTAAGCGTGCGGCACCAGGTAGCAAGGGAGACGGCCATGATGCTGTTGGAGCCGTCAAGAACGACACGAGCGCCGCTGTGGTTAAGCGCGGCCTCCCCGCCCAGGCGATTGACATGGAGGAGATGACGCGGGGCAAGAACCTGAACAAGAACGAGGGGAGCGGCTCGCGCGCGTCCAAGTGCGCACGAATTGCGCTGTTCAAGAAGCTAGAGTAGACTGCTACTGCTGCATCAGGTCGGCTGTGTGATCATTGTAGTCGCTCCCCTAGCGCTTGTGCCCGATGGTCACGGCCGTAGCGCTCGTGCATGGATGAACACGGCCCTGGCCCTAGCGCTCGTGGACGGATGGAGTGACGTTTGCTTGTGTTCGTCACTGCGGGAGCAATGGACCCCATCACGTGGTTTTCACGACCATGTGCCCCAATCATGCAAAGAAGCAGAGGGTTTGTATGTGTGAAAGGAGACAGATTGTTTCGAACAACAGAAGCTCTGATACCGCCTGTTGGGCCATGTCAGTGACAATCTGTTTGCTGAGCACAAGTTGCAAGTAGACATACAGAGGTCAGACCGGTGTGAAACAACGCTACCCGTCCGCAACCAGTGGGACCGAACGCGCTGTGAACTTCGACGCCTGGAAGTCGTTGAAGTCAGAGCTGACGCATGCGTCTGGCCCGTTCGCAACAGCCGGCTGCCCAGGCTCATCCTGGCGGAAAGCCAGTCCAGTGGTGCGACTTCGTGGCCCGTTGTCTGTCGTTGTTCGGCTGGATTACGCAATGCCCACCAACCTGACAACAATGTGGTGGTAAGAAGGCAATCGTGAGAACGGATGAGTGTGCTGCGGTGCGCTCATGGCAAGTACGTGCGGCTCTGGTAGAAAGCCTGGAGGGCGCCCTTTCGCACATTCCCCAGCTGGCTCAGTTTTTGTCTCAGGAATCGCGCGCTGCGTGCTGCAGGTCAAGACGACTGCTGAAAGTCACTGCATTGCATCCAGACTTGACCGGCTTGCAACTGTCTTTCCCTTTTTCTTCCGTATTGACCGGCCATGTACTGTCTCCCCCTCTTGTATCGGCAACGGTCCCGCTCCACGACGACCACAGGCCCATCTGCCCCACTATGCGCCTTACTGTCGTGGCAGCAATTGACCACCCACTCATGTAGCGCGTGGACAACAGGTCTTTACAATGCCCACTTGCTGGCCTTGGCCGCGACGTTCGAGAAATAGAACGGCCCTGATGCGAAAAGAAGGACGAAGCAGATCAGATCGCGAGCTCCCTTGTTTCGTACTAGACATTGGCTGCGGTCAAACGGGTGGAATCAAGTGTATCACTAGGATATTAACCTGTGGCCTATGATTGATGCCGCAGGGGGGTAGCGCCTCTAAATTGACTCTCAACTCTTTTGCCCGCGAGTTACTCTGGCAGAAAATGGTGGCTCGTACCAGCTGCCAGCCATTGGGCGTGATCACTCAGCGACCGCCTGGGCCTCTCTAAAATCAGAGGTCACCGTATGCGCGCAGACTGCGCAAAGCCCTCTCTGTCGCTCGCGCCCCACCTTGTACGCTTCCCCCCCCCCCGCGCAAGCGTCAAGCGCGCGCCCTCGCTTCTGTGCTGACAAAGGTGCGCGCGCTGCCGTGCGTTCCGGTAACCGCGGGGGCGCGGCACCGGAAGGGTCCTTGGCTGGCCTACCCACCGCTGTCGCTGCCAGCCTGGCACCACTACCCCTTGCTGCTGGGACCGTCCCGTCAGAAAGGACGTTAACGACTGGATGGTGCCAGCGTTGCTTTTGTTCCTGCAGGCCACGGCGGCGCCAAATGGGAAAGTGCCTGCGCCTTGGTGGCCAACGTGCTCCCGACCCCGTGAGGCGTGCTGATGGTCCGTCCCAGTGTGTTCTCACCTGTGCTGGAAGACGACAACGAGGTTGAGTTTCCCTATTGGGCACAGCCACGCGGCATTGGGGGGTACCGTTGCGGCGGTAGTGAACGGGTGCTGTGGCGGGCTGTGAGAGCGGCTACCCCGCCGGCAACGCGTCGTCTTCGGCTGCTCATCTTCATGGATAAAAGAGGGGCGCAACAATTCGCGGTTGTGGGCGAGGGCTTGACGTCGGCCTCTTCCTTTCCACCCGAGGAATCCTCGTGAAGGAGCCCGACAACCCATTCCACGCGCACGCGGCGGTCACCAGAAAGGAGGCGAAGACAAAGGCAGCAGCGGCGGCTTCATTGGGTGAGTGACGTGCTGCAGCGGCGGCACGCGCGGAGAAAGACCAGCGGGTCTCACGTGACCGCGCAGCGGCCGGATTGCCCCCGCTCCGATGGCGATCATCTCGCCAGGGTGCCCCCGCGCGGACTATCACCTCGACGGCCGCGACCGCGTCTGGCACATCAACTGTGCTTCCCCCCGCGGCTTTTCCGCCGCTGAGGCCGCTTACTGCCGCGGGTCCGCCTCTTTGGCACCCATGCCCACAGGTTCTGTCTCCTTGGCGTCGGCGCCGACGCCCGCGGCCGCGACGTCGCCCCCACTGCCATGCTTCGCGGACGGTTCTGCCCGAATCGTGAGTCCCACGCCAACGCCCGGTTGTGCTGCAACACCGGCGCTTGAGGCGGCGGCACCGCGCGCACTACTTCCAGCCCCGATGACCGCTTTTCTATGCGAGACGCTTGCCGCGACACCCGCGGCTGTCGATCCGCCTTGTCCCGCATCTACCACCGCGCCGATTTTGTTGCCCGCACCGACGCGCCCGATGTCAGGCGCGCCAGTGCCAGCGTCGTGGGCTACAGGTCGACTGCCAAAAGCACCACCGACGACGGCACCGGAAATGACTTCAGCGCCGGTGCGTCCTGGCGCCGGTACGCCGGTCCTCGCGGCGGCGGTGGTGGCGTCTTTGTCGCACGCAAGGCCCGTCACCCGAGATACCCACGCGCCCGCTTTGGCCGCCCCCCCCACAAGTGTCACGGTGACCGCGGCCCGAGGAGGTTTTCGGACCTTGCCGGACGCCGCCTCGGGCCCTCGAGTGGGTGCCACTCGTGGCCGACCACCTTTAGCAGTTGTTGCCGTCCCGCCTGCGGCTGCTGCTGCTGCCCGTACGGAACGCGCCGCCGTACTCGCAGAGGGCAGTGCCAATCCCGGCTCTGCCGCCAGTGCCTCGTGCATGTGCTCAGACAAGCGCGGCGTCAAACATCTTCTGGTGCGTATTGATGAGCTGGAGGCTGCGGGCAAGAAGCGCCGTGCCGCAACCAACATGCAGCTGAAGGACCTGAGCAAGCGGCAGACGGCGGCATCAGCTCACGCAGCCGACGTCAAGCGCATTCTCAGCGAGGTGCTCAAGGCGGTTAACTACGTCGGCACCGCCATCGGACATGGCGCCTCGGCTGCAAAGGAGCTCTGCCGCGTAGTTGATGGGCTGAGCGCTGGTCCCGCAGAGCCCGCTGGTGCCGTCGATCGGGTCAACCTGGCCACTGTCGCATCGCTCTCCCCGTCCTTTTTCGACGAGCCTAGACAAGCGCCGTGGGCCAAGGACATGGTGGTCAGTCGCGAGTTCTTCTCTTTTGGTTAGTTTCAGTTGACGAGGGACAGCGAGACGCCTCTTCACTCGCAACTTCGTCACCTTCAGCGGACTGAGGTGAGTCAGTTCCTCCTCTCCCTTGTGTTTGTTCTGGGTGCTCTGACATACTATCCACACGACTTGACGGATCATGCGCAGAATGCCATCCGCCTCGAAACGAGGAACGCGTTCGAGGACAACACCGCCGATGCCCTCCCGTGGCCGTAGACACACACCAATCGGGAAATGTCAGCCCGGCACTTGCACGACAAGTTCAATTTTCCGTGGGGGTTGCCTGAGGCGCGTCGGACGCTGTCAAAGACAGTACTGGCGCCGTGCGTTCCGAGGCAAAACCACGACAAGAACTTCAAGGAGGAGACGGTGTTGACCGTCTTGCGCCGAGGAATCCCCCGCTTCCATCGAGCGGTGCTGGAGGCGGCGAAGGACGGCTTCCTGGAACGAGCAGCTGTTGTGGTCAACATGCCCCTGACCGGGCTTAAGCGCAACACAGACATGACGGCCGCCAACGCGCAGCGGTGCTTGAATGGGCACTGGTTGTTTGCTGATCAGTTTGGCCGGGAGTCCATGTTGTGGGGGCTCCACCGGGCGCTCTCCAGGATCAAGGGACTGCGCGGCACCATGTTCGAGGTGGGAGAAACCAAACGCAAGATATACCAAGTGCGGTATGGCATGTACGTGTCCATTGTGACAACGGTATGTTACGGTGTCTCGGTCTGCCTGTGCTTTGATCATGCAGCAATCTCGCACATGTCATTGAGAGCCTTGGTTCTCTTCCATGTTTGTCTGCTTCTGCGGGAGCGAAATGATTCGGGGCTGACTGTGCTTTTTCTGTTGGCACGAGCAGGTTTTCGTAACACTCTGTGAGATGGCTGGCTATGAGCGCTTTACGACCGGTGCCGCCAATGTCGTCAAGAGCTACCTCAAGGCCTGGGCCGTGCTGTTGAAACTCGTCCACGAGCACCTGCCACAAAGCAACCAGGAGCACTGTGGCCTCCAGCTCTTGGAAGGCAACGACCCACACCGGATTGTCGCTCCCGTCTTCACGACTGCCCGTCTGTGGGACACCCGGACACGCGTTTTGGCAACAGCTGGTGAAGGGGCCGCGGGCCACTCTCTCACAGCCCGTGCACGCGCTGCCTCTGGTGGTCCCGCGACTGGCCCTCCTCGTGGCGCCCCTTTTGCCGCCCCGACTCCTCCTGTGCCTGCCGCCCCGCCTGCTTCTCTGCCTGCCGCCCCGTCTGCTGCTTTGCGTGTCGCCCCTTCTGCTGCTCTGGCTGCCTTCCCGACTGCTTCCCTCCCTGCCGCTCTCCCTGCTGCTCTTCACTGTGCTCTCGCTGGAGCTCCGCCTGCTGCCCCGCCTGCGACACCACGCAGTGGGGCGCCAGCTGCGGCGGCCACTGTTGGTCTTCCTGCGACGACGGCGGTTGTGATGCACACGATGGCACGCGCTGTGCCTCGCGCGGCGACCCACGGAGGACCATCTGCTACCCCGGTTGTACTGGCCACCGCAGTCGCTACGCCGTGTGTAGCTGCCGCAGAGGCCGCTCCTGCCGCCGTTGCTGTTGGTCTCGCGGCAGTTAACAGTGCTGCGGCCGCTGCTGCAGCCGCCGACGTGGACGTCACAAAGGATGTAGGTGCTTCCAGCGACCGAAACGAGTTTCTGGACGGGCTCGAGGAAGACTTGGACGACTACGAGTAGGCTGCCTGAGTGGAGCTGCCAATTGTTGCCATGTAGTGCTGATGCCATCTGACCGTCTGCAAGCTTGCTGACTTGGGTTGAGGGGAAAAGAAGAATTGCATGTGTGCACCACGAGAGTACCAGCCATTGCCCGCTACAGTAGAGAGTGTTATGTGTTCTGCCTCATGTATTTTGCTGTGCTATTCTCAACCTTTGGCCTGACTGCGCGAGCACGGGTGGAAGCGTACCAGGACCGGCGCTCAAGGCAGCGGACAAGGACAGTGACTGCGATGGTGCACGAGAACACGTGAACTACGACAAGCACCACCTTCCCAGCCAGCCGCTTCCGTCGCACTTCTGAGCTCCGTGCAAGACGCACTGCGGTACGGTACAGTCGACGATCGGTCGGGGAATGCGAGCACGTGGCAAGCAGTCGGCCACGACAGGCGGGTGCTCTGGCCTGATGGTGGCGGCAATCAAGACGCTCTGCCCGCATGTCCGCCTCGCCACGCTGCACCCGAGCACTGGCTGCTGTATGACGCTGGCGTGTGGGACCCTGCTGACACCTCTCCGACTAGTGTGCCATCGTTAAGCGAATAAGCTGCACTTAAAATCACCCAGTAAGGACAGCTACAAATACGAGTAGCGGTGTCAGACAGGCGAAGCAAGAAGTGTCAGCAGGGTTGTCAGCTCTCAATACCTGCTTGTCAACAAATATTGGAGACCCCTCTCCTGAGGCCATTGAAGCCCAGAACGTACCTCACGACGAGGCGGCTGTCGTCTGCTGTTCGTTGTGCCGGACGACTGCCGATCGCTGCGACTGATGAAAATCGATTGGTCCGGGCGATGTGCCCCCAACGAGAAACTGAGGAAATTCCCTGGCCTTTAGGACAGGGTGCTCTCAAAGTGTAGTGATGCCCACATATACTTAGATCAAGGGACTTGCTCTTCGTTTCAGAGGTGGCAGCCTGCATTCGTGTCCTCAGGGATCTGAGGGCGTGTCAGTGTTGGAAGGGTCGCGATGACGCTAAAAACGAA
>Ga0209831_1003472_pt1 | contig 12991 bp, 14 predicted proteins | sample Maine_Asex4_meta_FD_187451 | JGI IMG/M metagenome (GOLD analysis project Ga0209831, IMG submission 187451) | Marine algal microbial communities from Maine, USA - Maine_Asex4_metaG (SPAdes) (version 2) | ecosystem: Host-associated > Algae > Red algae > Unclassified | place: Maine, USA | collected...
GGGAGCAGTAGGCCTACTGCTCCCACCGAGTCGACCTGATTTCGGCCAAGTCGATGAGATCGACTTGGCCATTTTCTCGATCGCGGATGTTGGCGAAAGATCTCGCACCCTGGCCGTGACGGAGCTTCCATGGCGCGGACTGTGGGGCGCTGGGGGAGTGTTGAGGCTGCCCCCCAAGCCCGCGCCGGTAAGTCGGAGTTACCGCGGACTGCCTGGCTAATTCCGGGAGTACTGATGCGGTCATCGGCTTGTGCGGCTGTGCCATTGTCATGCATTGCTGTATGTGTGTGATGTAATTACTTGTACTTGTGTATTGAGGGCAGCTCCTTTTGGAGCTGAGCTCGGGGAGATTCTTGTGGGGTCATCGAGGGGCGTCGCGAGTTGTGGGGTGGTGAGAGCATGTACCCTCCAAGGGAAAGAGCACTGCGATGGCGTAGGGTGCGCCGGCAGAACGTGGCGAGAGAGGCACACGGAGGGTGTAAGAGCCTGCTGGCCTTGCGCCTCAGACCGCTCTCGAGTAAAGCAACGCATCCACGCAACTACCGCTCACCTCACACGCTCTGTTGAACAGGGGAGCATGCATCAAAATTCTCCCCCGTTGGTCTGTTGCGAGAGGTAGTGGCAGGTCCGATGTCCTGTATGGACCTATCGATGCTCTGGGAGGCGTGGGAGTAGCAAAGACATGCTGCCCAGGCGCGACGGCAATCCTGGAGGGGAGTGGCCGGCTGCGCAATCCGCGGCTGCACACGTCGCGCTCCGGCCGCCAGCGACACGGAGGAGCACCGCGCATACGACTACGGTGAAGGCCGTGCTCGCGACCGACATGCTCGCGACCGCCGTGCTCGCGAACGCCGTGCTTGCGACCGCCGTGCTCGCGACCGCCGTGCTCGCGACCGCCGTACTCGCGACCGCCGTGCTCGCGACCGCCGTGCTCCCGCTGCCGCGTTCGTGTCGTGTGCGCAAGCAACGTGCTCCAGCGCGATGTAAGGCGGTTTCCTGCGGGGTGGTTTCATGTCACTGAGCGGATGGGACGGGGAAGAGGGTGGCAACGACGACGTGGCTACATCGGCCGTCGTCGCAGCGCATGTTGCTGCGCTCCTGGTGTGGCGCCGTCGCGCTATGGCGGCGTGACGTGTGCAGCGCCCGCGACACCGCGGCTCCACGCCCGGCCGGGCGGCTGTTTGGCCGCGCAATTTCGACCTTGGGCTGCACAGTATTCTGCGGGTCTATTTCGGCGTGGATGGCCTTCCCACAGTTCACGGCCTGCGGGAGTTTGAGCGTCGTTTTCGCGTGCCTCTGCCGGTTTTCTTGCGCATCTACAACGCTATTAAGGACCGCCTGATCTGGGTACAGAGCGTGAACGCCACCGGGCGGCCGAAAGCGCATCCTCTGCAAAATCTGGTTGCTGCGTTCCGGGTGCTGGGGTATGGGAAGTCGTGTGATCACGAGGACGAGTACGTGCGGCTCTCCAGTTCAACGATATCTCGGACGGTGACGCTCATCACGGAGTTCAGAGTGGACGAGTTCAGCCCCCGGTACCTGCGACCGCCCACCACGTCGGAAATTGGTACCATCCTCGCCCTCAACGCTGAGCGTGGGTTGCCAGTGTTGGGATTCGAAAATTGTACCACTCAGCTACAGCCATCATACCGGTGTGAATGGTCCTGAGGAGTTCAAACATGTAGTCCAACAGCCAGAGTGTCTCGGGTCGCTTTACTGTTCGCACTGCCAGTGGTTCGCTTGCCCCAAGGGGCGTGCGGGCACCTACCAGGGCCGCGATGGCCAGCAAATCATTGTGATTGAGGCTATCTGTGATGAGGACACTTGGATATGCCACATTTTTTTCTGGGTGTCCCGGGAGCCTGAATGATGATTGCGTCCTGTACCAATTACTGATGTATATGGATGTGATCACCGGCACATGGCCCCCGCGTGACTGTCCGTTCACTGTGAATGGCAACACTCGCACCTTGCTATATTACCAAGTGAACGGCAGTTATCCTCGCTTCGCATTTTTCGTCGCCCCTTATCCGAACCCCCAAACTCGAGAGCAACTGACTTTCAACCGCGTGCAACAGGCGCTTCGCAAGAAAGTGAAGCACCTCTTCGGGATCCTGATGGCACGCTTCCACATGATGCTGCACCCGTGCCGGTACTCGTCGGTACCTCAAATGGTACAGACCACGCAAACCGTTGCAATTTTGCATATCAAGTTTGTCGAGTGCCGCCGCGACGGGTTTGCTTCGCGGTCGCGCTCGTACGTGTAAGGGGGGGGTGTCGGAGAGGCGGTCGGGGCGGGGGCCGCCGGAACGGCGGTGGGGGATGGGGCGGACGGGAAGGGCGGCACCGCTGATGCGGGCGGCGCCGCGGGCGCGGGCGCTGCCGGTAGTGGAGGGGATGCGGCGGACGGTGGTAGCATCGGCGGTTCTGCCATCGCGCATCTTTGGGTACTTTCAAGCGATTTGGGGACGACACAGTGTGGTGCTCCATCGAAACAGCAGCCTACGACTTGAAATGGCCGGTCGGAGATTTGGCGACACAATTATTTGGCTCGGATGGTATGTCCGACAGCTTCGACAATGAGAATCTAGCTCACGCGGCCAAGTCGCAGGCTTGTGTATCACTTTAATGATGCAATTCCACGAATTCAGGAGGGGCCTCGCCCCTGGTGCACTCAGTCGAGATCACTGTCAGCACGAAATGGTGAGGACAGCAGCAGACCGGCCTCCGCCGTTTATCATAGCAATCTTGAGGGTGAATTCGGCCTCTGATTGGCTGGTGCCGCACTGCGGTGAGAGTATCACAGGGAGTCAGACGCTGACCGTGTCTTTCCCTGCGGCGAGGTGTTTGAGACGATTTTCATTAGATACGAGCCATGTCCGCATTGTTCGCTCGCGTTCTGCCCGTGTACCTTGGGTTTCCAGCATTATGATTGGTTAGCGGTGGCCTCTTCTCCCAAACATTCCCCCAGAGCACTTGAGGGGGCGGGAGAGGCTCCAACCGCCACAGCCGGCGAGTGCAAAGGGCACCCTCGGCGGCCGGTGGCCATCTCTCGCACCTGCCGGCCGCACGTTCGCCCGAACTCTGGTCGCGGCCTTTGCGGTGGCGGTGGTGTTGGCGGTGGTTGTGGCTTCGGACAAGACGGCGGCGGTTGGGAGAGAAGAAGAGAACGGGGGGGCAGGGCGGCGGTGGGGGCGGCCGCTGTGTGTCGCAGCTGAGGCGGCGGACACGATGGCTTCCGCTGGCGCTGCCGAGAAGGGCGGCGGTGTCGGAGACCGCCGCGAACACGAAGGCCGCGGCGGACCGGCAGCGGCGGGGCAGCGAAGGTGGCGGCGGCAGGGCGCACCATCGGCGGCCGCGGCTCGGCTGGCCCGCAGGGGCGGTCCGCCGCGGCGCGCACGGCGTCCCCGGCAGGGCCTGCGGGGATGCCACCACGGGCCACCATCAGCACGGGGCTGGTATTCGTCGGCAAGAGGCGCCGGCGGGACGGCGGGGGCGTGCGGCGGCGCGAGGCGGTGATTCGGCGGTGACGTGTGGCGGTGGATTGCCGGCAGGGTCCGCGTCCGGCTGCGGTGAGAGCAAGCTGCGGCGGCGGCAAGTAGAGGGATCGGGTCCGCGGCCCCTCGCCGCCGCCGCCCGCCCGCCGCGGCAAGGCGGCCTGCGGCGACAGCGAAGCGGCGGCGGCGGTGGTCTCAACAGCACGCGCGTGCGGCTCGTTCAGCCCCCCGCCCCATGGGCCCGAAAAGACCGACTAGCCGCGAGCAGGGGCGCGAGGGTGGGGCGCCACCGGTGTCGTCGGGCGTGGAGGCGTGGCTCGGGCGGCGGCGGTGGCAAGGGGCGGCACCGCGGCGCCAACCACATCTTGCGCCCTCTCGGGTGCCAAAGTCGGCGGGCGCAACCTTCGTTATTTTTGCGGACGGCGCCAGTGATGCCGCGACAGGACGTCGGCGCGGCCGACACCCCCCTCATGGGGTGGCAGCTTTGCGGCTGTTGGGCGGGGCAAGTGGCGACGCCGCAACGATGGGCGTCGCAGCGGCACTGTAAAGCGACGACTCCAGCCCCCAACCCCGGCACGCTCCGGCCGAGGAGGTGCAAGCGGCGGGGGGGTGGGGTGGCGTCGCCGACGCCGCGTGGCGCTGGAAAACCCCACCGCCTCCGCGTAGGGTGGCGGCGCCTCGGTCGGCGGGCTCGCTGGGTGATGCCAGGGCGGCAACGGGAGAGGTGGCGGCAAGGGCGAGCGGCACGCCCACGCCCTCGCTTCGTCGTGCGACGGCCAAGCAGTTGCGCGCAGCTGGAGGAGGGGGCGGCGCCGCCGCGCCGCGTCAACCTCGGGCGGCGGGCGGGTGCCAGCAACGGCAGGGGGCGGCGCCGCGACGGCTGCTGCTTTTTGCGCGCCCGCAGGCAACAGGAGCTCCGCGCGCGGAGGCGCCGCGGCTGCCGACGGAGGCAGCGACTCGGCGGCGGTGACTCGGCATCGGTTCCTCGGCGCGGCCGGCCCCCGTCGGGCGACGGCGGTGCGACGGCGGCGGTAGCCGGCGGCAAGGTTGCGGGCTGCACCGGCGGTGCGGCGGCGGCGGGGGTCGCCGCCCCAACACGTCCACCTGATGAAGTTGGTCGCCTGTTAGCCATTGATCGGCACTAAATTGGATCAACAAATTGGTATCCGCCAAAAGGTACAGAAGCATATGACCAAAATGAGTCGTAAATAAATTGCGCAGATAACGACAGATACCGGGGCGGCCGGAAGCTTACCCGCCGCTGAAGTGCTCTCGTGGTGCTACCGTCTGCGACACTTTTAGCCTCCCTTCGCGACTCTCTCGCGACACTTTTGTCGTATTATGTCGCCATTGTGTCGCCCGAAAAGAACCAAAGAGGCACCTTGAGCACGACCGCCGACAAGTGCGGGCGGTGTCGACACGGGAACGGGCGCCGCCGGTGGCGGTGGTGGATCGGCGGGCACTTGTGAGGCGGTTGGCGCCGACGCGGGCGCGGCCGCCGCCGGTAGCGGTGGTATGTGGCGGGCGCTGGTCGGGCGGGCGGCGCCGTCGCGGGTGCGGGCGCCGCCGGTGCCGGCCCTGGAGCGGCGGCTGGAGGTGGTTCTGGCGGCGCCGACGCAGGTGCGGGCACAGCTGGCGGCGGCGTTGGAGCGCGGGGCACTGGCAATACGGGGGCCGTCTGGGTTGGCGCGGGTGCGCTGAAGGATCTGGAGCAGACCCCCGGCGTCCCACCTCCGCATGTCGGGGGCGCTCTAGAGGCGCCAATAAGCGAGTTGATACGCATCTCCATGGCCACCGGCGAGGCAAACCGTCACAGAGCTCAAGGCGCTTCGCGACGACGTGTGCGCGCATGTTCTTGTGCAGCGCGGTGGGCAGCTGGAGCCGTATGTGTTGGGATTTGAACATTGTGCCTCTCAGCTACAGCCACAATACCGGTGTGAATGGTCCGGAGGAGCTCAAACTCACAGTCCAACAGTACATTAATTGAGCCTTGTTGTATTTTCTTTATTTGCGTCATCTGGTTCTTTGTCGCCATCTTTTTGTGCTCTGGTACGATGTGCACCATGTTCTGTATTCAGTGGTCTTGTTTGATACGCTACGTTCGGGAAACGGATGTTGAACAGATGCGATGGTGTGATCCCCCCCTTTTCCTTTCAGTTTTTTTTTGCGATGGCGGCCGCAGAGGGTTGGGCGGCGGCAGCCGCCGCCTGTTTAGCGCTTGCACGGCGGCTGCACGAGCGAGCAATAGTTGAGAATGCTTGGGCTGCACGGCACACGCAGCGGCCGCCGCCATTGTTGCTGCTCCACGGTCGCCGCCGCACTCGTTCTTGTTGCGCGGCGGCCGGTGCACTTGTTCTTGGTGCGCGGCGGCACAAACCTGCTATTGTTGCGCGGCGGCCGGTGCACTTGTTGTTGTGGGGCGGCCGACGCACTTGTCAGCGTTGGGCTGCTCCCGACGTGCCTCCGTACGTGTTGTAGTGCAGCGGCGCGCCGGCCGCCTTCCTTGTTTTCGCGGCGCGGTCGCCGCCGCACGATATTTAGCGCGGCGGCCGCCACAATTGTCATTACCCGGCGGCCGCCGCCCTTGGTGTTCTTGTGAGGCGGCTGCCGCACCTCTTGTTGCGTCCGGGTGGGGTGCACGGCGCCAGGAGCCACTGGTGTCGTTGCAAGGCGGCCGCCACGCGGTTTGTTGTTGCACTGCGGCCGCCATGTAAACTTGCGCGGCGCCGCAATCGCCGCGCATGCTGTTGCTGAATGTCGGCCGCCGCACGTATTGTTGTGGAGCGGCGCGACGGCCGCCACACGTTTTGCTGCTGTGCGGCGGCCGCACCCCGTGCTGTCGCTGCGCAACCGCTGCCGCACATGGTGGTGTGCGGCGGCCGCCACACGTTTTGTTGCGCTGCAGCCGCCGCTCTTGGTGTGGTTGCACGGCGGCCACCGCGCCTCTTGTTTTTGCGCTGCAGACGACGTGTGGTCAGGCGCGGCGTGGCGACCGCCGCACGTGTTGTCGCTGAGCGGCGGCCGCCGCATGTCTTTTTGTAGAGCGGCGCGACCGCCGCCACACCTCTTGCTGCTGTGCGGCGGCCGCCGCCCTTGCTGTCACTGCGCAACCGCTGCCGCACGTGGTGGTGTGCGGCTGCCGCCACACGTGTTTTTGCGCTGCTGCGGCCGTCCATGGTGTTGTTTCACGGCGGCGGCCGCGCCTGTGGTTTTTGCGGCGCGGCCGCCGTGTGATCGGGCGCCGCATGGCGACCGCCGCACCTGTTATTGCTGAGCGGCGGCCGCCGCACGTGTGTTTGTGGAGCGGCGCGCCGGCCGCCACACCTCTTGCTGCTGTGCGGCGGCCGCTGCCCTTGCTTTCACTCTGCGGCCGCCGCCTTTCATGGTGTTGCGCTGTGGCCGCCACACTTGTTGCTGCGCTGCGGCTGCTGCTCTGGGTGTGGTTGCAAGGCGGCCGCGACTTCATGTTGCGCGGCGGCCACCACACTTGCTGCGGCGCTGCGGCCGCCACCCTTCGTGTGGTTGCACGGCGGCCGCTGCGAGGTTCGTTGTTGCGCTGCGGCCGCTGTGTAAACGGGCGTGGCGCGACGACCGCCGCACAGGTTGCTGCTGAGCGGCGGCCACCGCAGGTGTTGTTGTGGACCGGCGCGACGGCCACCACACCTGTTGCTCTTGTGCGGCGGCCGCCGCCTTTGTTGTCACTGCGCGGTTGCCGCCGCACATGGTGTTGCGCAGCGGCCGCCACACGTGTTGTTGCGCTGAGGCGGCCGCCCTTCGTGTCGTTGTGTGGCGGCCGCCGCAACTGTCGTTACGTCCGGACGGGGTGCCGAGCTGCAGCAGACACTGGTGTGTGGTTGTATGGCGGCGGCCGCGCGTCTGCTTTTTTCGCTGCGGCCGCCGTGTGAACGAGCGTGGCGCGGCGAGCGCCGCACGTATTGTCGCTGAGCGGCGGCCGCTGCACTTGTTGTTGTAGCTCATCACGACGGTTGCAACGCTTGTTGGGGCTGCGAGGGAGGGCAGCCGCGGTAAAAGTGGGTGTCGCGTGGCGGCTGCCCCACCTGTACCTGTGCGGCAGCCGCGGTACGAGTGGGTGTGACGCGGGGCGGCCGCCGAACTTGGTGCTCATGTGTGGCAGCTGTCGCTCGTGTGCGTGCAGCACGGCGATCGCCGCTCATTTCGGGTAGGCCCCGTCCACTTCCCAAAACCTGCCATCGCGGAAAGGCCGGGCCCATCCCCCCCCTCCTCTCTCGCCACCGCCCCGCCTGGACGGAACATATCCTCCCCCGCCACACCATCCACCGCATCGCCATGCGGCTGCCGGTCGAAGGCGTCGCGAAAGCGACGGCCGCCAGCCCTTGCAGTGGGCGCTGGCAGCCACTGCACTCGCAGCGCAAGCGCGGGGCACATGTCCTTCCCCCCAATGATTGCAAAATATCGCTGTGCACGCCGCGCAACCCGGCTGGCCGCGTAGGCGGTGCGCGCACGCCGCCAAAGATGCGTTACATCCTTGCCCCCGCCCCCCGCGGGCGCACACACGCGGTCTGTTGTCGGCCGGCGGGCGGCGGTCTTGTGATCACTGCGGCCGCCAGCGCTCGCACTGAGCTCTGGTGGTCGCAAGACACACGGCGCAACCACAGGTGCCATCCCCGCGTCTGACGAACGCATCGTCTTGCGCACCCGGCCACTCAGCTGTCCGCGCGGGTGGCACGCGTGGACGCGCGCGGCCTAAGCTTCGGCGTATCTTGCGCTCCCCTCCACACAGGCACGCCGGCTGTCAGCAGTCGGCCGCCGGTTGGCGGCCTCGCTATCGCGGTGGCCGAGAGCTGTCGCAAATTGGTGCGCAGGCAGGCGCGGCACATAAAGCGCAGAAAGAGTACTGGGTGGATTCCTCCCGCCACGCCAGCGCACGCGTTGCTGCGTGCCACGCCACTCAGCTGGCTGCGACAGCGGCGGGGCCGGAGGCACGTGGGCACTGTTTCGCCGCATTCCTTCCCCCTTCCCCCCCGAAGAGGCACGCGCGCGGTTGCCGCGCGGCCGCCACGGGATGACCTCGTGGTGGCCGCGGCTGCCAGCACTCGTATTTTGCGCTTTCGACACACCCGCGGGCGCCTTTGCAGCCTTGATTAGTAGGATTGGCTGCATGGTGATTGTCGCCAAGACTGCTAACTGATCGATCACAAAATGAGTGCATATTCATTAATACGTACTCAGAATAGCCGCGGTGACGACCGAAAGAGCCCGACGCCAACAACAGTGACAGCCCCTTTCCCCGTAGACTGCCTCTGCGACCTTCTCTGTGGCAAGAGAGGCCGATTTGAGGGCCCGCGCGGCCTGTGGCACGAGTAGCATTGTCTCTCGCCAAGTTGGAAGCCGCCCCGCAGCGTGCGAGCATGGCAAGGCACCATGCCAGGGCTGGTCGTGCCCCGCGCCCGTCCTGCACGAAGGCTGTTTCGCGAGTACGACGGTGATAGAAAAAAGAAACACACTGTCCAACGGGGAAGAAAAAAACCATCTGAAGCAATGAGTACACGCCGTGCAGCACCACACCGACCACGACGCCCGCGCACAGACAGAATGCGCGACACATACACAGAAGCACATTGCATACAACGAAGTCCCGTTTGTGAAATGAGTGGTAGTTGGGTGGATGCGTTGCTTTACTCGAGAGCGCGATTGTCGGCACGCGAGGTCGACAGTGTTCAACCAGAATTCTCCAGGCGCGGGAAGCCTCATAACTTTATATATCCCTGTATTCTGACTCTCATATCTGGGATACGGATCCGTTATAATCTCGCAGCTTCTGTCGGACACGATAGATATATCCTCTCCTCGTTTTCTTATACTGCATTTTGGATATGCGTCCCCGGCACGTATCCGAAGTGGATACGGATATAATGCACGGATATAATTCTCGGGGATATATTCATGACAACTCCTGACGTCGTCCGCGCCTCGGGCACGGCCGCCGAGTCCCCTGCCCAACACCCCGCGTTGCGGGCAGCGCGCTCCTTCCATGGGGCGGAGGCCGACGGCCAGCGGTACGCCGTGGACCGCATCGCGGACCACGCGACGCTGCCCGACGGCAACCTCCGGGTCCATGTCTACTGGACCGGATACCCGCAGCCCACCTGGATGGACGCCGCGGACGCCCCGCACGAGACGCTGCGCGTGTACCTGCGCCGCGCCGCGCGCTTGGGGCTGCCCCACACGTCCGCCGACCCGCCGCCTGCGGTCCCGCAAGACGCGGCTCCCGACGGCGGTGCCGCCTCGGGCGGCGCCGCGGCGCCGCCCCCGGCCAGCCGTGCCTGACCCCTTGGGTCGGCGCGGCGGCCGGGCGCGGCGGGCGGGGGGTGGGATTTTTTGGGGTTTTGGGGTCTTGGGGCCGTCGCGGGGGGGGGAATGCGGACCAGCGGCAAAGGAATGGCGGGGCCACGACGGGCAGCGGACACTGATTGGTACGAAGAGCAAGCCCGCGGCTCAGTCCTACGGCGGACGACGACCTAACGCCGTCGGACCAAGCGCCACACCTACGGGGCCAGCGCGATGCCCTCAGTCGTGACGACGATACTCCCATACGTGATCGGGGCGGCCCGCCTTGCGGAGGACGCGCCGCAGGGCGGCGTGGAACCGCTTCGCCCGCGTCCGCGGGGACTTCAGGCAGGGGCGGACGTCGGCGGCGAGCCCGATGCGGGCGTACTCGACCATAGCGGCGGTGATCTCGCAGGGCCCCACGTCGGACCAGTGGACGGACGGGTCGTACCCGAACAAGGCGACGACCTGCGCGGACGTCAGCGAGTCCCGCCACTTCGTGGCCGTCACCGGGGTAGGAGGCGTCCACGATGCGGACAACCACCAATCGTAGGCGGCGTCCGGTTGCCCCGGAACGGGGGTCACGACAGGGCCGGCAACCCCCAGCTCCATCGGCGCCATTGCGGGACCGTCGTTGTCGGAGACGGCATCCCAGCGCGCCGGGCGCGGACCGGCGGGCGCCGCGGCGTCGCCGGCAGGGCGGTACTCGGACCGTCCGTAGCACCCGCCGCTAGCGCCGCCATCGCGGCCCTGGCCGCCGTCGGAGGGCCACGCGGGCTCGTCACGGCCGGCGGCCATATAGATGTGGCCATCGCTCGGACCGGCCGCCGGCCACACGCGGTCATCCCGCACGTCGGCACGGCGGCCGGGCCCGCCCTCTCAGCGATCGTAGCGGTCGCGACGGGGGGCAGCGGCGCCGCCGCCCGACTCGGACGCCCATCAGCGACCGGGCCTGTCACCGGCAGTGCCGGCGTGATCGCCGCGCCACGTCGCGTCCCAGCGCTCGTCGCGAGCCGCGCCGGCCCCGTCCTCGCGAACCGCCACGCGCTGCCCCCACTCGGCGCTGCTGGAAAGAGTCGACGCGGAGAAGCCGCGGCGGTAGGCATCGGAACCTCCGGGGTCGCCGGCGCTTGCCTCCTCCTCATCCCCCTCGGGGTCCCGGGGCCCCAGGCGGTGAAGCTCAGGTTGAGGCGGGCTGCCGCGCGCCATGCTGGCGTGGCGCCGCTTCCGCGCGCGGTACGCGGCCGACGTGGCCGCCTCCTCCGCCGACGGCGGCACGGCGTCCGGGTCGGACGAGGGGAAGCCGGCCGGTGTCGCCCAGGGCCCCGTCGTCACGGGCAACGCCCGCGGGGCGACGCCCGCCAGACGCGGCTCCGCGAGCATGACCCCCAACGGGGCTTGCGGCGACCGCAAGACGCTCACGTCGCGGACGTAGTGGCACCGGCCGTCCGCCACGGTACTCATTCGGTGGGGCAGCAAGGTGCTGGGAGCTTGACGGGTGGTATCGTGGTGGTAGGGCAGCAGGTCATGGAAGGCCGCCCAGGACACCGCCCTCACGATGGCGTCGTACTCCTCCAAGGCTTCGGCGGCCGCGCGGTCACCCGGCGCGAGGTCGTCGACCTTGAACTTCCGCTTCAAGTCGTAGTTGCACGGCGACGGCTCGAATACGCTGTGCGTCTCGCGGTACGCGCGCAGCAACCCCGAAACGATGGCGGCCGTCAGCATGACGTAGGCCGTGTCCTGGATGGGGTGGCAGGGGAACGCCTGGAGCAGCGACTGCTGCTGGTGCACAACGGGCGGGTTTTCGTACGTCAGCAGCCGCGGCGTCGCACACCGCGTGACCATTGCCGGCGGCAAGGGAGCACGCGCCGGCGTCAAGGCAATGCCGGAACGGACGGACAGGAAGATGGCCCCGTGCCCCGCCCGCCGGGCGCTTACGAGCTCGCCACGCGCGCGGCGCGCGGCCTCCAACGCCAAGACCGCCGTGGCGGTCGCAGGGGCCACCGACGCCAAGGCGATCAGGAGGCCCACGCCCCCGAAGTATGCAAGCGCCAAGGAGTGACCGAACGGGACCGCAGGGCGGTGACGAATGCGTATATGCCAGTCCTCGAGGTAGGCGTACTCCTCTTCGCCGGCGACGAACGGGAGCTCGGCCGCGGGGTGCGGGACCAAGAGCACCCGCCCCGGGATGCACCGCAACATTCAGCGCAGCCACGCCGCGCTGTCCCCGACGGAGCGGACGAAGGAAGCGAAGTCGCGCTCGGTTGCCGGCCGGGTACCGTAACCCGCCACCTTGGCGAACTCCTTGAAGGCCCGCCCCACGGCGGCTGCCTCGCCTGCGTCGTGAGGATGAGCCGGGAGGAAGACGTCGCTGACGAGTGGCCAGTCGGCCGAGGCCACGGTCGGCCCCAGCAAGGCGAGCCACGCTCGGACGGCGGGCGGCGCCGGGCGTGGCGGGAGCGCGGGGGCCGACTGCCCCAACAACGGCGGGCGCTCCTCCGGCACGACCGCGGGACCCCCACTGGAGGAGGGAGCAGGGCCCGGGCCGGCCGCGGGCGCCAGGCAAGTCGCGGTCTCGGACCCGGCACTGGCCGCGGCGGCGGCGCCCGCTGGGCGGGGCGGCTTCCGCCACTCCCGGCCGTTCGGGTCATACGGGAGCCGCATGCCCTGCGGCACCGACGGACGGACGGGGACGGTTGGGCGGCGCCCGGGCGGTCCCGACGTGGTCGGCGCGACGGACGCCGACGCCGACCCCGGAGCCGCGGCCGCCGTGGACAGGCACGACGGGGGCGCGGGGGACGAAGCCCCGACGGGGCCGGCGGGGGGCGTCGCCGGGGACGGCTTCATCTCGGCCCAAGGGGATGTAGTACTACGGGGCCCCCTATGCGCCAGGGGGCCACCGCGGGGACGTCGGCGACGCCGGGGGACGCGGTACACGACGTGGGGTGGCGACGCCAGCGGCGGTGGTGGCCGACGGGGCGGCGACGCGGGGACCGGGGCGAGGAGGCGGCCCCGCTGACCGGCTCGGGGCACCCGGGGAGCGTACCCGACCCGCCGCGCCCGGCACGCGGGCCCCGCGGGAGGCCGGATTGGCGCGCCCGAGAGGGCGCTGGCGCGCCCGAGAGGGCGCGACAGGCGACGGCCGCCCGGGCGCCACGCGGCGGGTGCAGCGCGTTGCGGGCGGG
>Ga0209831_1003478_pt1 | contig 12987 bp, 11 predicted proteins | sample Maine_Asex4_meta_FD_187451 | JGI IMG/M metagenome (GOLD analysis project Ga0209831, IMG submission 187451) | Marine algal microbial communities from Maine, USA - Maine_Asex4_metaG (SPAdes) (version 2) | ecosystem: Host-associated > Algae > Red algae > Unclassified | place: Maine, USA | collected...
CCCATCGCGCGGCGATCAGTCCCACCCGCCCGCCCGTGCGCCGTGTCGGCCGCCCTGCCCGCCGTGCGCAGGTGCGCCTCGCGGCGGAGTGACAGTCCCTCCTGTGGGCGTCTGTCCGGACGAAAGGCCTTTCGTTCGGCCGCTCGTTTGACCGGACGACTGCCCATCGCTGGGACAAACGAATGCCGATTCGTCCGGCGGATGCAATCCGAACGAGAAACGGAAGAAAAACGGCGTTCGTTCGAGAGCACCAGATGTCTGACGATGCGGCGTCGGCGTGGGCATCCCCAGGACGGCGGGCGGGGCGGCCGGGGCGGGTACTGGTGGGGCGCGGGCAAACACCTGTGCGTCCGCGCACCCCGCGACAGGGGGCCGTCACATAATCAATTTCTGTCACAATTGATGCGAGTGTGATCCCAACCCCACCCATGCAAACAGACGAGAAACGCACCCAGAGCTTCCCAACTACCACTGTCAAGCTGGTGCGCCTTCCAGTTCGAACCAACTCGGAATCTTGACCTCAACTTCCGTACGATCCCGGTTGACAAGATTTCAGGTACCACGCCCAGTAAAGACACCCCTGAGGCGGACATTAGGATTGCCGGCCATTCATTGGCCAGATTGGTGGGTGTCAGACACTTTTTACGTGTCCAGCGGTTGGAACCAGCTTTCAGAAGACGTGTCCCAACCGTAGCTGGCAGCAGGCACATCAGGGCGTCTCGGGGCATTCACAGCACACGTTTTTCTTCGAATATGAGACGAATCGAAAGTCTACCTGCTGAACCATGCGAATCGCGTCGATCTGGAGCAAGCCGGGTCGCCATCACGCTCGTTGCAGACCGGGCCATGTTATGCACTCTGATTACTCTGGATGGTCTTCTTTTTTGGATGAGCCTATGATCGAAGGACGGAGGGGGTAGTAGCTTGAGTTCTTTGATACGGATGGAGAACCAGGTGACATCAATGCGTCAAGGTGGGACAATCTTTTCATCAGAGGTAGCGTGAGAAGAGCAGCAGCTACAAGAAAACGAGCACGTCAAAAGTGGGTTGCAAACCACGTAGCATTGTTCACCACGAGCTTCTCTATCTTTGTACGTCACGATCAATAACAGAAGTATCTGCTTTTTTCGCGCTTCTTTTGTGTACGCCTCTGCAGACACTCCCACCCACGTGCGCCGGGGACGGGCTGTGTCAGAACCCACGCTGCTGGATGCACCGTCACTCGTGACAGCCCACGTGCGCTCTGGTGGGAGCGGTGCCGCCGGCGGCCGCCCCCCTGCACGGCTACTTGAGCGACACGCACGCGTCTGGACGGGCGCGTGTGCGCCCGCTGCCATTGCATCTCGCCGGGGGCGGCCTGTGCCCCCGCGCGGCTACTTGAACGGCGTCGGCTCTTCCCGTCGGGGGTCACCTCCCGCCTGTTCCGCGTGTGGTCGCGCGTCGCCCGCACTCGACGTGTGTGTGCTGCTGGCGGCCGACCCATCTGGCGTCGCCCGCCACCCAGACCGAGTTGTGCGGACACGGTCACCGCCGACCCCTCTGCCTGTGCGATGGATATCGACGATGCCGCCGGCTCGGTGGTCCGAAAGATTCGCGAGCACAAGGGCATGTGGATCATCTCCCACATGGGGATTAAGGAGGCGTCTGACGTGCGGGCCGTGATGGTGGAGGCCATAAAGCAGGTGTTGGAGTCGACGGGCGCGCCCGTGTGGGGCGTCTTTGCGCACCACAATGGCATCCGAGAAGTCGGCTGGCTGGTAATGGAAGCGCGGTGGCGTGTGCGTGTCTTGGACGTCTCCCACAACCCATTGGACGACTTCCCCACTGCCGTGCTGGCTGCGCTCGCGCCCACACTCGAGCACGCGCGGCTGAGCCACTGTGGGCTGACGGTCGCGACCATGCCGACAGCGCCCATGAAGCGACTGGCTGTCCTCGACCTCTCCAACAACCGGCTGCAAGGGTGGCCACAGACCAGGCGCCGCCCGCTGACGACGTCGGCGGGGAAGCGACGGCAGCGGCAGCCGACGCGGGCGGCGCGAAGGACACGACGCGCACGCACGAGGCCGCCAGCGCAAACGGTGCGGCGGCAGACAAACACTAGGCCGCCGGACAAAAACTCGGCCGGCTCCACCATTGCGCGTAGCAGTCCCTTGAGGTACACGTGGGACAGAGTAGCATTAAAGCATTCCATGTCAACGTGTGCTTACCCTTGAACCACGTCAGAGTGCGGGGCAGTTGGCTGGAGAAACAATGCTCATTGCATGCTGACCGACAAAGGGCGGCAGTTGCAATAATCATGCAGCGAACGGGGACCAATGGACTCACGTGATGCGAAAATATTTCCAATCGACATGCCTGTTTGGTCTGGAAACACACTCCCGCATCGGAGAGACTGGTTTGGCCTGTTGCAAAGGGGTACCGCGGTGCGCCGTACAGGTGTGACACAGTCCTCGTTGGGTGGCGTAGAGAGACCAGCAGCAGACGCGAAGTCGTGTCAATGCCAGTCGTACCCGTACGCCGCTGGTCACGGTGCGCCACGCCGCGATACCGTACACAGACCCAACCCTTTCTTGAGTTATCAAAATCTCGACCACAGAGACTATTTCATAGCCTGTGACCGGTTTCCAAAGGCCACAATACGAACATATTTCGATGAGATGTGCAGTGGACAGTCATTATCCGGTTTGATACGCTCCAGTTATATATCAGGTTGGTATATGACTGGGAGATACCCTCGAACGAGGGTGCAGGAGAAGGTTGCAAGCGGTCATGTCAATCACCAATGTCGTCGTTGTGACGTACGACCATCACAGACACCTGCGAGCAGGTGAGAAGGGTGCCACGCAGAATCTGAAAAACGAAATCCGACAACAACGTTGCTTCAGAAAGAAAACAAACCCACGAGCCGCTCGCCCCGCGACCAACCGCCGCACCACGTGCGCAGGGACAGGGACGCTCAGACACGGGGCCAGGAGCTGCTGCGCCGCAGGTGCGGCCACCCGACGACGCGTCTGCCCGACACCCGCGCGACGCAGCTGCGGCCCGCGACGCACCCTTTTTATAGGCGCGCGCGGGCACCGGCCGGGCCCGCGCCCGCGGGACGCGCGGCGCCGTGCAGCCACCCGACAACGCGTCTGCCCGACACCCGCGCGACGCAGCTGCGGCCCGCGACGCTTCCCTTAGGATACATAGGCGCGCGTGGGCGCCGGTTGGGCCCGCGACCGCGGTGCGCGCGGCCCCCGGGGGCATCACGAGGCGGACACCCCGTCTGCCTTGGGCGACGGCGCTGTTTGGGCCCTGGCGGGTGGGCGCACGCTTTGTGCAGTGCACCCCCCACCCCCATATTTCGGTGTCCCACAGCAGCCAGTACCCGCCCTGCGCCTCGTCGCACACAGACACATACCACTGAAGCGAGGCGACCGACGATCGCCCACAGACAGGAGATCGAGGCACTTTCTCGCTCCATGCCAGGCGGTCTGGCGACTGCTGCACACCCCAACCTCCATTTGTTGTACCACGCAGGCTGCGTGCGGCGACGACCTGGGAAAATGTAGCCGTCTCAAACGGGTGTGGCAGCAACGCTGCTCGACCATTTTGCCCCGCAGGGGTGTCTGATCAACGGGGAATGGAGACCATCGGCAACTGCGACGCGGGTATCGGATGTGGGTAATTTGTGGGTCGCTCGACTGGTTTTTTGAGGAAGCCACATCCACCTTTCGGAGATTCGGCACGTATCAAATGTGGGTCGGCAGTCTGCCACACTCCTTGCGGATTCACTTACAGTGTGACGGGGTAGAGACTCCCGACGGCGCCGGTGACGGCGCCCTGTGCGCACGCCTGCGATCGCGGGTGCACTGCCAACGCGCCGGTGCCGGCGCCCTGTGTGTACACCTGCGATCGCGAGTGGGCCGGTGCATTGGGCGACGCCGGGCGCGCAGCACATGTGCCGGCAGTCGAGTTGAGCTTGTCGGCGGTTGGTGCGGACACTGTAGCACCACAATCTAGGGGGTTACCTCAGAAGGAGGAAAGTAACGGCCGTCTTAGCCGCTCGCGCGACACCCGCTATGGGACTCGAGGTCCGGGAAGTCGGGCTGATCGAAACGCCAAGACATCGAGACACGGTTTACTTGCCGGCGACGACGGTGCCTCCCACCGTCGTCGCCCTTCGTCCTAAAAAGGGCGGAAACCGTCGCCCGGGTCCGATTTCCCCAATTGGGAATTGACCCGGGCCGTCACCAACCAATGCAGATAATTCCCTCCATGCATGTCAAGTCCCCCGAAGCGATCATGACAGACGAGGGGGAGTAACAATCCCACGCGCAACGCGCTGCACCCGCCGCGTGGCGCCCGGTCAGCCGTCGCCTGGCGCGCCCTCTCGGGCGCGCCAACCCGGCCCCCCGTGGGGCCCGCGGGTCGCGATGCGGCGGGTCGGGTACGCTCCCCCGGTGGCTCGGCCCGAGCAGTGGGGCGGGCCCGTCGTCCCCGCTCCCGCGTCGCTATCCCGCTGACAACCACCGCCGCCGGTGTCGTCGCCCCCCGCCGGTCGCCTCGTCCCCCGGCGCCTCCGGCGCCCCCGCGGTGGTCCCCGTCCGCACGGGGCCCCGTAGTGCTACAGACACGGTGACGGTCGGGGGCGTTGTCGAATTGGAGTGGGAGTTGGGGTCAGCGAGGGGATCGGTGCCAATGCATGATGAGGAGTTAACGGTCATGATCGAAGCAGCGCGGTAAAAATGGAACAGAAAGGATCGTCGGTGAGTGGGTGGGTGGGTGGTGGGGGAGCGGGTATCGATGGCACCGAGGAGACGCGGCGGGGGAAGGGCGCAGGACGTGTGCGAGAAGAGCGATCGGGCGACTGCCTTTCGCAACCCATAAGACCGGGCATCGAAGGCCAACGGATGCCAGAGATTGGCGAAAACAGCCATGTCAGCTTCTCATGGACTGCTACGTGGCTGCGGTCACCTCGGTCGGTACCGGTTCGTGACGTGGGTCGAAGGGCCTCCTTAGCTATATATGGGATGGAAATGTGGGTCCAAGGCTTAACGTGGCATGAAACGTGTCCCCGACCCACGCCGTCGACCCAAATTTGACATGCCGAAGGTCTCTATTGACGGTACCACCACAGCATGGACACGTGTACGGGCGCAGCCGTCGATCCTACCGCACGGTGCTAGAGGCCCACCACACGCGCACGAGCATCCCAGAGACCCACTGCGCCAGACCGTACTGCCTACCCCCACCCGACCAGCATGTCGTGTCCTGCTCACCGGCCCCTTGCGGGCCCGCCTACCCTGTGCCAGGTGTCGTGTAGCACCAGTCCCCGAACATCGCGTTGGGAGGTGGTGGCTGCAGCGCCACCCTGCAACAACGAGCGTGGTGGCTGCTGTCTGTCAGGCAGGAGCAAGCGGCACCGGCGGTCGATGCATCCGGCTGATGGAACGGCCACACTGTCCTGCCATGTGATTTGGAGGCCTGTGAGGGTGAAGTTTTTCCGAGGGGTTGCAACAGACCCGTAGACATGTAGCCAAAATATATGGCGATATGACGATCTTTGCTGTGGGCGAACCGAGAGACGTGCTCTTACGGACATACCGGGCGCCTTCCACGATTTTTCCGACCATTAGCGAGCGCCCAGACCGTGGGACGTCGGTCACATTTGTGACACTATACTCGATTGTAGCCGCACCCAACGCGTCGGTGGCGCCCCTGTCGCGTGCACGCTGCCACGCACGCCGGTCGGCCGCCTTTCCCTCTGTTTAGGCGACGCGCCGCATCGGGCGCCCCGCATAGGCCTGCTGTGTGGAGCCTGCAGCCGCCCCCAGTGTCGCGCAAGGACCACGTCCGTGCGCACCGCGTCGATCTTGCGCCTGCACAGCAGGCGGTACACCGCCGCGCAGCATCGTAATGGGCGCCGCGCCGCCGTCGCTCGCACCGTGGCGGTCCGTACCGTGTCGTGTGGCAGCGTCTACAATGTCGCTCGCCCCGCCGGCATCCGTACGCGTGCTTATAAAAGCGCCACCGACCGGGACCGATGGGCGGCACCTGTAGACGCAACAGCGCAAACTGGGCTGACGCCCCCCGCCGCCGCTCGGGTCTGCGGCGCGGGGTGTCTGGTGCGCGCCGCACTCTTGTTGAGCGCGGCTGCACCCGCACGTCCCCGCCTGCCCCCCTACCTGGCCGGCAGACGGTGTCACCCGCCGTGGTGCTCCCCACCTGTACGGTGCGCGGTACATTGGGGTATGGCCGACGTGGGTGACAGTGCTCCCGGCCGGCATGGCGCTGCAGCGCCGCGTATGCGTCATGGGCAGGCGACACACCCTGGTGTGTGGGGGTTTGTTCGGCAGGGCCCCACTCCCCGCGTCTCTGACGCGGCGGGTTTCAGGGGGCATGCCCGTGCTCGCCTGAACGACGCCATGCGGGTGGGCGCACCCCCGAGCGTCGCCCGGTACCGGCAGCGGCAGCGGCTCACGGGCGGGTGTGACAGGCGGCAACGGGCTCGTAGGTGGGGGCACCGCTGGCGGCGGCGGCGCACGGGCCGCAGCCGCGACCACCAGAACCGGTGCCGCGGGCGGTCCCGGCGACGACACTCGCACCTGTGCGATTGGCGGCGACCACGGGGGTCTGCTTCCTCTGGTGGGGGGGGGCGCCCCCGGCATTACCCCACATGAACGAGGGGCGTCCCCGCGCACCCCGCACCGTCCGCGAGTGTCCCGAGCGGCCCCCGTGTGCCCGGCGGGGTGCCTTTCCCGTCAGCAGCAGTTACCGACCCCGCCTCACAGACAATTGGTGGGAGCGGCGGTGGGGACGGCGGGGGCGGGGATGGACTCGTCGACGGACCCGTAGACAAGGACCTCGACCGTGACGACGCCGTCACGCGTCTGGGTGCGACCGGCGGTGACGCGGCCATCAAGGCTGGCGGCCACGTGGACGCCGCGCGACAAAGTGCCGGGTCTACCGTGCGGTCCGCGACGTTCGAAGTCGCCGCCGCCACCGCCGCGTGCGAGGCGGCCGGAAATGCGGGGCCGGTGGCCCCCTTGCGAGACGTCAGCACCCTGCTGGCCAAGCTGCTCGCAGCAAACCCCTTGGACGCGCGGGGCACCACGTCGTACGCGTCGGCAGCGCTGGGAGACGCCGCGTCGGCCTCGACCGCAGTGCTGAGAGCCGTCGACGCGGTGACGGTGCCACCGCGCCGGCCACGTGCTGCCGTCACTGGGGACGGCGGCGCCGCAGACGCTTCCGCCCGTGCTGCGAAAGCCACCGACAATGCCGCGGTGGTCGCCTGTCGGCGCCTGTGCGCGCGCGCCCGTCACGCCGCAAGCAGCGTCTTGTCCGCGGCCGAGCTCTTGATCCCTATGGCAAACCCCGACGCGGGGGACCACCCGGCCGACGACGCGGGAGCCGGCGTAGGGGGCGCGCCGACGAGCGTCGGCGGGGGCACACGTGGCCGCCTGCGCCGATGTGGCGGCTGCGGGACAACGGGGCACAATGTGAAAACGTGTCCAGCCGACGCATCCGCCAAGGCGGCTCACGCGGCGCGCGTGGTCGCCGACGTGGCGGCCAAGGGCGCCAGGGCCGGCAGCGGCCGGATAAAGTGCGGCGCCTGCCACGTGCGGGGCCACACGCGTGCGAGCGCTGCGTGCCCGCTGCGTGCCGTCGCCCACGGCTGGTCGGGCCACAATGAGGACCGTGGCCGCAACTTGGCGTGCGCCGACCAGTACCGCATGGCGGGGGACGTGACGACGACGGTGGCCGTGTCGATCGACCGCTTCTTTGGTGTCTGGCGGTGGCGGCTACCTGGGCCGCCCGCAGACTGCCCGCCGCCGGCGGGACGTTCGCCGACCACCTCGGCTCATCGCGAGAAAGAGGCGTCTGCCGAGGCGCTTTCCAATGCGGCGGCGGCGGGCGCGGCTGCGCTGACAAAGTTGGCGACGGCGCAGACACAGCATCTGCGCCTCGTCCCCGTTGTCATGGACGGCACGATGCGGTACCTTTTCGGGCGCGTCGACGGCGGCGGGCTGAGTGCGGGTGGTGGTGGCGGCCGACGCACGCTCGACGAGTTTATGGCGGCCTTGCCGGCATCGCTGACGGGCAGCCACGGGCTCGCCTGGAAGCAGGTCGCCTCGACCGTCTCGTGTCGCGGTGTCCGCGCGTTTGGTGGCGCCCCCCGGCGGGCGTGTGCGTCTTGCTCGGGGCGGGGCGCGCACGTCAAGCAACGTGGAGACGTCAGGGCAGCAACCGGTGCCGACGATTACACCACCTTTGTTGCCGCGTCGGCGGCAGTGGCGGCGGACGTAACCGAGCCAGAGCATCTGCCTTGCAGCACGTTGCTACCGAGTCCGGCCGACACGGGCGGCTGGGCAACCGGGGCAACATCGTTTGTATACCACTATGTGACGCACGTCACGTGGCCGGTCAAGGCCATTACAAAGTGCATCGTCCTCGACGTGTACCCGCAGACCCCGGGCGGGTCCGACGGACACCCCCGCGCGGCACTGGTCGACACCCTCGTTGCCGGCCTGCACACTGCCGACGGCAGCCGCCCGCCAGTGGTAGAATGGCCGGCGGGCACGCCTGCAGCGGACGGGAAAACCAGGGCGGCGGCCGCTGCGATGGCCTACGACACCGTGCTAGTGTACATGGATGGCGGCGGTCGGCGGCGCTCGCTGCTGCACATAGACAAATTGGCTCTGCGACAGCGGCCCCTGCACGTCTACCCGCTGTTGCACTATGCCCAGGCCCTGTGTGTCGGCGCCGGCATCGAGGCGGCCGACACTTCACCAGGCCGAGCCGCCACGTGCACCGCGTACGCGCGCGTCGGCGGCGCGCTGCTCCGCAAGCGCCTGGCGGCTCACGGGGGGTCAACCCCACCAAAGAAGGCCGCTGGTTTGGTCGTGCAGACGCTGCTCCGCCGCGCGGGCATCATCCGCGCCTCGACGGTCGTTGGCCACTCCATCGTGTCGGATGGCGTCGGCGTACACTTTTCGATACGACACCCCGCCACTGCCGCGTCGACGGCGGCCGCTCGGCGGGCGCGCCGCAGGGCGGCCAGTGGCGGTCGTGGGGCGGGGGGTCCGACAGAGACGGCGAGCGTGCGGACGCAGCTCGACCGCATGGCGTTCGCGCCTGACGTTGTCAAGGCGCTCGTCTTTGTCGGGTGGGACCCGGGCGTCGCGGCCATCGTCGCTGCCTACTGCCCCGGGGCGGTTCCGTTTGCGCTCCCACCAGCACCGCACCTGCACGTGTACCGGGCGTATCGGGCGCTGCTGGTTGCGGCCGACGCGCTCGCGCGGGCGGCCATGGCCGCGACCGCCGCTGCAGAGTGCCACGTGCGGCGAGACGGTCGGTTCCTGCCGACCGTCGACGCGCCCCGTGCAACGGTAGCCGAGGCTGCGCGCGCGGCCGTGGCCACCGCGTCGGACGCACCCGTCGGCGGCGGTGACGCGGTGTGCCGGACGACCAAAAAGCGCGGCCGTGGCGCGCTGGGCGTGTCGACCGGGGCGGAGGGATCTCCCCCAAAGCAGAGTTGTGGAGCTTTGGTGGGCCCGCCGGCGGCCACACCGGCGGTGCAGTCGTCTTTTGCCGTCGCCTTTGGAGCACTCACGGACGCAGCCGGCTGCTACGCTGGACCCCCCCCCCTCCCCAAACCGACCCAAGCGGCTGAGGTACACGCAGCCGGCATACGGCGACGCGTGGCTGACGCCCGTCCAGCGGCAAGAGGTCGCCCGCAAGCAGGGAACGAGCGGCCCCGACGGCCGGCGGCCGCTGCTGACGCGCCTGCGCGCGCTCGCACACGCCGCGGGCCACGACGGCGGCGTCCAACCGTGGCGCCTCCCCAACCACGTGTGTGTGTGGATGGGCGAGGCGGCCCTGTTCAAAGCGTCGACTGACGCGGCCGTCGACGCCGGCGCCAAGGCCGAGGCGGCGGCCAACGCAGAGGCGGCGTGGCATGCCCTGCCGGTCGGGGACCAGGAACACGCGGCGCGCGTGTGGCACAGCGCGGCGCGCACCGCGAAGCAGGCGGCGGCGGCCGCACGCAACGCAAAGAGCGCGGCGGCTGCGGCCGCCGCCGCTGCGCTGATAGAGCCCCCACAGCCTGGTGCGCCCGGCACGCCACTGCCGTCGGCAGACAGTCTGCGGGTGCTGTGTACTGCCCACCAGCGCTCGGTCACGACCACGAGACCGCGCGCGCGCGCCCCGCCGGCGGGGGCGACGCTGGTAGTCTCCAAAGAGGCGTACCGCGAGGCGACGGGGGCTGGTATGACCCAGCGCGCGGAAACGGCAGCGGCGACGGCGTGGGCGGCGACCAGCCCCGACGTGTCGCGCGAGTCCCTGACGGCCGGGTGCTCCCTCAAAGTCGCTTCGTAGAGCGCATGGGTGGTGGCGGCCACTGCGCGCATCGCGCGCACCTACACCGACGCCTACCAGTTCGCGTACGTGGCGGCCGTGTCGTACGGACGGCGAAAGGCGCGCCTGCACGCGCTCATCCAGCGCAACCTGTACGCGGCCATGTTGACCCACCACATTAAGGGTGGGCTCCTGAGGCGCACTGTGGACGGCACCAAGGCGGTGGTTGCCATTTGCCGGTGCAGGCTCCGCGCCGGCAGCGTCGACCTCATGCGGCGCATGGCCAAACACGTGCACGTCGTGTACGTTGACGAGCACAATACGAGTCAGACGTGCGCCAAGTGCGGCCACGGCTTGTGCAACACGTACGTGTCGCCCGACTCGCCGCTCGACCTGACGCCCCTCAAGGCGGCAACCAGTTACTCGCATCGCGCGTCGGCGTCGGCGGCCAAGCGCGCCTCCCCCCTCCACGACGGCAGGCGCGCGCGACGCGGTGTGACGACCGGCAGCCGGTCGGGTCCACACGACGGTGCGGCTGCCCAGCGCGCCAAGGAACACGAAGAAGCGGAGAGGACAAATGTGTTGCAGGCGATTGCGGCTCACGGAAAGTGGGCGTTTGGGACCGACCCGCTGGCGCTGTGGGGAGTCAAACTGCGCATCAAAGTTGCGTGCCCGGCGACGTACGTCGGGCGAGACACCAACGCGGCGCGCAACATGTCCAAGATTGCCATCCGGAGCATGCAGGGTCGGAGCGTCTACCTCCACATCCGGGGGTACACAGTGTCACGCGCGCCCCCCCAGGATGACCCAGTCCAGGCTGTGCGGCACGCGGCTGCGATCGAGGCTGGTATCTACGAGGCCGGCTACGGGTGGACGCGGTATTTAGCCACGTCGTGGGAGGCCTGGCGCCGACCCATCGTCACCGACGCGCCGGTCGCGGAAGCGGGGACGGCCCCCACGGCAGTGTCAGTGGCGGCGCCAACGGTGCGGGTAGAGGCACTGGGTGTGGTGGCAGACGGAGTGCACGATGCAGCTGCTGCGTCGGCAAGCGGTGACCTGGCGACGATCAACGTCGGCCAGATGGCTGCTGTCAGCCCCGCGCCAGCCGTGGGGCACAGCCACTCGTCTTCGAGCCGCCTCTAGCGGGTAATCGTAGACTGTTCACCAGGTTCATCTCGTGGGGTGCGACGCTCTTGCTTCGCTGCGCACCTCGGGAAGAGGTGACTACTGGTACTTAGAAGGGATTTCGAAGCACCAGGATGTCCAGATCCAGCCTCGAACTCTCTACCGATTTCTTATCCCACAATTACCGACTGTAGCTGTGTACAACAAGTCGTTACGATATATGCCTGCAGCACATGGATGGAAAAACTTCGTCTTTTTTCACATCGCCAGGTGATTTATCTATGAATTAATCGAAGAATATTGCATTATTTCATTAATCAACGTCTGCAGTGCACTTTTTGAAGCGCATCTTTTCTTCCAGCGAATGTGGCGGCAATAGTAGCCCCGGCACGTCGTCAACGTTGCCGCCGTCAGCCATGGCCGCCGTCGCGGACCGGGTAGCCGCTCAAAGCCCCCGGCCGATCGTCGTTGCGGTGGGGAAGAGATGGGTGGGCGGAGGCTCTCGGCGGCTTGCAGCAGGGACGCTGGCCGGTGGCGCCACGCCATGCCGCCTGCCTCACGTCGAGTTCTTTACGCCTCCCACCGTCGATACGGTGGCGGAGACGACAGCACGAGACGGACACCACTATAAGAGCGGCGATGGAGGAGGGAAAGGAGAGAGAGGCCGGGAGGGGTTGCACTGGGCGTGATTGAAGGAGTGGAGGTGGTGCGCAAGATAGCTTGTCCGGCCGCGCTTGCCCTGCCGTCGGAAGTGGAGGCCTTCGCAAAACACTCCCTGTCAGGGCCGTCGACGGGTCTGTTGCTGGTGGACGCGTGGCCACAGACAGGAAGTCCGTGGCTGGAGAAGAAGCACCCCCCACAGAATGTGTGCTGGGGTGTCCTCGGTGCTGGCGTTCCCGCCACGTACCAAGCAAATCGCAAACAGCCTGGCGGCTGTCGAGGACATCCTCCTCGGTTGAACGCCTCTTGGGATTCCTGGCAGTCGAGCCACCTCCGCATTGACTTGCCCGCGCTTGCCTCGGAGATCCGCCGTACGGCGAGACGGGCAAAATCAGGATCCTCGGAGCTGGGTTTTTTTATCATGCGCTGCTGCCCTGTCTCAAGGCGCCGCCGTACTCCATAGGGCTCGTCTTTGATCACGAGGCCAGTAGATACTCGCCATTGCAGCGCTTTTTATTTTTGGTGCGCAACAAGGGGGCCTAACAGCCCTCCACAAGCCACCGCCAGCCGCGGCGAGCCACGAGCCACCGCGAGCCACGGCGAGCCGCGGCGAGCCACCGCGAGTTGTGTGGCCTGGTGATGAACCATCGTCGGCCCGGCAGGAATCTCCATCGAGAAGGGTTCTCGATGGGGCTTCGATGGGCCTTGAGAGATCCGTCGATGCATGGATCTTCGATGGACCTACGATGACTGTACGCCGAGGAAGCCGGCTCGGAAGCTCCAGTCTCATAATTCGTTGCTCGTAACGGTCGCCAAAAAAGGCTTGTCCAATAGCGTGAGTGTTCTATGCATGAGTTGAAC
>Ga0209831_1003481_pt1 | contig 12973 bp, 19 predicted proteins | sample Maine_Asex4_meta_FD_187451 | JGI IMG/M metagenome (GOLD analysis project Ga0209831, IMG submission 187451) | Marine algal microbial communities from Maine, USA - Maine_Asex4_metaG (SPAdes) (version 2) | ecosystem: Host-associated > Algae > Red algae > Unclassified | place: Maine, USA | collected...
GGGGGGGGCTCGCCACGTGGGGGGGGGCAGGGGATTGGCGCGGGGGTAGCGGCTCATGAAAAGGTAGAGCCAAGAGCAGCAGAGGAGGACGGCGTCGGTGCTACCCAAAGTTGGGGCAGCAGAGCTGGCCAAGAGAGACGCGCGGGAGGGCGTCGTTGCAGTGCTCGAGGCCGGCTTGACTCCGTTGCCCGTCAATTGGCTCCTCGGGGCGCGTTCGCAAAGACACCCACGTCTCATTTTGGCTGTCTCATGGGCCAATGAAAAGTTGACCGGGGCCTGTGACCTGACTTTGACCAAGTCCGCAAGAAATTGGGAGGACAGCCATACCCTGCCCTTAAGGCCATGGAACTTACTCTTTCGCAACGTGTACCTTATCGTGGTGTCATGCGTATGATAGGGCGTCACGCTGTGTCGCCGACTAAAGCTTTAGGGTTGCTCAGAACGCCCAGGGCGTCGTTAAGGGCGTCGTTAAGGGGGCATCATTTGGGTGTCGTGCGCCCCTAACGCCCGGACTCAAAATGGCGTCAGCAAGGCGTCGCGAAGAGAAAGACTGCAGGGGGGTCTACAAGATTCAGGAGGTGGCGGCTGTGCACCTTGGTTGGGGACAGGCACCCAGTCTTGAAACAGAAAATGACATATGAATGCACAGTATGGGTGCCACTTGAACCACACGGTGTATACTGAGGGTGCTACTTGGGGCGTCGTAAATGCGTTTTGGCTACCTAATGGGCGCGTGAGTAAGGCGTCTTATCCGTCACGCGCCCCTGGCGCCCCCGAAATAGGGGCGTCGCGTGCGACCCTGTTGCAGATGGACAAAGGTGAGGTGGAAGCGTGCAACGCTGCACGCTCTCCGGCCACCTGAACCACCCTCTTTGTCACCCGTCCCTTCGAGCTGCCACCACCACGCGCGACCGTGCCGACCACCGTACCGACCTTCACGCCGACCACCACACCTTTCATTTTGATCACAGAGGCGCCCCTTTGCTACTTGCCCTTGTCGCTACCTCCTCTACCTCTCCTTCTTCGTCTCAATCTCGCGTGTGGCATCATGATGGCTGGGGGGCGGCTCCTCAAGGAGCATCGAGAGATGCAGAAGGATGCTCGGGTCGCTGGGGTGGACGCAGAGATTGTACTCGCTCCGGAGGACGGGAACCTGTCTCACTGGGTGGGGCACGTGCGGGGGCCGGTGGAAACACCGTACGAGGTAGGTCGAGGCGCACGAAGTCGTCCGTACTTTTGGGCCGTGGAGACCAGAGCGCAGGTGGAGCAGCGTGATGGGGGGGCGAGCGGGGGCACGTGCACTGGGTGGGAGCGTTAACACCAAGTGGTACTGCAACTGCCTGGTGCGATGTTGGCAGCGCCCGTGGCGCGGCTGCCGCCTGGGTGGTTCCTGTCAGAGGGGCACGGAATGAGTGATAGCGAGCCACTGCACCGACACAGGTCATATCGACAGCAGTCTTGTGCGTTTGCACCTGCTCGTTGAAGCGTTTTGTGTTGTTGGTAGAGTCGCACGGCTGGCTGTGCCGTCCGTTCTGTTGGTGGCAGTGTGGGCATGGTGTGGCCGCTTCCTTTACGTTGTCACTTGCAATATACTGAAATTCTCACATGCTCTCTCTTCTTGTGCGCTTCCTTCTTGTTTTGCTTCTGTGTAATCTTGCTCTCATCCTCCTTTTTTGTGGTTGTGTGCCGTACACGACCTGTTGTTCCTCGTGCCCCGCCCCTGACAGAACGGCTACTTCAAAATCGATGTAGTCGTGCCCTCTTCCTATCCTCTCTCCCCCCCCAACGTGCGGCTCATCTCCAAAGTCTTCCACCCGAACGTGCACCCCAAGACCGGCGAGGTGTGCCTTGACATCCTCAAGACGGCGTGGAGCCCAGCATGGACGCTGGCCTCGACAGCTCGTGCGCTGATTGTGCTACTTGGTCACCCCGAGCCGGACAGCCCGCTTAACTGCGACGCGGGCAACCTGCTGCGAGCGGGTGACGGTCGTGCCTTCCGCTCGCTCGCCCGCATGTACACCAAGCTGTGCGCGGGGCCGCCCCCAGAGGTGGTAGCGTCGAGGCAGCGATAGGGCAGCGCCGACTGCAGCAAAGGGGAACGGTACAAATTGGGCTGAATGCGTACGCTTTTTGCTGCTCGCACCTGCTGCGGGTGTTCACGGACATGATTGGTGAGGCCTGTTAACGGCTCTGCTTCGAAGAAATCCGCAAACTGTTGCACGAGACGCTGAACTATGGTACATGCTTGTTTCATCCATATGAACACTTGACGCAGAAACGGAAAGAAGTGGCGCACACAACTATGTACAGTATGCACTCCGCAGTGCACACACCAGGCAATCTCGAAGACACAATACCAGCAATACGGTGCACATGCCGTAAAATCAGTCTTACGGCGGCCGTGGTACCTTGGCGTCCGCCGCCATTGCTTTGGTGAGCTCGTCCCTGTAGCCAGAGGGCAGCAAGTCATGGAAGGGGGACGCAAGCAAGTGGCATTAAGAAAACAGGCAGAGACCAGCAAAGCGTGAAGGAAAAGGGCAAGAGCGAAACAGTTCCGGCGCAGCACGCCTCATACACAGAAACGACGGTCAGCGACTGACCTGTGTCATAGGCCGAGGCTGGATTCGACATACATTTCAAACGTATGAAGCGCCCGGTCGGTGTATGGCAGGGGCTCACCCAGACAATCACGGCACAACACAATGCGTGAGGCAAAAAAACACAACAGCAAATGAGCACAGAGGTGGGCGTACCGAAAGTGGGCCATGACGGCAATCTTTCCCCGTGCCATGTCGTTGGCCTCGGCCAGGGTCTCCCTGCCAGAGCAAAACAAACGGGAAGCACACGCGACAAAGGCGTGAAGTGAAGGACATCCAACCATACACCAAAAAAGACAACCAAATCACGGGTCAATACCAAGTCGATACAGACACTCGCAAGAACACAGAGGTAACAAGGCAAGTCAGAATTAGGACACGGAAAATGCCAAACACACCATGGCAACCAGAACGCTCAACAACGACTCGTTCGAGAAGAAGAACAAAGCTGTGGGCTATTGTCCACACCGTCGTCCCTACAGCACCAAGTGCCAGGAGAAACCCCGTCCACCAACATGACATGTGTTGCACAACGGAATCACCGCAACCGACTATCACGGCCACCATGACATACAGCGTCTCCTTTGTCACCGCCTCGGGGTTGCGCCCCCGGTCCACGGCAACGAGCACGTCCAGTGGCACCGTGTCAGGGATGGTTGCCCCCACTGCATCAATCTGACGCAGGTCCTTGACGAAGTCATTCCTGAGAATTGCGGAGCCACCCATACCCCCCGGAAATGACGCACGACAGAGACGCAACAAACAGGCAAAAGAGAAAGGCGTCAGTATCAACACGTGAGGCGGGCTGGCCGCTCCACAACCAGCATACGCTGCCAGAGCCGAGTTGGCAGGAGGTGTCCCCAGAGCACGCGCAAGCCAGGGCATATCAGTTGGCATCACCACCTTGTAAACCAACGCCCGCCGCCAAAACAGACACAACGCCGACCGCCCCTGCGGCGACAGCCACCCCCAAGAGAGGAGCGCGACGTGTTCATACACTTTGGCAAAGAGGTCCGCCTGCCCGTCGACCCCAAATGACGAGACCGCTCCCACAAGACCGGCCAGGGAGTCAGCGCCAACCTCCAATGCGCTTTCCAGCTCCAGCATCGCCGGCGCAGCAGAAGCTCGTCGCTTGACGCCCCCACGAGTGGCATCCGTGCCCCCGGCCGTGCCCCCAGGCGGGGAAGACCCTGGCGAGCGGTTAGCGTCCATAAGAGGAGAGGGGAGTAGGCGAAAAGAAAGGGTACGAGGTGGATGCTCGGGAGATTTAAAGGATGAAGGCAGCGACGCGGAGGGGGAGAAACATAGCACGAGGGTGGTGTTCAGGAGACGGAAGATGACGCGTCGTGCCCGCCTTTGCACAGAGTAGACCCGAATGAAGGAGCAATTGACAACTGATGAGGCACTTGCACGGCCAAGTGTGCGATTTTCATCAATTGCAGTTTTAAGTGCTCACCGGAACGTGTTTTGATCGCTCCCGACGTCGCCGCCCTCACCTTCACGCGCACCGCCCGCCCATTCTCGTTGCACTGCACTGTCTCCGCGATTGCTCTCGGTGGCATGCTGTACCTGCGTCTCCATCAACACCTCAAGCGTTCTTGACCGTTGCTTTCCCTTTTTCCTCTCTCTCGTCGATACCCTTTATTTCCCTTTCCTCCACACGTTCTCCTCGGTATCCGCACAATATGCCCCCCCCCATGCGCGCCGCGGCCTCTGCCGCAACCCTGGCCGCCACCTCTGTGGCCGCTCGGCGCGCCACCGTAGGCATCAACATGCCTTCTCGCGCCATCGCTGCCGCCCTGCTGGCCGCCGGCCCGGCGCCGTTGGCCCACAAGGTCGTTCTTGAGGCGGTGCGCTCGGACCCCTCGTACGGCGGCTTGGTCACCTCGGCGACACACTTTAAGAAGGTGCTCCGCGCCATGACCGACGCCGGCCGTCTGCGCGTTATCCGCGACGCGGGCAATGTCGTGCGGCTGGATGGCGCTGGGGGAGGAGTGCCGCTGGGAGGAGGGGAACCTGTTGGCCCTGGCGGAGGGGGACGCCTCGTCCACCGCCCTGTCAAGCCCGTGTTCAAGCTGCAGCTGACGCGCAAGGGCGAGGCCATTTACCGGCAGTACCTGGGGATGGAGGAGGGAGAGAAGGGGGGAGCGGTAGGGCTGGCTGCGGCGGCTGAGGATGCGAAAGCGGAGCAGGAGGGAGATTCCGGGGCGGTGCTGCGGCCGTAGGCTTGCTCTGTGACACAGCAAGCAGCGAGTAGGGATTGCGGAAGGCCATGATGCACCACGTGGCAAAATCTAGCGGGCAGCCCGACTCGAGAACGTTCCCGGTACTTTCTGATCCCAAAATGAATTCCACCACCGTGCCGCCCGTCCTGAACACGACGCCCGACAGTCGCAGAGCCGGTCAACACATGTGGCCCATTTCTCGATGCATGCGGCTAGCCACGAGTCGGACGGCAGCTCGTGCACGCCCAGCAGCCCACAATTTTATGGCGGCCACCACCGACCGACGCCCGTGGCTGTCCCGCCCCGCGTGCCGCCGCTCGCCCGCGGCGCTTGCGGGGGGTGGGCCGAGGGCGCCGCCCGTCGCGCACTGACATGAGCGCCGGCGTCGCCGTTGTCGCGCACAGGCGCAGACCGAGAGCTGGCGGGAGCAGCAGCGGCAGGGGGGGGGCGTTGGACATCATCAGCCCTGTCGCCAGGCACGCAGCAGAGGCGGTTTGGTGGCCTCACTTGGCCCCACGTGCGCTTCCCCGGTTAAAGCTGCGGTGCCGGCTGCGGCGCTGAGGTGCAGGTGGGCTACGGCAGCCGATTGTGCTAACCGCAACTGTGGCAAGGGTCTCTGGTTTGACCTGCTGGTCGTTGCGCAAGGTGTGCGGGTGAGTGGGCACGCTCCGACAGCGCGCGAGGCCGCCCCCTCGTCCGTGAGCGGCCACTTGGCGACCAGCAGCAGATTGCAGTCCTTGTAGTCAGCGTGGGTGCGACCCGAGTGGTGTGGTCTGCACCCTCGTTTCCTCTCCCATTCCTCCCCTCCCCGTCGTTCTTTTTCCTGAGCTGGGTCCTTCCCCCGCCTCGCGCATCCGGGAGCATTCCCCACTGACATCGACTGCCCGTCGTCGGTGGCGGAGTGGATTCTGACGGCGTCCCACGCCTCTCCCTTCCCCTGCCCATCTCCCTTCATCCGCTTCTTCCCCAATGGGTCGTGACCGAAGCGACCGCCCGTCGTCACGGCGCAGTGGCGGCGACAACGTGCGTGGTGGCGATAGCGTGCGAGGCGGGGAGACGGGACGGGTCTCTTCCCGCCGCAGCCGTCCCGCCGCCGAAGGCGATGGCGACGGTGGTGGGTCGAGCCGCGGGCGCGTCTACAAGACCACCAAAGCCCCTGCCCCCAGCGGCCCGCTCGGCACGCACAGCCTCTCCTCGTGGCTAATGTTTTGGTCTGCCGCACTGCTTCTGTTCTCCTTCTTTCAGCTCCGGGGCCAGTCACGGCGGCTGTCTGACCCGCTCGCACGGCTCGCACTGCCCGACCACAACCTCGGCGAACATGTAGGAGACTTCTCGTCGCGGCTGGCGGACTTTTCCTTTGAGATCTTTTCGGCGCCCAAGCCGTTTGTCGGGAGCGACAAGATCAACAACGAGCGCGCCATCCGGTCTTGGCTCCGCCTCCGCCCAATGCCGCGCATCACGCTGCTGGGCAACGAGACGGGCTACGAAGAGGCGGCGGCCACTTTTGGGCTCCGCATCGAGAACCGGGTCGACAAGAACTTCCTTGGCGTGCCGCTCTTCAACTCGATGCTCAACAGGGCAAACCAGTCGACTGCCGCCGTGACGCTGATTGTCAACGGGGACATCCTGCTGTTTGATGACTTTGTTCAGACGCTGCGCAAGATTCTGTCGTCGTTTGAGAACTTCTTCGTGGTCGGCGCTCGGTACGACGTGGACGCGCTACCAACGGATGTGGCCGAGGACAGCCCGACGTATGCAAGCCGCGTGCGCGCGCATGTGTTGCGGGAGGGCACCCTCCACACGTATGGGGGGATGGACGTGTGGGCGTGGAACACGGGCGGATCGCGGCTGTTTGATTCGGCCATGCCCCACTTCATCTTTGGGCGGGGTAAGTACGATAACTGGCTCACGCACGAGACCATCTCGGCTGGGCGGCGGCAGGTCATTGACGTCTCCGAGACGTGCTTGACCGTCCACGTGCGGCACGACTACCACTTGGTGTCTGGCGGGGGGGGGGGCGCTACCGGCGGCGACCCCGGCGTCGTCCCGGGGGCGGCGTCCGGTTTGGCACCCGCCACCGCGGATGGGTTGGTGCCCGCGGCGGCCGGCGTGGCAGGCGCGGTAGGCGCGGCGCCCGTCTCCCGGCGGCGGCTATTGGGCCAGTTCTGGTCCGAGGGCAAGAAGAGCAAGTTCGAGCTCTTCATCAACATCTACCTGTCGCTGCACCATGGCACGTACACCAATCAAGTTGGGAGTGTGCTGTTTGCGCCGTGGAAGCTCAGTCGCTGCCTCGAGCCAACCGGCATGTGTCTGCTCAAGCGGGTGCGGCCGGGCATTTGCAACTGCGAGTTTTCCTCCTTCGTCAGCAACACCCAGACGGACCCGGTGGTCAAGAACGGTAGCCGCGTTATCCGCTGCGGCATGACTTCTGTGGAGACCAAGGAGGACTTTGTCATCCCCGTGCTGCCGCCCGAGGGCGTATCGGAGCCGCCCTTTGGCCTGCCCCTGACCATGGAGAGCGTCGTGGAGAAGGTCATCATCAACAACACGGTCGTCTTGTCGGCGCTCAACTATGGATACCGCGCCATCATGATGAACTGGGTGTGCAACATGCGGCACCTGGGCGTCACCAACTTTGTCATTGCGGCGCTCGACCCGCGGCTATATCGTTATGCGTATAAGCGCGGCCTACCTGTCTACTATGAGACAACCATTTTCAAAGGGCTCGACTCCAAGCTCGTGGAGGACGCGGACTATGGGACAGACCAGTTTAAGCAGCTGACGAAGATGAAGTCCCGTGTCGTGTTGCGGCTACTCAAGTCGGGCTACAATGTGCTGTGGACGGACTGCGACATTGTTTGGTTTCGCAACCCGCTGTCCTACCTGCATGCGCAACACGCGGACCTGGTCGTCCAGTCCAACGCGCGCGACGACGAGGCCGCCAACGGCAAGCGGCGGATCAACTCGGGCTTCTACCTCGCGCACGCGAACCCGCCGACCATTCAGCTCTTTGAGGAGATTGTCAAGTACGCGTCGCGGTCGACCATGTCCGAGCAGCCCCACTTTTGGGAGCGCGCCTGCGGCAAGGACGGGGAGTTTCGCGTCGGCAACGACGCGTGCTACAATGCCGGCGTCACCACCGCCCTCCTCAACCGGCAGCTGTTCCCCAACGGTGTGACGGACGGCATCTGGGACAGCCCGCCGGGCAAGCTCATGGCCCGCTTCCCCCACCTGTACATCTTGCACGCCAACTGGGTCAAGGGCGCGGCGGCCAAGCAGGAGCGGTTTGAAAGGCACGGCTTCATCTTCTTTGACAACCAGGAGCTGTGCGTCTACCCCTCTTGGCGGCCACGCACGGAGGAGGCGGTGCTGGCCAGGCCGGTGATCGCGCCCGCCCAGCACCGGTGAGCGAGGCGGCGCGCGTCTCCCCTCCTTTTCTTTATCCTTCCCCTCTTCGTGGGCGGTGTGCCGCGTTCATTGACAGGGTGGCTGGGTTCGCGGCATCGCCCGGGCGTTCGCCCCCCGATCAGCCTCGTCAGCCGTGCACGACTGCCTCCACTGGCTGCTTCGTCGTGGCCATCCCTGTGGCTGGCCACACGGCGGCTCACAACACCATGACCAGTGCGCCTTGAAGCTTGGGGCGCGGCGTCTCCAAATTGCTGCCTGGCGCACGGGGCCTGGGTGGCGACGGTGTTGTCGCGGGGTTGGGTCGTTTCGCCACAGGCCCGGTGTGCCCACCACGCCCCGTCGAGGCCCCGTAACACAAACAAGACCATGCGAGAATAAAATACGAACGCAAACCTATTACCTACCCTTTGGCTACCTCACCGTTGACTACCCCAGCGCGGCCACCTACCTTACATCGCCTGTGGCACCTGCACGACCCCTCGGGAAGCGTAACGTCGGTGCATGATACACGAGGCCCTGAGGCTGGCGCGGGCCCAGCGTCATCAGCCACGCGAATCAGCCCACCCGGCCACTGTCGACGGCCACTCCTCAGGTCGAGGCGTACCCGCCGCCTCCGACGTTGACCCGGCTGCCGCCCCCCCCTCCGCCGCCCCTGCTGCCCGCCCGGCGCTCCTGGCACCGCTGTACGGCGCTCTGAAATGACTTCAGGCACCCGCTGCTGGCCGCCCAATCGACAGGCGTCCGCCCGCAGCCGTCTACCACCGTCGCCGACGCGCCCGCGTTGACGAGCATCTCCACAATGTCGATGTGCCCCCCAGTGGCGGCCCAGTGCAGAGGCGTCGCGCCCGAAACATCCACCGCCGAAGCCGACGCTCCGGCCTTGAGGAGCAAGTCGGCCCCCTCGGTCCACCCAGCGTCGGCCGCAACGCACAATCCCGTCTGTCCATTGGCCCCCTTCACGTCGATGGTCGACTCCGTGCTACCGATGCCGCTGTGGCCATCGCTGCTCATCCGCAGCAACAGTTCCAGGGCCTGCTGCTGCCGCGCCGAGACGGCCACGTGCAACGCCATATCGCCGTTGGCGGTGCGGGTATGGAGTCCCGCGCCACCGTTGAGGAGGGCAACAATGGCTTCAACTTCCCCAGTCCGCGCGGCGGCGTGCAGGGGGGCCTCCCCTCTATGATCGAGGGCCTCTCCACCGCCATCGGCGGGCGCCGCCACGTCCTCATCGAGGCCCGCGTTGCCGTCGACGGTTGATCCAACCGCCGCCTCCGCCGTGTGCAAGGGGGTCCCTCCGTCGCCGCCCGACGACGCGGCGTCTACACCACCGGCAGCTGTCCAGCCGACGGCCGAGGAGTGCCCCACCCGCTCGTCGGCGTCCGACGGCGGGGTTTCCCGCGCCTGAGCGGCTATCGACGGCACGCCGTGGGCGACCAGCACCGACCCGCCTACACCCACGAGTTCGTCAATGGCGGAAGCGGCGGCGGCAGCGGCCGCAGCAGCGGGGCCCCCTGGCCAGCGTGGTGCGGGGAAGAATGCAGCCGGCGTCGCGGCTGGCTCCGCCGCAGACGACGCCGCGACTTCGGGGGTAGATCGACGTGTAGCGGCTGACGGCGTCCCGCCCAAACCGTCGCCGCCGACAGCGAACGTCACGGCTGGTGCTGCCTCCCCCTCGACGTCGCTGCCGGTTGCAGAGTTGGTAGAGGCAGCGCCACCGTCGCGTCCGCCAGCCGGAGCGCCGCGGGCTGAAGTCGACGTCGACAGCGACCCTTCGGGAGCCGACATCCTTGCACGTCTGGGAAGGCGATGCCTCCGTGGAGGACGGCGCACGACTCGGGCGGCGCCACAGCCACAACGTCACAGGTAGTGGGGTGGCACTGCTCGTTCCGTGCCAGGCCCTGGCCGTAGTGACGATGCGGGCAATGAAGGAGGGTGGCGAGGCGCTACCCAACGGCCGCGGTGGTGAGCGGGCTCCGCACCCGACGGGGGTACGGTGCAGCCGCCAACAAGGACCCTTTATGTATGCGTACGGACGATCCGGCCGACACCATTGCTTGGCTCGTGGGGGAGGGAACGGCGGGTATGCACACCGCCAACGGGCACGGGGCCGCCAAGGGCCATGCCCCGTCGGTGCCCAGCGAGCACGGTGAATGCCGGGAGCACCGGGCAGAGGTGCGCCGCTACCGGTGCCGCCACCGCCGCCCGAGCCGTTGCGCTGGCGAGACGTGCAGCACGACGGGAATGGAGCAATGATGTGGAGTGCCCCAAGCGGAGCTGGGAGAAACTGGTGCGGCGCCATCCCAGTTGCCGCACAACTGCCGGCAGTTGGGCATGCCCAGGGGGGGCGCGGTGGGGGCAGGGCCGGTGGGCGCCGGCCAACGCCTCGGGAAGAAGAAGACCCGTCGGCGATCTTGACTGCAGCGTTGCTTCTCTGCCGACTCTTGTACTTACTTCAATGCAAGTCGTGTGCGCGCAAGTCGAGAGCGCATTGTCATTGTGGATATCCACAAATGAAAAATCACTGCTGCGCTGCGAACGCATCCGGATGCGTTTGTAGCGCAGCAGTGATTTTTTATTTTTCTCTTGCGGCCGCTGCCGTCGCGACGGACACGTCGTCCCCCACGGGACGTGGGAAACGGCCGTCTCCTGTCTCGCCACCTGCACGAGGTTGCCGGCGGTTGCGGGACACCACCACCGGCCAATCGCATCCCGGGAGCTGCCACGCTGCGCGTCTACTGCCTCCGCGCCACGCCATCGCCGTCCCCCCGTTGGGCTCGCTGCTGACAATGTACCGCCCTCTCCACGTAGCTCATGGGGCGCGGCGGGCTCACCCGCTGCCCAAGCTGTCGCCCACTGCCGGCGTGGCGGGCAGCTAGGCGTCTCACTGTGGCCGGTAGGTAGTGCCGCCCGCGTCGACGTCCCGGTACTCGCCGCTCCTGTGGCTCACGCCGCCGCTCAACTGGCCGCGGTGCACCTCCTATTTGAGCAACGGCGTCGTGCAGCGCGCGGCGTTTCCCCAACTACCGACTGTCGAACCGCAGCTAACATTTCCTCGTCACCGGGCGTTCCGTGCGTGACGCCGGACCTCATCTGGTCGGTATCACCCTCTTTCTCGGTGCTCCTTTCTTCCCACTTCCACTACTACGCTTCTTTCCCTTTCATCTTTTCCCCGCAACCACAATGGCCGCCCGCTGCCGCCCCCACTCCTGCTCCGCCGCCGCCATTGTTGCCGCGGCTCTGGTGGTCCTGCTCGCCACCGCCGCCGGCTTGACCCCCACCGTCGGCGTGCCCACCACCCCCGGCTCGTGCGAGACGACCAAGACGTGTAAGTGTGTCTACCCTCCGGGCTTGGCGCCAAATGCCCCCGACAGCGCCTGCTCCGTGCGCCGCTGCGAGACCTGCACCTGCGCCCGCGGCTTTAAGTGCTCAACGGCGCTCGTCTTGACTCAAGTCGGCGTTGGCCCCGACGGGAATGGTGTGGCTGCGTCGGCCGTCGTGTTGCCGACGCCCGCGCCGAAGCTGACGCCGACGCCGACGCCGGTGCCGAGCTCGACGCCCCGCCGCGGGGGGCGCGTCACTGGCTGCCTGCCACCGGGGACGCCGTGTGGGTTTCCGGGCGCGTCTGGCTGCTGTGGGGGGCGCAAGTGCGTGCGCGACGGCCCGTTCCGGATGTGTGAGGACGTTTGAGGAGGGGGGAGTGGGTTGTGGTTGTCGGGGGGTGACGCGCCAGCGCGTTGATGGGGATGGGCCGTTGGGTTGGGCCGCTGGGCGCGAACCTGGGACTCGAGGAGCAGCCGATGACAGCGATAGGTGGCCCTCGTGGACGGCGATGGTAGATAACGATTGTTCGGTGGCGGATGCCATCAAGGGCGACGCAGCGTTATGGCTTGATCCAGATGAAGCACTCGCGGACAAAGAGCAAGCCCGGGGAGGTGAGTGGGTCGGTATGGCCGTCACACACTTTGCTCGCGCTGACCACTCCATTCCTGTAATCCACGCCGTCGACATACGTGTCATGGCCGAGACTCGTTGAAGCGTTTCTCTGTGATGTTTCCCCGACCTTGTCAAGCGTTCTGCGTGACTCTGCAGGCTGTGTCTTTTGAACTTTGTCGCTGATGTGAGGCACAGGATGTGGACGCAGGCTTCTCGTACAACGATAACAGTGCACACAGCTCTCATCGTTTGGTGTGCCCTACGGTATGCAATACCATATTGCAGTCTCCCCAATTTTGGCCGATCCCGACAAGAACAACTGTGCAGAACAGATGCACGAAAGCCAACCACCCGGGCGGATACGACCTCTCGACCAATCAGAAGTAGTGCGGACTGTAGGCTGTTCTTCTCCGGATCGGCCAGAATCGGGAAGACTGCAATAAATACATGGTCCACTTGTTGTGACCAGCTCCATGCACTGTATCTGTTTGGGATGCACGTACTGCTGTATTTATGTAGTTGGTTGCGTACCATGGGGATCCAGCAAGACCTGTACGCTTCCCGGCGGATTGGTCCAGCGGCGCTCCCGGCGCTTTGAAAACAGGCGTCCCCTGCAGCGGCCCTCGCGTGGTCTTCCCCCACCCACGCTGCCAAAAGCGGCGGCCGCCGCCCGCTCTGACGCCCGACACGCGTGCCTCGCGCCGGATCTGCCCCCGCGCCGACCGGATCGCCCCACCCGGGGCGCCCCCCCCCCGCGCGCCGCGCCGTGGCGGCTGTGCCACTGGCACCGGCCGGCGCATCGCCTATTTC
>Ga0209831_1003484_pt1 | contig 12964 bp, 9 predicted proteins | sample Maine_Asex4_meta_FD_187451 | JGI IMG/M metagenome (GOLD analysis project Ga0209831, IMG submission 187451) | Marine algal microbial communities from Maine, USA - Maine_Asex4_metaG (SPAdes) (version 2) | ecosystem: Host-associated > Algae > Red algae > Unclassified | place: Maine, USA | collected...
ATAATATTTTTTACAAAAACAAAATTCTTGTATTGATTTATTCAATGCCAAGGGTACAAACCTATGTCTTATGAAAAAGCACAATCTTGTAACTCAAAAATTTAGTATTAAGAACTTGCAGGCGTCAAAATCAAACGTCCATTTAATTTCCCCGCAAGCACAAAACCAAGTGAAAGGCGGTACTGCCGACTCTATTATCATCGAAGAAGATATGGTGATCTAGTTAATTGCTGTTGTCTCGGCTTCTAAAGTCGAGACAACATTTCAATATGGTACAAGGCTCTTATTAAATTTCTGCCAGCTTCTCTTCTAACCATTCTGTCGACATACAAAGTTTCCTTTTGACAAATTCTTTTTGAATTTTTTTCTTTTCCGCTTTTAAGTTCAGGATCGCCGAGTGTTTTAATTCTGCCATCTGTTTTACGAAATAGACAAAATTCTGGTATGCTTTGATAGTATCTGAAGAGAAGTACGATTTTTTTCGTCGCAAAAACTGCTCGTACTTATTGATGATTCTAAGTAGTACTCCTTTTCCCTTGTTCTTAATAGCGAACTGTTCGTACCAACAGCGCAGTTCCAGTGATTTAAAATTGAGTTTGTCTCGAAGATCCATTCGTTCATTTTTACCCAGCCAGTCCAAGCACAAATCATATTTCTTACCATAAAAGGCAAGGTAGGCTTGACTTAAATAAACGATATTGATACGGTGACTAGGGCATAAATACGACTGATATTTTTTGATGAATTTTTTGGTCCATTCAAATTGTTTAGTTACCGAACCTAACAAAGCGATATTTTTAAAAGTCTGATCAGATAGGCATCCGTTAGGGAGTAATACTTTTTTTGTCAAACCAAATTTATATAAATCTAGATTGTTGGAATGAAATGCTGGCTGACCAGTTAACGCTATTTTATAGCCTCGATTAATTAATCCCAATAATCCAGTATGCTGATCCTCAGCGGAAAGCAGGGAGAAATTCTCCAGATAGAAATCGTGTGCAATTTTCCAATTTTTTTCAAGTTTCCCTTTTTCAAAAGTTGCTAAAAGTAAGGTGTATAATCGAATCACAGGATGACTGCTTTTTTGCGCATAGGCTAAAATTTCCGTTAAGAATGTGCTATTTTCTTCCTTAGCGAAAATGGCCCCTCGCGTCTTATGATGTAACCCATACCGTAGTTTTAAAATAATATAAGCTTCATCTAAATGATCGATCATCCCAATCGTCTTGTCAGTAGTCGTAGTCCATTTATTTGTTTGCGGATGGATAAATAGTTCATGTTCTAAAGAAAAAATATCTAGTGATTGCTTCCATCCTTTAAATTTTTTAGTCTTTAGAGTAGTGATAGATTTTTGAGTTTCCTTATAAAAAAGCGTATCCAGATGATGACGATTCAAACTTATTCGGTAAGCCTGGTTTTTCAAGTCTGTATCCTCTCGTACTTGATGAATTGCCATAAACTCCTCGGCCAACTTACTTAAGTCCGAAAATCTATCATTGATAAATTTTTCAGAAAACGGTGCTGCTAAATTGAGTTTTTGGTAAATTTTTTCCTTGTGAAGTTTAGCGGAAGGAAAATGAGGATGATATGTTTTTATGATATCAAAAAGACGTAGTAGAATTTCACTTTTGGTAAAATAAGGGGATTGTAAAAAGAGACTAAAAGCCCGTAGCTCCTCTTTAGAAAAAGACGAGAGTAGCTGATACAGTTTAGGCTGTTTCATTAGTATCTATTTGTTATGTGAGCTGGGGCTATGTCACAAACATAATAAATTCTTTAGAGAAAATGCAATTAGGACTGGGTTTTATTTTAAAAGTTAGTGTTAAGATCTCAAGATTGTGTAGGGAAGTTTAGAATATGAAATATTTATATTTTTTTGGATGCGCTAACAATGTGTTTGCTCTGGGTTTTGAAAAGATTTTATTTGCATTTTGATATTAATGTTGTCCGGAAAATAGCATTGGGCAGGAAAATCCATTAGTGTAGGTTAATATATGAAAATTGTACTGGGTTAGTGTTTTGGTAAATATTGAGGGGATGATTTTGGGTTTAAAGTAAAAAGTATATAGGTCTTCGTTGATAATTTAGTGGGGGATGGTAAAAGTTGGGGAGATATTAAGGGAAGAAAAGGGTGTAATATTTTTTAAATAGGGAGGAACTGGTACTTGGTAATGTGATTTTCATTCTGGGTTTTTGGAAAAAGATTAGTGTTATTGTATTATAGGATTGTTGTATGTTTATGGCAGAAGGTCTTTATGTAGTTTATTAATGATAAGCAAGAATACTTCTTTATAGATGTCCGAAGATGGAATAATTATTCGGGATTCTAATTTTTAAATGTATTAATAGCTTAAGAGAAAACTGTTGGTCAATGCTAATCTATTACTAGTTAATGGGGTGTCATTGTGTTGCCTTATCGTTCATTTTCTCAAAGTGAAATAAAATAATGAGTACAAATCTTATATTTAAAATAAAAAATTTAGAATGCTGTTATTTTCCAGGCAAAACAGTTTTGTCTATTGACGAATTAAAAATTCCACGTGGATCTTTGGTTTTTATTCTAGGACTGTCAGGGGTAGGTAAAAGTACTTTTGTCGAGACCCTAGGATTAATGAATAAAACCATTTCAGAAAATGATTTAACGGACATATCTTTTTACAATAATAACAACCAAATTATTCCAATTGAAAAATTCTGGAAAAAGGGAGATAAAGAAATTTCTGCTTTTAGACGTAAACATTTCAGTTTTATTTTTCAGAATACCAACCTGATGGCTAATTTTTCTGCCGGGGAAAATATGTCTATCAGTCGATTAATAAATGGAACTCCCTTAGAGGAAGTTAAAGCGGAAGTTTTATCCATAATGAGCAAGTTAGATTTACCCCCCGATATTTATGATAAAAAAGTTACGGAACTGTCTGGAGGGCAGCGACAGCGCATCGCGTTCGTACGAGCGGTTATTGCTGAGTATAGTGTTTTGTTTGGTGATGAGCCGACAGGGAATTTAGATAAGCGCACCGCTTTCAAATTAATGGGTGTGTTAAAGTCTTATTTAGGGAAGGATAAAACCGGGATTATTGTCTCCCATGATATAGACTTAGCTGTACAATTTGCTGATAAAATTATTGTCTTGAATAGGGTTGACGCTGCTGATAAGACTTCTAGTGGAGCCGTATTGGGCGAAAATATTATAACTAAAAAAGACCAACTCTGGTATGATATAAACGAGTGTTTCATTCAGGATGCTCACGGGTTTATCCAAAAAAAGATGACCACATCATTGAGTCTTGTGTAACGAAAAAATGCTATTGCCCATTTTTTTGAAAGTTTTGTATGGCAGGATGCCAATTTTTTCTATACGAATAAATAATGACAGATAAGTGATATTTAATTTTTTCAAAAAAACGATAATCAATTTACTAAGATTAAAATCTGATTTTCATTTGATTTTTTTTCAAAATGAATATCAGGTTTTAGCAGGTAATTCTAATGGTCGCATTAAGTCTCTATTTGCTATTCTGTTTTTAACATTTCTTGCACTTTCATTTGCAATTGGTAGTGTTAAATATTTGAAGGTTAAGATGGATAACCCTTTTACAAATTGGGTAGATATGCCTGTTAGATATGAATATCAGGATAAGGTGAATTCCATCCGTCAATATTTTAACGTTTCTGATAATAGTGAGAAAGTTGGATTGAAAAGTATAACCCAATATTCCAAATTTAGTCCTGAGGTCTATCATTTTATAACCAATGAGCGTCATCGTGTTTTAGGTATGACACTCGACCCTACTGGAGATTTAATCAAACGAGTATTAGGAAATATTCCGAATAGCAAGGAGATGTTTACGGAAGATGGTTCTGGATTAAAAGATTCTTTTTTATCAGGAGTTATTGTGACGAAACGGATGCTGGAAGAACTTGGGTGTGAGCATCCAGACCAACAGCGACTGCTCGTTTTCGATGATGAAAACTATAGAAAATATGTTCCGATTTTAGCTGTCGTAGAGTCTCTGCCGAGTCTTTCTGATTTTGCCTGTACGCCACGTTTATACAACTGGATGACCGAAAAATGGGAAACAACTAATTGTATAGAAAGTCAGGGTAAGGTAAATGCTCTATACATGACTTCAGACATCTCTAAAGTAGCATACTTTGAAGAAATATCAAATTCAATTCCCCTGGATTTTTCCATTGAACAACAGGAACTGGACTTTAACTCTAAAGATCAGAGGTATAAATATCGACTTGCTTTTAACTCCTGGTTTACGCTCGAAGAAAGAATGAAAAACTTCCATTTATTGAAAAAATCCATGGGCAAGGATTCATTAAATACTTTTTGGCTGGCAGATTGGAAGTGTACAGTAAATAGTGGTACCGATCAATTGGATAATCCATATTACCTGGCCTATAATTTTAATAAACTGGATGAAATTAGACAGTTCAAGGAGGTCATGCAGAATAAATTTGGAGTTGAAATAAGTATGAATCAGGTAGAATCAAAGGAGAATTTTATGATTATTTCGAGACTTACTTTTGTGATCTCAATCATACTTTTCGTTTTTGTCTTGATCAGTATTTCTTTATATACCCGAAATTTATTAGTTGCTCATCTTGAAAAAAATAAATCAAACTTAGGAACTTTTAAAGCCTTTGGTTTGGATAATGAAATGTTGGTAAATAATTATCGAAACATTATTATCTCATTCATCAGTCTTAGTGTTTTTTTAGCATTCTTACTGACTTGGTTTATTGAACGACTGGAATATTTTTTTTATAAGGAGGAAAGTGTTTTGATATTATTTAATCCGTGGATTTATCTTGCAATATTATTGTTATTTGGAATGATGTATTTTTCTACAAGTAAAATAATAAATAGTATTCTAGCTCATACCCCCGGCGATTTGATCTATAATAGGGAGTGAAATGTCGTAGTTGAATTAATTTTTTAATAATAATACTAAGCTAATGCATAACAAGATTAATACTAGATTATGTTTTTATCTATTTCTTTTTTTTGTTCTCTTTTTTTCTTGTACCCAGGAAAAAAAAGAGATTGTAAATGACGAGATAATTGAAGCCGAATCGAGTAGTGTTTACGAAAACTTAATTTCTGAAGCGGATAATTTAAATGAGGAAAAAGAAGAAAATGTATTGATTGTCGCAGAACAAAATAAACAGGTAGAGGAACGAAAAGAGATTATAAAAGAGCAACTGGAAAAAAGTAAAGTGGTTGAGGAATTTAAAGATGACTGTGAAGCAATTTTTAATAAATATTCGGAAACAATTAATAGATATGTAGAAACCAATGACGAGACGGTATTGGATGAGATTCTGCATTTTATTAATGATCCAGTCTTTGAAGGTTGTAGAAAAAACGAAAAGTTTAAAGACAAATTTGATGCTTTAGATGAGAAAATTGAATAAGACCCCATCAACTCATATTACCAAACGAATAAAAACAAAATAGAAATGGAACTCAACACAACGTTCTCTGAACAAGAAATACTTTTGTTGATTAGGAAAGGAGATGTTCTAGCTTTCAACTGGCTTTACAAAGTGAAGTATCCGATTATTAAAAAATTGGTGTTAAAAAAAGGTGGAGGGAAGGAAGAAGTAAAAGATATTTTTCAAGAAACACTAATTGTTTTCTATAAAAATTGTCAAAAAAATGATTTTGAACTTACCAGCTCTATAAGTACCTACTTATATGCTATTGCCAATAATTTGTGGTTAAAAGAAATTAGTAAGAAAAAGAAGAAGCAGGAAAATCGAAAAGAAATTGTCGGTTTTTACGAAAAGAAGGTCCTGGCACTTTCCAATAATTCGGAGGACAAAAAACAGGAACAAAGGTTTGTGGTAATGGAAAAAATTATTAGAGAGTTAAAAAATCCTTGTAAAAGCTTGTTGATTAATTTCTATTTTAAAAAGAAGTCTATGAAAATCATTGCAGAGGAGATGGGATATAAAAATGCTACTGCGGCAAAACGACAAAAATATAAATGTATGGAAAGAGTAAGAAAGTTAGCAATGCTGGAAATGAATAAGTTGCCAATCTCAAATAAAAAAAATGTCCCCCAACAGCAACCAGGGTAGCATAAGCAGTATCTGTATAATTATAAATATATCATTTACTGAAATTATGATCCATTCAAGGGAGACTTTACTATCAAAATGGTATTAATTTGTATATCGAATATATTTTTACCTCAATAATAAATCATTAAATATGTCAAAAATAACGGATCAATTATCAGAGCTAGGACTAGAATTATCCGAAGATACCCTGCAATCATTAGATACTATTGCTAATATGGAAACAACCGACTTCAATGCTATTTTGAAAAATTTAGAAAAAATTGGAGGCGGAGCATTGGGTGAAAATATCATCAACTTGAAAAAGCACGCTATGCAATTTCAGCAAACTATTTCCAAAGATGGAGAGTTTGTGGAATCTTTAGCTAAAAGCGGAGATGTGATGGATGTTCTGGGTGATGTAAAAGGAATACTGAATTCGGCTGAATTAGCGGTTGATACTATCGGTAATGCGGGAAAGATGTTAAATATTATGAAAAATGAGACCCTGAACGAACAGGAAAAAATAGATCAGTTTGAAGAACAATTTGCAGCCATTAGAGAGAATGGAGCAGATGTGGTCATGACGGTTTTTGATTCGACTTTTGGTAATATTCCCTTCGCTGGTCCAGCACTTTCTGCTGCAGTAGATGATAAAATGCGAGACTTTGTTACCTCGGAAGGAGGACTGCTGAAAGTATCTAACAAGATTGGTGATTTTTTTGACAATGCGGTCGAAACGATTGCTGATAAAACTGGAATTACGGATTATTTAATAAAAAAGTTCTCTCCAAAATTTGGGGATGAAGTAATTAGTAATAACCTTTCCCCCAAAGATCAATCAGGCGTAGACATGATTGAAGAAAAACAACAGGCAATGGATATGGAAAATGGGGAGTACTCCATGACTCCGGACAACGATCTGGTCCTTCCCGACGAATTCACTCCCACGGGAGCAGATCTTAGTGTTGCTGACGATATCCTGAATCTTACCCAGGATCTGGAATCCAATATGGACTTACTATTTCAAAATATCGAGAAATATAAATCGACCATTCAGGGAATATAAACGGTGCTCTGTTCTCCCCTAAATTAATAATAACGGAAATCTGCTTTTAAATTGTAAAAATTATGCCTGATGTCATCACGACTAAAGATTACTTTGATCTAGCCAAGCAATCTTACGACGACGATTTAGTTGCTTCTCTAGAATCAAGAGAAGGTTGGAATATCATTGGTCAAACCAAAAGTTTTTTTACCGGATATGTTGGGGTAGCCTACCAGGGGCCGAATGGAAGTATCACGATTGCTCATCGAGGAACTAACTTTACGCAACCTGGAGATGTCATCTCCGATGTTCAAATTGCTAATCAGGATTTGCCATTACAATTTGGTGCTGCGAATAAATTCACCGATAAAATTATGGCCGAATTTGGCGATAAGGTAGTGCATACGGGCCATTCGCTGGGTGGAGGTTTAGCACAATTAATGGCGCATAAGCATGATACACAGGCCGTAACTTTTGATCCTCCGGGAATGGTGGAAATTATCGAAAAGCACAAGCATGTTTTGGGAAATAAAGAAATTAACGGAGAAGATTTTACGACCGTAGTAGTAAAAAATAGTTTGGTAAGCGCCTCTGGAACTCAGATTTTTGGAGACGGTATTACGAAGGTCAACCTAAATATGGACAGTACCAATATAGATTTTCAAGGCCACTCAATGGACGTCATCGAAGGAGCCTTTAGCGAAACCGGAGGAATTGCGGAAGAATATATTTTGAATATGAGTACCATCACCGAAAGTAGTGTTAATCAACTGGCCAATTTTGTTTTTAATAATGAATCACTGAACGATCTGGAAAGGGTAGCCAAGCTAATAGAGTTGGGGGGTGATGAGATGATTCGGGAGATGATAAAAAATGAGGCATTTGATTTGGGTGACCAAATAGGAGATGCGGTAATGGAGAAAATTGCAAATGCTTATAACCAAATAAACAACGGGATCGATGCTGGATTGGAGGCGGTTGATGGTGTGAAAGATCAAGTAGCGGAAGGTATTGAAGATGTTCTTAACGGGATAGGTGGTACGCATAATAATGCAGGAGATCAGCCATCTCATCTCGAAGAAGAACCGGAATATTGGACGCAACCTCATTTCGAAGAGGAACCAGTCTTTGTAACCCAGCCTCATATAGGAGAAGAACCAGAACCGGTTTATGAAACGCAGCCACATTTTGGAGACGAGCCAGTTTATAAGACACAACCTTACTTTGGGGACGAATCGGAGGAAGAAGCCTATCCGATGCCCGAGCCGGAATTTGATTCGTCAGAGGAAATTCCTGCTTCTGACACTGATCTAAATTCCGATAATGGCCTGGCAGATCTTACGCAGGATCTATCCGCTAATATGGATCTTTTATTTCAGAATATAGAGAAATATAAGGGGGTGATTCAGGGGATATAGCATTTGGCCTCACAAAGTTTTAAAATTAATAACTAGGGTGAATATCAATCATTTTTTTGATGGGTCACCTATTTTTAAACTAAAAATATTATGCCCGATACAATTACCACTAAAGACTATTTTGACCTTGCTCAACAATCCTATGATGATAGTTTAGTCCCTTCACTAGAATCAACAGAAGGATGGAATATTATAGATGTGACACAAAATGATGCTACTGGATATGCCGCAGTAGCTTATCAGGCACCAGATGGAAAGATTATTATTGCACACAAAGGTTCTGATAATGTATTTAATTCGGAAGATGAAATTGATGTTGATTGGGTAAATTCCAATCATCCGATAGCTAAAGGAGAAATACCGGACCAATTTGGTGATGCAGATGCCTTTACTAAACAAATTATGAATAATTTCAGTGGTCAAGAAATAGAACATACCGGGCATTCATTGGGAGGAGCATTATCGCAAATGATGGGTCATAAGTATAATTCCAAATCTACAGCGTTTGATCCACCGGGAATTGTTGAAGTCATTCAAAATAATAGTGAAGCGTTTCACAGTGAGGATTCACCATTTGAGGGGGCGAAGGAGGTAAACGTGGATGATTTTACTACGATTGTTGTAAAAAATAGTCCTGTGAGTGGGGTCAATACCCAAATTTTTGGGGATGGACTTACGAAAATTGACCTTAATCCTGAAAGTATCGACTGGAATTTACCAGGTCATAGCATGGAGAATATTGTAAAAGCATTTGGTGAAGATGGAAATATATCTAATGAATTTATGAATAATGTTTCTACAGAATCGGAGAGCGATATTCATCTAGGTATTGAAAAAATAGTTGAGGGAGTTGATAGTATGGAACAAGGTATACAAGATGTGAGGGACGGAATATCTGATGGAGCTAGTGGTGTAGAGGAAGGTGTACAAGATGTGAGGGACGGAATATCTGATGGAACTGGTAGTGTGAAGGAAGGTGTACAAGATGTGAGAGACGGAATATCTGATGGAGCTGATAGTGTAATAGATGGTGTACAAGATGTAAGGGACGGAATATCTGACGGATCTGGTAGTGTGAAGGAAGGTGTACAAGATGTAAGAGATGGAATATCTGATGGAACTAGTAGTGTGAAGGAAGGTGTACAAGATGTAAGAGATGGAATAGTTGAGGGAGTTGATAGTGTGAGAGACGGTATACGACAAGTAGTGGAAGGAGAAATAGATGAAGGACTTAGTAGTATGAAGGAAGGTGTACAAGATATGAAAGATGGTATAGCTGATGGGACTGATAGTATGAAAGAAGGAATACAAGATGTGAGAGATGGAATATCTAATGGAGCTGGTAGTGTGAAAGAAGGAGTACAAGATATGAAAGACGGTATAGCTGATGGAATTGATAGTATGAAACAAGGAGTACAGGATATGACAGAAGGAATATCTGATGGAGTTAGTAGTATGAAGGAAGGTGTACAAGAGATGAGAAATGGAATTGGAGAAGGAGTACAAGAAATGAAGGATGGAATAGTTGATGGAGTTGATGGTTTTATTGACGGTGTACCACAATTTGTCGAAGGGGTAGCAGGAGTAGTTGGTGGTTTGATAGATAATCCAGACCAAGTAAGAAAAGTGATAAGAGACTTGAAAGACGACACTCAAAAGGTAGAACCAGAAATCGAAAACTCCGACCAAGCCATCGAAGACCTCATCCTCGAAAAAAAGGCACTCCTCGGAGAAGATGATCTCGGCTTTACACTACCAGACGAACTCCCAGCCACAGGCGCTGACCCTGGAGCTATTGACCAAAATATCCAGGACCTTACCCAGGATCTGGAAGCCAATATGGATTTATTATTCCAAAAGATAGAGAAGTATAAATCTTCTATTCAGGGGATCTAAAATTATTGAATTTTCTTCTTGTAAAGACCATTCTGTTTCATTCTTAAACAACTTATAAGTCAAAATTAAGTCAGCTACATAGGCTGGCTTTTTTTTAAATCAAAAGGGAAAATTATGAATCCAAGGTTTCTATTCTTATTGCTTCTCTGTTTAGAGATATCGAGTCCACATAAATTGCTAGATATCCAAAATAATTTTAAGTGGATGAGCGGAAACATGCATCACTTAATTTTGGAGGTGGATGAGTATGCTAATGAGTGTTGTGCCGTTGGGGTTGATAACAATAATCTTATCTTTTTTGATAAAATCGAAAGTGAATATAATCAAGCGTATAAAAGAGGATGGGAAAGAATACATGCTATTCAGGCAACATTATATAGGAGGGCAGAAAACTATGTGGATAGTAATCACAGATAGATCTGATTTTTGATAGAGAGGGTAGTCTCCATAAAATGTGTTATCCCCTCAGTGGAGTGTCCTCTTAACTATGTCAGCGCAGAAGCCTTCTTCTAGAAGAACAAGGCTAACAGAGTCAAATGATACACTTCATGGGACAGCCCTCCAGCCCTCCCATCTTTCTATGTACGCCGCCCCGGTTGTGAATTTTTTTGTTCCATTTTTATTGTTATGTTTCAAAGTGATGTATCTCGTCTTGGTGTTCATTAGTTATTTCAACAAAATATATACGTAATGGTCTGGTGCCTGATTCAGGTTGCTTTTCCGGGTGCTAAAAGTACCGATGTAAAAGAAGGATTAGGTTCTTTTTAATTGGTATAGATTAGCTATTTATTTCACGCAGTGTTTATCTTCAATGTCGATTCGTGAGTGTCTTACAAAGTGTGTTATTTGGTCACTCGCACCTTGTGTTCCTAAAGGAAAGCTTTTGCGTTGACACATCTTAGAGGACAGTCCCGTCGATTCATTTAAGACATTTTTTTAGATTGTCTGCACTAATTATAGATTATAATCCTTTGAATTTTCGATGATTTATTATTTGACCTGTCCATGTACTTATTATAAAAATATGACTTATTGGTAGTGTAATATTTGATTCTAAGTCTCCTAACAACTAAGTATTTTTATGATTTTGACAGGCTGTAAACTTCCAAATAGAGATCGTTCATCTTAGACTTTGTGGCTTATCCTGATACCTTTCATCTAGTCATTTTATCACTTTTCCGTTTCATGATTTACTTTTACTATGCGTGTTTTTAGCTCCATTTATTATTTAGGTATCTTACCCACAGTTTGGATTTTAAAAGTACTTCATAGCCGTGAGTTTAAGGTTTGTCCAAGAATTGAATACCAAACCACTATTGATTTAATCCCAGCCGGTTAATGAAAATTGAGAATTCTATCGACTCGAAAAATAATATAAAATAGAAATTATTCAGTTCATATTTTCATTACTAGAGATTAGTAGTCAGAATAGTTTTTAGTAAAACAAAAAGCCACCAGGTATTTTATACCTGGCAGCTTTTGTAAAGTTGACAATGTCTATTGAATCGACTACGTTAGTGCATCTCTAATAGATTCTATCTGGTGGTAAGCTCGTTGAGCTCTACTTTCGGTCGATTCTACCGTGTTAGCATCTCTTTCGGCGTTTCTTTCGTGGGTACTGGTAGTGTCAGCGGCGGATTTTGCATTTGCTTCGTGACCTTGTGCATCAGCAGAAGCTGACTGAGCGTCATCTCTATGTCCTTCGGCTTCACCTTTGACAACTTGGATATCATCTCTAAGTCCTTCGGATTCAGTTTTAACGTCGTTAATATTATCCCTGAGTCCTTCGGATTCGGTTTTGACGTCGTTGATGTTATCTCTAAGTCCTTCGGATTCGGTTTTGACGTCGTTGATGTTATCTCTAAGTCCTTCGGATTCGGTTTTGACGTCGTTGATGTTATCTCTAAGTCCTTCGGATTCGGTTTTGACATCGTTGATGTTATCTCTAAGTCCTTCGGATTCGGTTTTGACGTCGTTGATGTTATCTCTAAGTCCTTCGGATTCGGTTTTGACGTCGTTGATGTTATCTCTAAGTCCTTCGGATTCGGTTTTGACGTCGTTGATGTTATCCCTGAGTCCTTCGGATTCAGTTTTGACGTCGTTAATATTATCCCTGAGTCCTTCGGATTCGGTTTTGACGTCGTTGATGTTATCTCTAAGCCCTTCGGATTCGGTTTTGACGTCGTTAATATTATCTCTAAGCCCTTCGGATTCAGTTTTGACGTCGTTAATATTATCTCTAAACACTTCGGATTCGGTTTTGACGTCGTTAATATTATCTCTAAGCCCTTCGGATTCAGTTTTAACGTCGTTGATGTTATCTCTAAGCCCTTCGGATTCAGTTTTAACGTCGTTAATATTATCCCTGAGTCCTTCGGATTCGGTTTTGACGTCGTTGATGTTATCTCTAAGTCCGCTAGATTCATCTTTGATTTCGTTGATGTTGTCTCTGAGTCCGCTAGATTCGGTTTTGATTTCGTTGATATTGTCTCTTAGTCCACTAGATTCATCTTTGATTTCGTTGATG